>OCTX014543745.1_pt1 | contig 19906 bp, 16 predicted proteins | sample 1539691 | NCBI WGS metagenome assembly OCTX01 (sample SAMN02144231, study PRJEB22623) | gut metagenome | biome: sheep rumen | host: Ovis aries | place: New Zealand
AAGCAATAGAAACTGGTCGTATAGTGAAACAGGAGACTGGACTCAACTCAAAACGAGTACGGCTGAAAGAATTAAACGACAGTCCCTAAAGTAATAATAGTAAAAATCCTTTTCATATTTTATTTGTTTTAGAATTGGTTTTATTTCGTTTCTTCAAGATAAATTTCGTTGGGACAGGATGTTGTAATGCCAGAAACAGTAAAACATCCCTTGAAACAGAGAGAAAAAAACATTCAGCCTTTTTCCGGCAGGTTGGGAATCAAATAGTGGATAGGCAGCGAAAAACCTATAATTATCTACTTCATAAATAATTCAAGACTGCAAATATAGCATTTAAAAACGTTATTGGCAAAGAAAATTACTAAAAAAAGTGTTTTCGTCGTCAAAAACCATCATTTAGAATAATTTTCTACCTATTTCGAACAATTTTTCGCCCCATTTCGGCGATTGTTGCGCTCTACCGAAAAGGTGTTGTTCTGCGTTGGAAAGGAATCCTGTTGTGCAAAAAAAGGTTGTTTGCGCGTGGAAAATGAAAAAAGAAAGGGCGACGGGGAGTTATTTCAAATAAAATCAGTAATTTTGCAAGCGTCTTTTCGAAAAAACGGTGTAATGTTTTTGAAACGAGGCCCCTCCGAGGCCCCCTCCAAGGCCCCCACCGTAGGGGAGAGAAGGACGAGCCCCCACCAAACCTCCCCCCGTAGGGGAGGCTTCCTGTGCGCTGGGGCTTCCCCCCTAAGGGGGGATGAGAGAGGGGCTCCGTGGAGCGGCCGAAAGGAAATGATCAATATAAAAAAAACAAATATAGACATACGACAATGGAATACAATTTCAGAGAGATTGAGAAGAAGTGGCACCAGCGGTGGGTGGAGCAAAAGACTTATCGCACGGTGGAGGATGCGGGGAGGAAGAAGTTCTATGTGCTCAACATGTTCCCCTATCCCAGCGGGGCGGGGCTGCATGTTGGCCATCCGCTGGGCTACATCGCCAGCGACATCTATGCGCGCTACAAGCGGCAGCAGGGATTCAACGTGCTGAACCCCATGGGCTACGACGCCTACGGACTGCCCGCTGAGCAGTATGCCATTCAGACGGGACAGCATCCCGCCATCACGACAGAGGCTAACATCAACCGCTACCGCGAGCAGTTGGACAAGATTGGATTCTCGTTCGACTGGGACCGCGAGGTGCGCACCTGCGAGCCCATTTACTACAAGTGGACGCAGTGGGCGTTCCAGAAGATGTTCAACTCGTTCTACTGCAACAGCTGCCAAAGCGCACAGCCCATTGAAAAACTCATCGAGCATCTTGCTACCAAAGGCACCGAAGGACTCGATGTGGCGCAGAGCGAAGAACTGTCTTTCACGGCCGACGAATGGAACTCGTGGAACGAGAAAAAACAGCAGGAGGTGCTGATGAACTACCGCATTGCCTACTTGGGCGAGACGATGGTGAACTGGTGCGCCGGTCTGGGCACGGTGCTGGCCAACGACGAGGTGGTTGACGGCGTGAGTGTGCGCGGCGGATACCCGGTGGTGCAGAAAAAGATGCGCCAGTGGTGTCTGCGTGTGAGCGCCTACGCCCAGCGGCTTCTGGACGGGTTGGACACCATCGACTGGACCGACTCGCTGAAGGAGACGCAGCGCAACTGGATTGGCCGCTCGGAAGGAACGGAAATGGAATTCAAGATTGCCGGGAGCAAGGAGTCGTTCACCATCTTCACCACGCGCGCAGACACCATTTTTGGTGTGACGTTCATGGTGCTGGCACCTGAGAGCGAACTGGTGGAACAGCTGACTACGAAAGAGCAGCGCGCCGCCGTGGATGACTATCTGGCCTACGTGAAGAAACGCACCGAACGCGAACGGCAGATGGACCACAAGGTGACGGGCGTGTTCACGGGCTCGTATGCCATCAACCCGCTGACGGGGCAGGAGATTCCCATCTGGATAGCCGAATATGTGTTGGCGGGCTATGGCACGGGGGCCATCATGGCCGTGCCGGCTCACGACTCGCGCGACTATGCCTTCGCGCGTCATTTCAACCTGCCCATCGTGCCCATTGTGGAGGGTGCCGACGTGAGCGAGGAGAGTTTCGACGCCAAGGAGGGCATCGTGTGCAACAGCCCCGCCGAAGGACAGGCCCGCGAGGGCGGACTGGTGCTCAACGGACTGACCATCAAGGAGGCCATCCAGCGCACCAAGGAGTATGTCACGCAGAAGGGGCTGGGCCGCGTGAAGGTGAACTACCGTCTGCGCGACGCCATCTTCTCGCGCCAAAGATACTGGGGCGAGCCATTCCCCGTTTACTACAAAGACGGCATGCCACGCATGATTCCCGAGGAGTGTCTGCCGCTGGAGCTGCCCGAGGTGAGCCAGTACAAACCCACCGAGGACGGACAGCCGCCCCTGGGACACGCCAAGCGGTGGGCTTGGGACACCACCACGAAGACGGTGGTCGATGTGGACGACATAGACAACAAGACGGTGTTCCCGTTGGAGCTGAACACGATGCCGGGATTCGCCGGGTCGAGCGCCTATTATCTGCGCTACATGGACCCGAAGAACGAAGAGGCCCTGGTGGCCAAGGATGTGGACGAGTACTGGCAGAACGTTGACCTCTACGTGGGCGGTACGGAGCATGCCACGGGCCATCTGATCTACGCGCGCTTCTGGAACAAGTTCCTCTACGACTATGGATACTCGTGCAAGGAAGAACCATTCCAGAAACTGGTGAACCAGGGAATGATTCAGGGCCGCTCGAACTTTGTCTATCGCGACAACGTGGCCAGCAACGAGAAGGGACACCCGGTGTTCGTCAGCCTGGGACTGAAGAAGAACTACGAGGACGTGACCCCCATCCATGTGGATGTGAACATTGTGCAGAACGACGTGCTCGATGTCGATGCCTTCAAGCAGTGGCGCCCCGAGTACAACGATGCGGAGTTTGTGCTTGAAGACGGAAAGTACGTTTGCGGCTGGGCCATCGAGAAGATGTCGAAGTCAATGTTCAACGTGGTGAACCCGGACATGATTGTCGAGCGATATGGTGCCGACACGCTGCGACTTTACGAAATGTTCCTCGGCCCCGTGGAGCAGAGCAAGCCTTGGGACACCAACGGCATTGACGGCTGCCACCGCTTCCTGAAGAAGTTCTGGAATCTGGCGGAGGGCTGCGCCGACAGCTCGGCCAACGGAACGGATGCCGAGCCCTCGGCAGAAAGCCTGAAGAGTGTTCACAAACTCATCAAGAAGGTGACCGACGACATTGAGCACTTCTCGTACAACACGTCGATTGCCGCCTTCATGATTTGTGTGAACGAGCTGAGCCAGCAGAAGTGCCGCAACCGCGAGCTGATGAAAACACTGGTGGTGCTCATCGCTCCGTTTGCACCCCACATTGCCGAAGAACTGTGGATGCAGCTGGGCGGAGAGGGAAGCGTCTGCGATGCCCAATGGCCGACGCACGACGAGAAGTACCTGGTGGAGAGCAGCGTGAAGATGGGCGTGGCCTTCAACGGCAAGACCCGTTTCGACATGGCTTTCGCCGCCGATGCCGACAACCAGACCATCCAGGAAGCCGTCATGGCCGACGAGCGCACAGCCCGCTACACGGACGGCAAACAAATAATCAAGGTTATCATCGTCCCTAAGCGTATGGTGAATATTGTATGCAAATGATTTAAATGACTGTTAATCATCAGATTATTTTCAATGAGGCTAAGGATTATATCTTTATAACCCTTGGCCTCATTCTGTATTCGTTCGGCTTCACATTCTTCCTGATGCCTTACGAAATCGTAACAGGTGGTGTGGCCGGTATCGCCGCCATCGTTTATTATGCCACCAGTTTTCCCAACTCTTACACCTACTTCCTTGTCAATGCCGCACTGTTGGCCATCGGCCTGAAGATTTTGGGTTGGAAATTTTTGGTGAAAACCATCTACGCCATCCTCATGCTGACGTTCCTGCTGGAACTCATGCGCGACCTGATGCCGCTGGACGCCGAGGGCAACTTCGTGAAGATTCTGGGCGAAGGACAGAACTTCATGTCGCTCATCATCGGGTGTATGATGACGGGCAGTGCGCTGGGCATCGTCTTTCTGAACAACGGCTCGACGGGCGGCACCGACATCATCGCCGCCTCGGTGAACAAGTACAAGCCCTGGTCACTGGGCACGGTGCTCATTTTTGTTGACTTCATCATCATTGGCAGCTGTTTCTTCATTCCGCAGTTCGGCAACATGCTTGAGCGCACCTACATGGTGGTGTTCGGCTTCTGCACCATGGTGATAGAGAATTTCATGCTCGACTACATCTACAACCGCCAACGGTCGTCGGTGCAGTTTTTCATCTTTTCAAAGAAATGGCAGGAAATAGCCAATGCCATAGGCACTAACATGAACCATGGCGTGACCCTGCTCGACGGCCACGGATGGTACACCGGACAGGAACGGAAGGTGATTTGCCTGTTGGCGCGCAAGAGCGAGAGCACCTACATTTTCCGCCTCATCAAACTGATTGACCCGAATGCCTTTGTCAGCCAAAGCTCGGTCATCGGTGTCTATGGCGAAGGTTTCGACCCCATCAAGGTCGATGTGAAGAAGATGAAAGAAGAAACGACAAAAAATAAAATAACGGACAAATGAGAAAAATTGTTTTCGCTACCAACAACCAGCACAAGCTGGACGAGATAAGGAGCATTCTCGGCGAAGGATTCCATATAGTTTCACTCCGCAACATTGGCTGCGACGTGGATATTCCCGAAACTGCCGGTACGCTGGAAGGCAACGCGCTGCAGAAGGCGGCTTACGTGTATGAGCACTACGGACTGAGCTGTTTTGCCGACGACACAGGACTGGAAGTGGAGGCGCTGGGCGGAGCGCCGGGTGTCTTTTCGGCCCGCTATGCCGGTGGCGAGGGACACGACTCGGAAGCCAACATGCAAAAATTGTTGCGCGAATTAGGAGAAAACGACAATCGCCGCGCACAATTCCGCACAGTCATCGCGTTAATACAAAAGGAGGAGCATGGTGAAGGAAAGAAGGAACTCAGTTTCGAAGGCATCGTCAAGGGACAAATCACCCGAGAGAAGAGTGGGGCAGAGGGTTTCGGCTACGACCCCATTTTCCAACCCGACGGCTACGACCAGACTTTTGCCGAACTGGGCATGGAGATAAAAAACAAAATCAGCCATCGGGCCCGCGCCGTGCAGAAACTGGCCGAATGGCTCTTGGAAGACGAAAAATGAAAGATGAAATGGTAAAAATCAAGATTTAATATTCATATATTCAATTTTTTAGAAAAAATGAGGAAAACAGTAGTGGCTTTGCTGTGCTTGCTTGGCAGCACACTTTCGTCCATGGGCCAAGTGGGCACATGGCTCAATTACAGAGCATACAGTGAAGTGCAGCAGATTGAGTCTGCTGGCGACGATTTGTTTGTCATGGCCAGCAACAGCCTCTACCAATACAACAAGCAAGACCAGTCCATCTACACCTACGACAAGACGAAAGGACTGAACGGTGTGAACATCACCAACATCAAGTGGTGTCAGCAAGCCAAGCGGCTCGTGGTGGTTTACGACGACTCGAACATCGACCTCGTCGAAACCAACGGCGATGTGACCAACATCAGTGCCATCATGTCGAAAGTGATCATTGGAGGAAAGAACATCAACAGCATCACCATAGACAATCAGTTTGCCTATCTGGCTGCCGAGTTCGGCATCGTCAAACTGAACGTGAAAGAGGCCGAAATCAGCGAAACATACATGCTGGGATTCTCCGTAACGGCAGTGGCCACAGAGGGCGGCAAAATCTATGCAAAGAGCAAAAGCAACGGCATCTGGACGGCTACGATGAGCAGCAACCTGATCGACCCCAACAATTGGAGCAAAACCACCACCGCACCTTCGTTCGCAGAAGACAAGACCGACTATAACGACAACATCGACCTGGTGAAGACACTCAAGCCTGGGGGACCGCAACACAATTATTTCGGATTCATGAAATTCCTCAACGGAAAACTCTATACCTGCAATGGAAATGCCACACTGAACGCAGCCATCCAGCTACTGAGCAACGACGAATGGACCTTTTACCAGACAGAGGGAATCAGCCAGACCACGGGCGTTTCCTATCGTGGTGCAAACTGTCTGGACGTTGACCCCGCCAACGAACAACACCTCTTTGCAGGGGCGAGAAACGGACTCTACGAGTTTCTCAACGGACAGTTTGTGAAATTCTACAACAGCGACAACAGCCCCATAGAGTCGTTCAATGCAGAGAGCAAGGAATACGAACTGGTGACTGGCGTCAAATTCGACACACAAGGAAACCTCTGGATTCTGAACAGCCAGGCTCCCACGGCTTCGCTCATAAAACTTTCAAATGGTCAGTTCACCAAGTACAACAAAGAAGAACTGATGAAGCTCGACGACGGAGGATTCGCCAACAAAAGCAACGGAAACCTGAAAGACATGCTCATAGACCGGTCGGGACAAATGTGGTTTGTCAACGACAACTGGGCACAGACAGCAGTCTATCGGTATGACATCGAGTCGGACCAGATAAAAGCCTACGAAAACATTGTGAACGAAGACGGCGTAGTGGTGGTTGTAGCGCCAAGCGGCATGGTGAGGTGCATCACCGAGGACCTGCAGGGAAACATGTGGGTGGGAACGAGTGCAGGCCCGCTGATGCTCGAAACGTCGCAGATGAACAACGAAAACTACTATTTCAACCAAGTGAAAGTGCCCCGCAACGACGGCACCAACTATGCCGACTATCTGCTGGCCAACGTCGATGTCAACTGCATCGCGGTTGACGGTGGCGGACGCAAATGGTTTGGCACCAGCACCCAGGGCGTCTATCTCATCAGTGCCGACAACATGCAGCAAATACAGCATTTCACCAGCGAAAACAGCCCGCTGCTGGCCAACAACGTGCAGTCCATAGCCATCAATCCGGCTTCAGGCCAGGTGTTCTTCGGCACCGAAAACGGGCTCTGTTCCTACATGAGCGACGCCACCCAAACCAACACCGAAATGACCAAGGACAATGTTTGGGCTTATCCCAACCCCGTTTCGCCCGACTATGCGGGCTACATCACCATTACGGGACTCACCTACAACGCTCAGGTGAAAATCACCACCTCAAGCGGTGTGGTAGTGAACGAAGGCCGCTCCAACGGCGGTTCCTACCAGTGGGACGGCTGTGACCAGAAGGGTAGGAGAGTGGCCAGCGGCGTATATATGGTGCATACAGCCACCAGCAACGGAGAAAAGGGCGTTGTCTGCAAAATAGCCATTGTCAGATAAAAATATGCAATCAAAACTCAGAAATCCGCTATTCTATATTTTCATCACCTCGCCAGTGGTGCTTTGGCTGCTCATTCTGTTGCTGCCAACCTTCGACGACTGGACCTACATCACCACGCCCAACGGAGGACTACTGGGCGACGATTTTGCAACGTTCCTTCGACCTTTCTGGAGCTATTGGCGCCCCTTCGATGCACTGACAGGCTATTTTCTGAAACATCATTACAGCCTTTTTCCCGCATTCAACCATGTGCTTGTCTATCTGGCCCATTTGGGAAGCACCTATTGTGTCTATCGAATCATTGACAATATAGGAACAAGCCACTTTTCCAGAAACATTGCCACCATCTTCTTTTATCTCTCGCCGGCAGTATTGGGAACCGTCTTTGGAATAGACTCCATCAACCAGGCGCAATCGCATTTTTGGGGCATTCTGGCACTTTATGTCTATCTGCTGAACAAAGACGACAGAAGAAAAAAACATTTATACATCCTTTTGGTCATCATCGCCACCTTTTTCAAGGAAAATGGCATGGCTTTCTTAGCGGCCATCCCCCTGTTTGCCTATGGTTTTGACAGAATCACGCGCCGCGAAATGATAAAAGACTGGATGATTGGTGGGGCAGTGATAGCCATCTATTTCGCCGTCAGACTGTCGCTCACCATCGACATGGCCGAAATCAACAATGCTTATTTCGAGAACACACTGGCAAGCAAACTGAAACATCTGGCCATGTTCATTGGCTATCCTTTCTTTTCGCTCGACTATGTGAGCGTGTTCTATCCACCCACAAAGAACCTGTTCATTGCCGCCATTACGGCATTGTTGGCCTTCCCTTTCACCCTTGTCCTTTTTTACTTCAACAGGAACCAGCTGTTCAACAAAAGAATCATCGTCTGTGTGGCATGTTGGATCATTCTCGCCTCGCCCCATCTGCTCACCCTCTTCACCACCATGCATGCTTACGCAGGCCATTCGATGGCAGCCATCACCATAGCCCTGCTCACAGAGAAAACAACCGAAAAACAACGCAGAGTGGTTCTCTGCACATTCATGGCCTATTTGGTTTCGGTTCTTTACATCGACTATCACCACTGGATCATGTCCTACCGCTCGGGACTCACCGGAAAAGCAATGGGAGAAATGGCCATCCGAAAAACAGGAACCCCGCAGCAGCGCGTTTTCACCATCACCATCGACCACAACGAAAAGAAATACTCCTCGTTCTGCGTAATTCCCGTCTATGCCTTCGGCTGGGGCAACGCCGCCAAGCATGCCACCCACTATGAGTGGCCCACGGAAATGGAAGACTCCACCATCTTCGAGAATCAAATCGAAAACATTCCAAACATTGTCAACCATGCCTTCAACAAAGGCTATCCGTGTGTGTGGATTGTCGAAAGGTCGGACGTGAAAGTAGTCAAACAAAACGTTGATCCATGAAAAGAGACCTCCAACTGGACAGCTACAGGGCATTGGCAATGTTATACATTGTTTGCGTCATCCACATTGTCTATTGGTTTCATGTAGGCAACGAACCTGTTCGTTCGGCCATTCTCTTTGAAATGCCGGTCATTTTCTTCATTGCAGGTGCCTCACAATCGGTCAGAAAAACTACTGACAATCTGATTCAAACCCTCGTCAACAGAACCAAGCGGCTGCTCATTCCCTTCTACGTTTTTTTGTTTGTCCTTCTGCTCCTTGTAGCCCTTTACAGACTGCTCCAAAAGAGTAGCCCCCTGTTGCCCTTCAGCACCGGCGAACTCATCAAGATGCTTTGCACCGGAGGAAACGAACAGATTCCCTATTTCGGCTACACCTGGTTTATTTCGTGCTACATGATGATTGGCTGTTCGTTGCCCCTGCAACGAAAAATCTTCAGGCACATGCCCAACGGCCTGTATCTGCTGTTGGCCGTCGCTGTTTTCATCATTGTCTCGCTCATACCCCTAAGGACAGGAAATCTGGAAATCAAAAACATCTTTGTCTATAATGTCTTTTTCCTGATGGGCTACTTCTACTATCACAGAATACCCCGAAAAAACCTTTTATTTGCCTTTCCTGCGGCTGTTCTCATCTGTGTGGCAGGATTCCTCACCGAATGGTTCATCCCCATGCAGGACCACAAATTTCCCGCCGACGCATGGTTTTTGTTGTATGGTACGTGTGCAGTCATCGTGCTCTCCACACTTTTCAGCAACGTCACCGTTCCCTACAATGCCATTCTCAAGCTATGGAACGAAAGAGGCTATACCATCTATCTGTACCAGTCGGTCAGCCACTTCCTGCTCTATAAAATCACCAACGACTGGATTGCCCGGCTGTCTTCGCCGGGGCTGACTTTCATCGTCTATTTCATCCTCATTTTCATCCTCACCACCACGCTCAGCTTCGTCACCTATCCGCTGGAAAGAAAAGTAATGAATGTCTTTAACCATTTAGTTTCTGATTCACGCCATGAAAAAAATAGCTGAATACCTTGAGTGGCCCATAGTGCCGATCAAAGCCGAACTACCATTCTTTCTGGCGGTCATTTTTTGTTCTTATTTGCCCCATTTCATCAACGAAATCGAAAGTCCCCAGCCTTTATTTTGGGAATTGAGATGGATGGCTATATGTGTTGCCAATCCTGTAGCCATATCATATCTCCTCACATGTGTTGTTTGGATAAGCAAAAGCAAATTGCTCAAGACAATACTGCTGGCGATGGTCTTTTTTCTGATGTTTGTAAACCTCTTTCTACTCTTTAATTTCTATACATTGCTCTCCCCCTGGATTCTGCTGCTGATTGTAGAAACAAATGCCAACGAATCTTCAGAATTTCTCTCACAATATGCTTTTACTGCCGGAACCTTCATCAGTTTGTCTTTTACCTTACTGCTTATAGTTTCTTATGTTCAATTTGAAAAAAACAAAGTCACACTGAAAAGAAAGTGGCAACGAACAGTTCTTTTCCTATGCTTGATGGGGGTTTTGCCTGTAGGGACATACATGCTTTACAAAACCATTCAGCTGCCATTGCTCGACACACAATTGGCCATTGAAGAATGGTACGAACAACGAGGGTCGTACGCCAACAACAATACCATTACAAACATCATTTATTCATCCCACTATCTGAACGTTTCTGGAGCCGACAACCAAAAAGCCATACAGTCATCACTGAAAGCTGCCAACCAATCGGCACAATGCCTCGAACAAGACTCGCTCAATGTAGTGTTGGTCATAGGAGAATCATTCAGCAAACATCATGCTTCGGTCTATGGCTATCGCCTCAATACGACTCCAACACTATGCAATGAACAGAAAAAAGGAAACCTGTTTGTCTTTCATGACGCCGTTGCACCTTACAACATGACCACGTTCTCCGTAAAAAACATGTTTAGCGTGAATTGTTTGAGCAAGGGAGAACCATGGTACAGCAAACCCATGTTTCCTGTCATATTCAAGAAATCGGGTTATCACGTTACGATATGGGACAATCAAAAGCCCAGCGAAAACGTAAATTCCTATGACTATTCCGTAGGCTCATATCTCTATGCACCACAGATTGTTCCCGTCGCCTACAATGAAACAAACAGCAAAACCAGCCAATATGATCTTCCGTTTGTTCAGTCGCTGAAACTAACCAATCATCAACAAGCAAAACACAATCTTGTCATCATCCATTTGATGGGGCAGCATTCGGATGCGGCTCAACGCTTTCCTAACCAAAATAAATACAACGTGTTCAAAGTGGCCGACATCTCAGCCAACGTAACCGAAGCTCAAAAACAGTCAATCGCTGACTACGACAACGCAACACTCTACAATGACCTTGTCATTCAGACCGTCATGAACATGTACAAAACCAAATCGACGGTTCTGCTCTATCTCTCCGACCATGGCGAAGAAGTGTATGACTATCGCAACCATTTGGGCAGAACACACGAAAGAAAAAATACACCTCTCTCGTTGAAATATCAGTATCAGATACCGTTCGTGGTGTGGTGTTCTGACAAATACATCGAAAAACACCCTGACAAGGCCATCAGCTTGCGCCAGGCCACCGAGAAACCATTCTTGTCATCTGACATTTCCCACATGCTGTTTTCGTTGGGAGCCATAAAAACACCTTTCTACATGCCCGACAAAGACATCCTGAATGAACAGTATCAATGTGGCAAAAGAATGGTACAGCAAAAAACAGACTATGACAGAACAATAAGAGAAGAATGAAAAAAAATATGATTATCCGCAATCGTACCACCAAAGAAGTTGTTTTAGGGAATATACTAAAAGAGATAGTTACGTTGAACGCTCTGCGTCTTTCAAAAACCAATAAAAACAAAGAAAAACCAACAAAAACAAGGAGTCTTGCAAAACAAATAAAAACATGTTTTTCCTTGTCTGTATTGGTTTTTATTGGTTTTTGAACGACGCGGAGCGTTATTCTTCCACCTATGAGGATGTTTTAAGCTATAAAGGATTTGATGGTACGATTACGGATAATCATACAAAGAATGCTGGAACTCAACTCAGTTCCAGCATTCTTTGTATGGGTTTCACAGCGTCCTGGGCGATGGCGGGGTCAACCTCAACCAGTGGCCACTCGTAGCGCAGGGTGTTGTAAATCTTCAGCAGGGTGTTCATCTTCATGTACTGACACTCGTTGCACGAACAGCCCACACCTCCTTCTGAAATTTCCGGCGGCACAGGAATGAACTCCTTGTCGGGACACGTGCGCTGCATTTCGTGCAGGATGCCGGCCTCGGTGGCCACGATGAACTGTCGTTTGTCGCTCTGCTGGGCGTAGTTGAGCATGGTGGCCGTAGAGCCCTTCACGTCGGCCAAGGCCAGCACGGGGCCTTTGCACTCCAAATGGGCCATGACCACGGCTTCGGGGTGTTCTTTCTTCAAGCGTACGATGTCGGCCACGGAGAAACGCTCGTGAACATGGCAACCGCCGTTCCAGAGCAGCATCTTGCGCCCTGTCACCTCGTTGATGTAGCTGCCCAGATTGTAGTCGGGACCGAAGATGAGCTTAGCATCCTGGGGCAACTGATCGACCACGCGCTTGGCGTTGCCGCTGGTCACCACCACGTCGGTCAAAGCCTTGACGGCTGCCGTGGTGTTGACGTAGCTGATGACCTGGTAGCCGGGATGTTCGTCCTTGAACTTCTTCAGATCCTCAGCCTTGCATGAGTCGGCCAACGAGCAGCCCGCATTGAGGTCAGGACAAAGAACCGTTTTCTCTGGCGAGAGCAGCTTGCACGTCTCGGCCATGAAATGTACGCCACACATCACGATGATCTTGGCGTCGGTATCGGCCGCCTTGCGGGCCAGTGCCAACGAGTCGCCAATGAAGTCGGCCACTTCCTGAATTTCGCCAACGGTGTAGTAGTGGGCCAGGATGACCGCATCTTTCTCCTTGGCCATGCGGCGTATTTCGGCTTTCAGGTCAGTTCCCTCGGGAGCAGGCTCATCGATGAAGCCCTTTTCCAAAAATTCTTTTTTCAACATAACATTATTTTTATATTTTCCTTTTTCTTTTTTTAGAATAGAAAAAATTATTAGGATGATGTGCCGTGGATATGTTGATAAAAAGTTGCCAAAATGTTTGGCTGTGAAGTTATCAACCCGTGAAAACTATTTATTAGCAGTGGTTGTTCATAGTTACTGGTTGGTTTTCAGCGTCATGGCACGTTATCCACAATTTCTCTATTCGGTGCAAAGATAATAAGTTTATATCTTTTTTCGTTCAAAAATAGTGGAAAACTTTCTTAAACGGGCGTGAAAACTTCTCTATTTTCCACACTTTCCGCTTTTCCACTCATGGTGGTGTGAATATCCAGAAGTTATCAACATGGTTTTCCACAGGTTTATCCACACTTTTCAGGAGCATTTTTGGATAATCTCCCGACACTGTTTTTTATCTCCCGACGATATTTTTTTATCTTCCGATGTTGTTTACGCAGTTCTCGGTAATAAAAAAATATCTCCCGACGTTGCGTTCAGATTTTCTAGAGAATTTCAACGCAGCGTCGGGAGATATTTTTTGTTGGCTCACCCATGTTTTGCCCGTGCCGTGCCGGATTGGCGGAGCGGCAATGAATGGGCGGATGGGGTGGGGGACTACTCTTCTGCCGAGAAGTCGTCTTTGCCTACACCGCAGATGGGGCAAACCCAGTCTTCGGGAATGTCTTCGAATGCAGTGCCGGGAGCTATGCCGCTGTCGGGATCGCCCACTTCGGGGTCATATACATAACCACATGTGTCACAAATGTACTTTTTCATAATGTTTGTTGTTTTAAGTGGATGAATAAAATGTTTGTTTATTTCAGGTTTTTCATTACTTTCTCTACTATCTCTTCGGGAGCAATGTTGTGCAGACAGGGATAGTTGCCTCGTTTGCACGGTTTGTTGCCGTAGATGCTGCACGGACGGCAGTCGAGCGAAGTTTGCACCACGTTGTCCATGCTCTGGTTCCAGCCCAGGAAACCGGCATAGGGGTGGGTGGCACCCCATACGCTCACCACGGGTGTGGCGGTGAGCGAAGCCAGGTGCATGTTGGCGCTGTCCATCGACACCATGACGTCGAGGTGGCTCATCAGGATGAGTTCTTGCATCAGTCCTCCGCATTTTTGCGAAGCGTTGGTGCAGGCGTCGTATTGGCTGCACCATTGGTCGATGATGTTCATTTCCTTTTCGCCTCCGCCAAAGAGGAAGATGCGGCACTCTGGTCGTTGGCTGATGATTTGCTCAATGACTTTTTGCATGAGTGGCGTAGGGTAGATTTTCCCCTCATGGGCGGCAAAGGGTGCTATTCCTATCCACTGTGTGCCCGGCGGCTTGGTTCCCACCGAGGGTGGCAGCAAATGGAGGTCGCCTCCTTCAGGGGGGAAGAGTGAATGGAAGTGCATCTGCACGGGGTAGCCCAGTTTTTGGAGCACATCGGCGTAGTTTTGGAACGATGTGGGCTGCTCGACGAGTTTCTTTCTTTTAATAGATGTTAGTTTTCGTTTTCCCTTGCGGTGTTTGTTGATGTGTGCCACGTGGTAGCGGTCCATGTTGAATCGGAGTCTTAGGTAGTCTGATCGCAGCACATTATGGAAATCGGCTATAGCGGTAAAGTGTTTTGCTTTGAGTCGGCGGAAGAGCGTGTTGAGCCCTTTCATGCCCCGGTACTCGTTTTTGATGTCGGCCTCCATGAAACTCACGTTGGGGGCCAGTCCTTCGAAGAAGGGACGTGCGAAGCCCTTGCTGAGCACGGTGATGCGCACGTGCGGATATTGCGTGGCCAACGAATAGACCACGGGCACTGCCATGGCCACGTCGCCGATGGCAGAGAAGCGTATGATGAGTATATGGGGCGTTTTCAAGTTTTAGGATTGATTGTTAATCTCTTTTTTTGTTATGTCCAGTCTTTTGTGTTTCATTTTTTGTAGAGCACCGGGTTGGTGGCCGGGTCGTTGTACATTTTCATTTGTCTATATACTTTCATGTATATCTTTCCGGCTTCGATGTCCTCGAGCAGTTGGTCGATGGCCGTTGACAGGTCGGTTTGTTGCTCAAGCAGCACGTTGAGTTTCTGCTGGCATTTCTGTCGGTGCTCGTCGGAGGCGTCGGTGCGCTCGGTCTGCTCTTTCATGTGGTAGATTTTCAGGGCCAGAATGCTCAGTCGGTCGATGGCCCAGGCTGGACTCTCGGTGTTCAGCCGGGCGTCGGGCAACACGCGCACTTGTCCGTAGAGCTGGCGGAAATAGCTGTCTATCTGTTCCACCAGGTCTGTGCGGTCCTGATTGCTGTGGTCGATGCGCCGTTTCAGCTGCAGGGCTTCCACGGGGTCGATGTGCGGATCGCGTATGATGTCTTCAAAATGCCATTGCACGGTGTCAATCCAGCATTTCAGATACAGGCGGTTGTCAATGGAGCCGCGTTCGAAGGGATTGTTGATGGGTGTATCGATGTTATCCTTGACGTGATAGTCCTGGATAGCCATGTTGAAAATTTTGTTGCAATGGTTGGTGAATGACATTTTTCTGATAGTTATTTGATTTAATTATGCAAAGCTAACGAATAATTTTGATATTTGCAACGAAAACACAATATTTTATTTTTATAAGGGTTAATTTAGATGAATGATTCAAGTTTAGGAAGCTCCGCTTTCTAGAAGTTAGCGGGAGTTAGCTGAAGTTAACGAGCCGGAGGCTCGTGGAGTTAGCGGACATTTGAGCATTCCCGCCAAACGGAATGCGGCGTAAGCCTAAGGGCAATCTATAACAGAGAACTAATGTCCGTTAACTTCACAGCCAGGGAGGCTGCTAACTTCTGATAACTCCTGCTAACTCCCGACATGCGAAAGTTGAGTGAATGATGAATGGTAAGGATTGAAAAAGAATTGGCTGAGGAAATACTGAAATGAAAATAGTTGTTGACGACAAGATTCCCTACATACGCGATGTGTTGGCTCAAATCACGCCCGACGTGGTTTATCTGCCGGGCAGCAAAATCATGGCTGCCGACGTGCGCGATGCCGATGCGCTCATTGTGCGTACGCGCACACGTTGCGACGAGCAGTTGCTCAGTGGCAGCCGTGTGCAGTTTGTGGCTACGGCCACCATTGGCTACGACCATCTGGACACCGCCTTTCTGAACCGAAGCGGCATCAGGTGGATGAATTGTCCCGGCTGCAATTCGGGTTCCGTGGCGCAGTATCTGCACTCGGTGCTCATCCTGCTGATGCGCGACCGCGGCATCGTGCCCGGCAAAACCACTTTGGGCATTGTGGGTTGCGGCCATGTGGGCGGCAAAGTTGCGGCCATTGCCAGCAAGATGGGTTTTCGTGTGCTCGTGAGCGACCCTCCGCTGGGTATGGATTGCAATCTTATGGATTGCGACATCATCACCTATCATGTTCCGCTGACGCGCACGGGCGACTGTCCCACATGGCATTTGGCCGACGCAGCGTTTTTCGATGGGCTGACGCGCGTACCTATTATAATTAATACGAGTAGGGGAGAGGTGGTCGATAACAAGGCGCTGCTTGCGGCGTTGGAGAGCGGGCGTGTGCGCGATGCTGTGATTGACACCTGGGAAGGCGAACCCATTGTCGATCGTGAGCTGCTCCGCCGCGTGTATATCGGAACGCCCCACATAGCCGGCTACAGTGCCGACGGCAAAGTGAACGCCAATCGCATGGTGGTGGACGGTCTTTGTCGGCATTTCGGTTTGCCAAACCACTTCAGCATGTCGCCACCTGCGCTGCCAAGAAAAATTGTGTTCGGTAACAACGAAAATGACAATTATTTGCAGGTTTATAACCCTTTGGAAGATAGCGAGAAACTGAAAAATGCTCCCGAAAAGTTTGAAGAATTGCGAGGTAATTACCCCATTCGACGCGAAATAGTACCCGACATAGGTCAATTTTTTGCACAATAACGGGGGGTTTGTGCAAACGGCAGTTACTTTTTCATGAAAAAATTTGCACAGTTGAAATAATTATTGTTCCTTTGCACCCGAATTTTAAACTTTTCGGGTCGGAGGACCAGAAAGTAAGAGTAAAAAGAAAGTATTTATAAACATTTTAAACATTTACAATTATGTCAGAAATTGAAAGCAAAGTAAAGGCTATTATCGTAGACAAACTTGGCGTTGATGATGCAGAAGTTAAGCCGGAGGCCAGCTTCACGAACGATCTCGGTGCCGATTCGTTGGATACCGTTGAGTTGATCATGGAGTTTGAGAAGGAATTCAACATTTCCATTCCCGACGACAAGGCTGAAACCATCACAACTGTAGGCGATGCCATCAAGTATATCGAAGAGAACGCAAAATAATAATAGTTGCAGTTAGGAGTTAGGAGTTAGGAAATAGGAGTTTGCACATTTTTTTGTGTGGCATCTCTTAATTCCTAGCTCCTAACTCCTAACTCTTAATAGGTTTTTTATGGAGTTAAAAAGAGTAGTTGTAACGGGTCTGGGCGCAGTCACTCCTGTAGGCAACAATCCCGAAGAAACATGGCAGAACCTCATTGCCGGAGTAAGTGGTGCAGCTCCTATTACACAATTTGACAGCTCTTTGTTCAAGACCCACTTTGCATGCGAGGTGAAAAATCTGGACATAAACCAGTACATCGACCGCAAAGAGGCACGCAAAATGGACCGATACACGCAGCTGGCCATGATTGCTGCCGACCAGGCAGTGGCCGACAGCGGTATGGATATGGAGACTGTCGATAAGAACGAAATAGGCGTTGTGTTCGGTGTAGGCATTGGTGGCATCCGCACCTTCGAGGAGGAAGTGAAATACTATGGTCTGCACGAAAGCGACGGTCCCAAGTTCAACCCGTTCTTCATTCCCAAGATGATTGCTGACATTGCCTCCGGTCAAATCAGCATCAAGTATGGTTTCCATGGTCCCAACTTCACCACCACGTCGGCCTGTGCCTCGTCGAGCAATGCGCTGGGCGATGCCTTCAACCAAATACGTCTGGGCAAGGCCAAGGCCATTCTGGCGGGAGGTGCCGAGAGTGCCATCTGTGCCTGTGGTGTGGGCGGATTCAATGCCATGAAGGCCCTCTCTACGCGCAACGATGACCCCGAGCGCGCCAGCCGTCCGTTCAGCGCCAGCCGCGACGGATTCGTCATGGGCGAAGGTGCCGGCTGTCTCATTCTCGAAGAACTGGAGCATGCCAAGGCCCGCGGCGCCAAGATTTATGCCGAAATGGTGGGCGAGGGCGAAAGTGCCGACGCTTACCACATCACGGCCTCCCATCCCGAAGGATTGGGCGCCAAGCTCGTCATGGAGCGCGCCCTGAAGGATGCCGGACTGAAGCCCGAGGACATCGACTATATCAACGTTCACGGAACGAGCACCCATGTGGGCGACATCTCTGAGGCCAAGGCCATCAAGGATGTGTTCGGCGACGCTGCCTACAAACTCAACATCAGCTCTACCAAGTCAATGACGGGCCACCTGCTGGGTGCTGCCGGAGCCGTTGAGGCCATGGCCACCGTGCTGGCCGTGAAGAACGACATCGTTCCACCCACCATCAACCACGACGAAGAGGACAAGGACCCCGATATCGACTATCGGCTGAACTTCACCTTCAACAGTGCCCAGAAGCGCGAGGTGCGCGCTGCCATCAGTAACACCTTCGGTTTCGGCGGACACAACGCGTGCGTAGTTTTCAAGAAGTATGTTGACTAATATTATAGACCGAATGAAGCTCCCTTTCCGAAAGGAGAAGGAGCTTTATTTGTCTTTGTACCGCATCATAGGTTTCTATCCCCGCGAAATAAGCTACTACAAGCAGGCGCTCATGCACAAGAGTGTGGCCCACCGCAACGCCAAGGGCCGCCCCGTCAACAACGAGCGCCTGGAGTTTCTCGGCGATGCCATTCTCGATGCCGTCGTGGGCGACATCGTCTATAGGCACTTCGAGGGGAAGCGCGAAGGATTCCTCACCAACACCCGCAGCAAGATTGTGCAGCGCGAAACGCTCAACAAACTCGCTCAGGAGATGGGCATCAACCAGCTCATACTGTCTTCAGGCCACAGTTCCTCTCACAACAGCTATATGGGAGGAAATGCGTTCGAAGCGCTCGTTGGCGCCATCTATCTTGACCGGGGCTACACGGCCTGCATGCGATTTATGGAGAAACGCATCCTGCGCCAGCTCATCAACATCGACCGCGTGGCCTACAAAGAGGTGAATTTCAAGTCGAAGCTCATCGAGTGGAGCCAGAAAAACCGCGTCAACATGGAATTCCGCCTGCTGGAACAGAAAAAGGACGAAAACGGCAGCCCCGTGTTCAGCTATCAGGTGATGATAGAGAATCTCAAGGGAGGCAAGGGCAGCGGATACAGCAAGAAGGAAAGCCAGCAGCTGGCCTCGAAACTCACCCTTGAGCGTCTGCGGAAGGAACCCCAGTTCATCGATGCCGTCTTTGCCGCCAAGGCCGGCCGCACCAAGATGGAAGAGGAGCCCGTGTTGAACGTGCCCGACACCGAGGAGCACCAGGACTTCATCATCACACGTGACATTCCGCAGGACCAGAAACCCGCCATCGGCAACAACGCCGACGAACCACAAGGCCGGCGCAACGCCAACGCTGGCGACGAACAGCTCGTCAGCCGCCCCGGCAAACGAGCCGACGAGCGCACCCGCGGTGCCAAGGGAGCCGACGAACAGAAGGCTCTCCGTCCCGCTAACGCCCTTTCCGACGCTGAAGAGGACGAATTTGACCTCTCAGACATCTCGGCCAAAGAGCAGTCGCGCGAAGAAATCATCGCCGCAGCCGAAGCCGCCGCCTTCGCCGAAGGTTAATAAGGCCCAGACGAACGCGAAACTCACAACAACAATGTGAATCGTTTCATCCACCAATGAGAATTCGTGTGGACCAGACGATTCACATTGTTCTTTTTTTAAGGTTATCCGCATTCGTACCACCAAATACGTTGTTTTAGGGGTAATATACTAAAAGAGACAGTTGGTTGAACGTAACGCGTCTTTTAAAAAACCAATAAAAACAAAGAAAAACCAACAAAAACCAAGAGTTTCTACAAATAAAAACCTGTTTTTCCTTGTCCGTTTTGGTTTTTATT
>OCTX012277185.1_pt1 | contig 19902 bp, 17 predicted proteins | sample 1539691 | NCBI WGS metagenome assembly OCTX01 (sample SAMN02144231, study PRJEB22623) | gut metagenome | biome: sheep rumen | host: Ovis aries | place: New Zealand
GCCGCTTCCGTTGTACACTTCATACCAGTTATTCCCCTCGGCTATTAGATGGGCGGGCATGTAGTTCTCGGCCCCCTCTTCTATAATCGAAAACATGCTCCAAAAATCATGCTCTGCGTATGCGTTGCGACTGCCAGTAGGCACAATCAGTTTCGCTAAAAAGACAGGATAGCTGTATTTATTCACGTTTTCTGCCGATGGCGGAGTAGTAGCATAGCAAACCAGCACTTTAACCGTTCCATTCTCAAATGCTCCAGTCCCAATCTTCGTGATGGTCTGTGGTAGCCGTAGCGTATCTATCTCAGCATCCAGAAAGGGACCGTCGTAATACCATGACGACGCTCTGTTGCCTGTTGAAGGAGCCTGCACCCATGTCCCGTCGTGTGACGAACCGATGATGCGATCAACCATTATCACCTCACGCCCAGAAAGATCGGAAGTGGCACGAAAGTAATAAGGAGGTATTGATACGTTACCCGTGAGTTGCGAAGAGTAGCAAAGTTGTCCTTCACTAAGGCTTAGCTGGTTAGTGTCTCCCATTCTCCAATGGTTAGGAGTGATAACATCTTCAGCATATGCTATATGTGTTATGAACGTTAAAGAACTAGCAAGTATCAATGCTATTTTTATAACCTTTTTCATAAAATCCTACTTTTTAGTTCAACAATTTCTTCTTTATTGGTAAATAGAGCACAAAACGCAATCCCACCATAATCTCTCTTTGACTCACCACAAGTCCCAAATACGTTTTAGAATTATTCCTTGCCCATAGGCATCTGCGATTTTAGGGTTAAACTTCTATTTGTTATTATAGTATTGTACCTGCGTGCAACTGTTCGATTGGGAATATCAAGTCCCAGCTCTTTCCCCAAACAATATTGCCGTTGTCAATAGTGAAGCGACTAAATTTGCGAGGGTCAAGGTACTTGTTGTATTGGGGGTGCGGGTGACGACGTATATAGTCACCAACATCCACAGTCTGCGTAGTATTATCGCTAAATGTCAGGTTTATCGTCAGATTTCCTGCATTTTCAGCCTTTGTGATATACAATCTTTCCATTTCTATTCCTCCTTATAGCTTTTTGTTGATTCTCGTACTACGAACACTTTGCTTTAACACGAAGAACTTTACCCATTTCTGAATGATGTTCTTATGATACTTTCTGATAAATTCCTCTGCTGTACGTTTATCTTTTTCAGTAATGGATCTGCCCCTTTCTTCTCTCGTACATGAATATCAGCCAGATTCCCATCCATCATAATAAGGTCAAAGATACTCTCCTTATCTCCATGAAGAACATGCACATGGATAGGTTCATGTTCGTTGGAGAAGAAGTAAAAGATAAATCCGAAATATTCAAAAATCTTTGGCATAATTGACTTTATTATATTGTTTCAATTGCAAATATAGTCATTATTGTTGAAACTTCCAAATTTTAGATATGGAAATTGGCTAGCGTCCTGTTAACGCCCGCACTTGTGCGGGGGTGAGCTGGCCAGAGTTGATGAACTTCTGCATGATGTCTTGGAGGGTTTGCTTCATCTCCTCGGTGATGGTATAGTCCCACGTCATGGCTTCTTCTATGCTGACGCGGGTGCCTCCTTGGTTGTGGCTGTTGTCTAGGCAGTAGAGCGTGATGTCTGGATGCTCTTTCTGCAGGTAGGCGATACGCCCCTGGAAAAGCGGATAGCAATAGACGTAAAAATGGTAGCTCATGGCGCGGTTGGACCTGATGAGTCGGTTTATCATGTATGAATATGGTTGCAAAGATAGGAATTCTTCCCGAAACATCCAAATATTCCAGTGAAAAGTTTTTGCAAATGGAACGAGCTGCTCTCTGACGCATCAGTCGGGCAGCTCGTTCTCCGTTAGTATGTTATGAAAAATTTGAGAGAAATGAAACTTCACAGTTTCGGTGTTTTAACTAAACATGATTTGTAAATATAGAGAAAGCATAGAAAATTATCTAATTCTTGGGTTGCTCCATAAGAATCTTGGCGCTGTCAGTAGACCAGTCGCTCATGTTCTCAGCTTGGATGGGACTGACAGTAGCTACGCTGTCGAGATCTTGCTGGATGCGTGCATAGTCTTGAGGTGTGTTCCAACTGTTGTCCCAAGGAGCTTGTAAAGCACCACCGATAGTGAGGATGATGGCAATGACGGCAGCAGCCTTAAAGAGTGGTATCAGGCGCTGCGTCAGTGAGACTTCGCGAGCCTTGACGGTCTTGGCGTTGTCTTCCTTGTTAATCATTTCTAAGATACGGGCGTCGAAGTCATCGCCTAACTGCTGGCTATTTGCCTCGTCGGCAAAGAGGGCGCGAAGAGGCTCCATCTCCGCAGGAATATTCTCCTGGCGGAAGAAAGAACGAAGGATGCTCTCCTCTTCGAGAGTCGTCTCAGCGTTCCAATAGCGCTCCATAAGTTGTTCGATGTACTTGTAGTCCATAATGCTTTGTTTTTGGCCTTTGGCTATACGCTTTTGGCCGTTCTCTATATACAATGACGTTTGTTAATGATGAAAGTTACACGAAACAGTGATTTTTTTTCTCATTTTTTTATTTTCTCGTTATTTTCTATTTTTTGGAAGCGCTCTTTAATGGTTTGTCGGGCGCGGAAGATGTTGACTTTCACCTGTTCTTCGGTAATGCCAAGGATGGCGGCAATGTCCTTGTAGCTCTTGCCCTCCATGTCGCGCAACTGCATACAGCTACGCTGTTTTTCAGGTAGCATGTTGATGAGTTGACGCACCAGTTGGATGCGGTCGCGCTGTACTGCCTGTTCTTCAGGGTTGGAGGCGATACCTTGGTCTTTGGGGTCATAGGCAGCCTCTAGAGATTGCGTCTGGTTGTCCATGCGGCGCATCTTGTCGAGCGACAGGTTGCGGCAGATGGTCAGGCAGAAGGCCTCTATCGACTCTATCTCATTCCACTGGTCACGACGGTTCCATACCTTCATCATGGTTTCCTGCACGACATCCTCAGCCTCCGCAGCATTCATCGTGATTCGGAGTGCCAAGCGGTAGAGCTCGTTTTTCAGCGGCAGGATATCGGTCTGGAAGTTAATCATGAGTAGTTGGCAGATTTTTGCAAGCAGAGTGAGGCGTTGTGAATTGTTATTGGCTGTTGGCTATTGTCAGTTAGCTGTTAGCCTGAATGATGGTGCCGTGGTTGCCGTCGATGGCTGTAGCCAAGGTTATGATGACGCGTCCGACACCAGCATCGACAGCACTGAGGGCATTCTCTATCTTGGGCAGCATGCCACCACTGATGGTGCCGTCAGCTTTGTAGTGTTCGAAGTCGGCATGAGTGATGGTGGGTATCACACTGTCGTCGTCATCAGGATTGCGGAGTACCCCTTTCTTTTCGAATGAGAAGATGAGGGTAACATCATAGAAAGGAGCCAGCGCTTTGGCGGTCTCGGAAGCGATGGTGTCGGCATTGGTGTTGAGGATATTTCCCTCGCCGTCGTGGGTCAAAGGTGCCATGACAGGGGTGATGCCAGCCTCGATGAGACGGCTTAGCATCTGACCGTCAGCGTGGTCTACGTCGCCAACGAAGCCGTAATCTACAGAGGAGCCGTCGACTATTTTGACGGGGCGCTTGTGGCTAAGGATTGCGTTGGCGTCGGCACCCGTCAGTCCTATGGCGTTGACGCCGTTGGCCTGCAGGTGCGCTACGAGGTTCTTGTTGACCAGTCCGCCATATACCATGGTGACTACTTCCAGCATAGCAGCATCAGTGATGCGGCGTCCATTGACCATCTGTGTCTCGATGCCCAGACGCTCAGCCATTTTGGTGGCCTTACGACCACCGCCATGTACCAGTACCTTGCGACCCTCAATAGCAGAAAAGTCGCGTAGCAACTGAGAGAGCTGCAGTTCTTCTTCGACCACAGCTCCTCCAACCTTTACGATGGTTATTTTCTCTTTCATTCTAATTGCGTTATCTCGTTATTGCATATAACGTTATTCCAGATAGGTATAGCCATAGAGCCCCGAACGGTAGTTCGAGAGGAATTCCTTGCCCTCTTCCAGTGTGATGCGACCGTCTTTGACGCTCTTTGTAACCCAAATTTCCAGTTGGCGCACCAGCTTCTTAGGATTATACTGTACATATTCTAGTACCTCCTCGACGGTCTCGCCATCGAAAATCTGGTCGATGTGGTATTTGCCGTCCTTGACGGAGATGTGTACTGCTGTGGTGTCACCAAAGAGGTTGTGCATGTCGCCCAGAATCTCTTGGTAAGCACCCACGAGGAACACTCCCAGATAGTATTTCTCATTTTTCTTCAGCGTGTGTACAGGCAACGAGTGCGAGTTATGGCGGTTGGTAGCGAAGTTAGCTATCTTACCATCAGAGTCGCAGGTGATATCTTGGATGGTGGCGTTGCGCGTGGGACGCTCGTTGAGACGCTGGATGGGCATGATGGGGAATATCTGGTCGATAGCCCATGAGTCAGGCAGCGACTGGAATAGCGAGAAGTTACAGAAATATTTATCTGCCAATAGTTTGTCGATGTTCATCAACTCCTCAGGAACATGTTTCAGGTTCTTGGCAAGTGCGTGGATTTCATGACAAACGCTCCAGTACATAGCTTCTATCTCTGCACGTGTCTTCAGGTCGACGATGCCATGCGAGAAGAGGTCGAGCACCTCCTCGCGTATCTGTTCAGCGTCGTGCCAGTCTTCGAGTACGTTGCGTGGCGACAGGTTGTCCCATATCTCATAGAGGTCTTTGACCAGCTGGTGTGAGTTCTCGTCGGGCTCAAACTCCTCCGGCATCTCTGGCAGTGAGGCCGTCTCCAGTACGTCAATAACGAGAACCGAGTGATGGGCAGCCAGCGAGCGACCGCTCTCTGTAATCAGGTTGGGGTGGGGCAGGTCGTTCTTGTTAGCAGCATCAACAAAGGTGTAGATACAGTCGTTGACATACTCCTGAATAGAGTAGTTGACAGAAGACTCGCTCGATGGCGAGCGTGTGCCGTCGTAGTCGACACCCAGTCCACCACCGCAGTCCACAAAGTCTACGTTGTAGCCCATTTTGTGCAGTTGCACATAGAACTGTGAAGCCTCGCGGAGGGCAGTCTGTATACGGCGAATCTTGGTAATTTGAGAACCGATATGGAAGTGGATAAGTCGTAGACAGTCTTTCATGTCCTTCTTCTCCAGCAGGTCCAGCGCCTCCAACAACTCGGCACTGGTCAGTCCGAATTTCGAGGCATCGCCGCCGCTCTCTTCCCATTTGCCGCTACCACTGCTGGCCAGTTTGATACGGATGCCGATATTGGGGCGTACACCTAACTTCTTAGCCTCGCGGGCAATGATATCCAACTCGTTCAGTTTCTCAACGACAATGAAGATGCGCTTGCCCATCTTCTGTGCCAACAGAGCCAGTTCGATATATGACTGGTCTTTGTAGCCGTTACAGATGATGATGCTGTCGCTCTGACACTGTACGGCGATGACCGCATGCAGCTCAGGTTTAGAACCAGCCTCAATGCCTAAGTTAAACTTCCGGCCATGTGAGATGATCTCCTCTACGACGGGCTGCATCTGGTTGACCTTGATGGGGAATACCACATAGTTCTCTGACTTGTAGTCATACTCCTTGGCAGCTTTCTTAAAACAGCTCCACGTCTTCTCGATGCGGTTGTCCAGGATGTCGGGAAAGCGCAACAGCACAGGAGCCTGCACATCGCGCAGGGCCAGTTCGTCCATTACTTCACGCAGGTCTATCTGCGTGTCGTCCTTGCAGGGTGTCACATAGATGTCACCTTCGTCATTAATACCGAAGTAGCTGGTTCCCCAACCGTTGATGTTGTAGAGCTCCTTAGAGTCTTCGATGGTCCATTTCTTCATTGTCGCAAAAAGAATAAATCAGTTCAAGGCGACAAAGTTACAATAAAAAAACGAAAATGGGGCAGAAAAACCTGAAAAACTTTTCTGCCCCGCTTTCCGCAGCAACTCTATGACTGCATTTTCTGTCACTTCAGCAACTCCTTCAGTTTATCGACTGTAATTCCTATTTTTTCGTAGTTATCTAATAACGATACGTCAAGATGGTAGCGCGCTTTATTATAAAAGGCTTCACGTGTGCTAAGCTGTGTCTTGATGAATCCTAAGAGTTCTTCTTTGGTCTTGCCTTTTAGTAATGGACGTTCTACCTTGGCCATCAGAAGGTGCTTGTAGAGCGTCTCTGGTGTTGCTTTTAGGTAGACGACATCGCCCTGTTGGTTCAGGTATTCCATGTTGTCAAAGAAGCAGGGGGTGCCACCACCGCAACTGATAATGACGTTCTCGAATTCAGCCACCTCGTGCAGCATGTTATACTCTATCTGTCGGAAACCCTCCTCGCCACGCTCCGCAAATATCTGCGAGACACTTCTGCGCATGCGGCTCTCAATATACCAGTCGAGATCGTAGAACATCATGCCCGTCTCCTTGGAGAGAGCTTTGCCAACAGTGGTCTTGCCAGACCCCATATAGCCTATCAGGATGATTCTCCTCATTTCTTTTGTTTTTCTATGATGCCCATACACTCTGTGTACGTCAGCTCAGCAGCCTTGGCGTGCAGGTTCTTCGGTATGCGATAGTTCTTGCCGTCGTAGGCCAGGTAAGGGCCATAGCGGCCATTGAGCAGCTCCAGTTTCGCATCTTCTACGAATATCTTCATGTGCTTTTGACTCTCCTGCTGGCGCTTTTCGTTGATGAGGCCAATGGCTTCATCCAGGGTGATGGCCATGGGGTCGGTACCTTTAGCCAGTGAGGTGTATTTCTTCTGATGCAGGATGTAGGGGCCAAAGCGCCCGGCACCGATAACCACGGGAGAACCCTCGAAATCGCCTAACGTACGCGGCAACTGGAACAGTTCCAGCGCTTCCTCCAAGGTTAGCGTTTCCATGCTTTTCTCGGTAGGCAACTGGGCAAACATGGGTTTTTCGGCATCCTCGGCAGAACCGATTTGTACCACTGGTCCGAAGCGACCAATCTTGACAAAGACGGGTTTGCCACTCTTGGGGTCTTTACCCAACTGGCGCTCACCGGCCTTGCGCTCCTGACGGGCATTCATGGTTTTTTCCACCGTCGGCTCGAACTTCTTATAGAATCCCTTCAACATGTCCGTCCACGACTCGGTGCCCTCGGCAATCTTATCGAAGTCCTGCTCGACCTTGGCTGTGAAGTTGTAGTCCATGATAGAGGGGAAATACTTCATGAGGAAGTCGTTGACGACGATACCGATATCTGAAGGAAGTAACTTACCCTTGTCAGAGCCTGCCATCTCCTTGCGTGTCTTCTGCGTGATTAGCTTGCCTTTCAGTGTGTCGATGGTATAGTTGCGCTCTTCGCCCTTCTTGTCACCCTTGTGCACGTATTCGCGTTGCTGGATGGTAGAGATGGTGGGGGCGTAGGTTGATGGACGGCCAATACCCAGCTCCTCCAGCTTATGAACCAAAGAAGCTTCCGTGTAGCGCTGAGGCCCCTGGCTGAAACGCTCAGTAGCCTGTATCTCACGGCGGGTCAATTCCATACCTTTCTTCAATGGGGGCAGAATGTGGCTTTCCTCCTCTTGGCTCTCTTCGTCGTCGATAGACTCGCGATAGACTTTGAAGAAACCGTCGAACTTGATGACCTCTCCCTGGGCGATGAACTGCTCGTCGGTGCCACTGATAGAAATGTTGACAGTGGTCTTCTCAATCTCTGCGTCAGCCATCTGACATGCGATGGTACGTTTCCATATCAGTTCGTAAAGCTTGCGCTCCTGTGCGGTACCCTCAATCTCGGTGCGGTCCATATAGGTTGGACGGATAGCCTCGTGAGCCTCCTGTGCGCCTTTCGAACTCGTGTGATACTGACGCACCTTGCTATACTCCTCGCCATAGAGCTTCGTAATCTCTTCTTTGGTGGCATTGATACATAGACCTGACAGGTTCACAGAGTCCGTACGCATGTAGGTGATTTGTCCGTGTTCATAAAGGTGCTGGGCAACCATCATCGTCTGACTGACGGTGAATCCCAACTTGCGGGCGGCCTCCTGCTGCAGTGTAGAGGTGGTGAAAGGAGGTGCAGGGGTGCGCTTCAGCGGTTTCTTGCTGACAGCGTCGACGGTATAGGTAGCGTCGACACATTTCTGCAAGAACTGCTCTACCTCTTCGTGTGTCTTTAGACGCTGTGCCAGGGTAGCCTTTACCTCTGTCTGCGAACCATCTTCATTGGTGATGGCAAAGATGCCGGCTACGCTATAGTATGCCTCGCTCTGGAAATTTTGGATTTCACGCTCGCGCTCAACAATAAGACGCACGGCAACGCTCTGTACGCGTCCTGCTGACAAGGCGGGCTTCACCTTGCGCCACAGTACTGGCGACAACTTGAAACCGACTAGACGGTCGAGCACGCGACGAGCCTGCTGAGCATTCACCAGGTTCATATCCAGATGTCGCGGTGTCTCAATGGCTTTCAGGATGGCAGGCTTGGTGATCTCGTGGAATACGATGCGGTTGGTTTTCTCTTCGTCCAGTCCCAATACTTCACATAAGTGCCATGAGATGGCTTCTCCCTCGCGGTCTTCATCGGATGCGAGCCAGACCTTCTCTGCCTTCTGTGCGTTGCTTTTCAGCTCCTTGACAAGTTTTTCTTTTTCTTCAGGAATCTCGTATTCAGGTTCGAGCGTACCAGTGTCAATGCTCATCTCCTTCTTTTTCAAGTCGCGGATGTGGCCGTAGCTCGACATTACCTTATAGTCGCTGCCCAGGAATTTCTCTATCGTCTTTGCCTTGGCAGGAGACTCTACAATCACCAAATTCTTTTGCATATTTCTTATTAGCTTTATATTTTCTGAAACTGATAAGTAGACTGATGTCGACTTTCGGGCGGCAAAAGTAAGCAAAAGTTTTGGTTACACCTTATATATATAGTAGTTTTTTTATTTTCTTAACGTTTCTGTCAAAAAACGGATGACAGCATTACGGATGCTGGTGAGCCCAAACTCGGCAGGATTAACTTTGTTAATAGGTATCCAGATGGCCTCTGCAGCGTCATCGGCCGCTTTCACGGCGACAGAATCGCCGTGAACACGAACAAGGAAGTCCATATCGAGGGTATGGACACCCATGCCACTGTACATGTATACATTGGGTGAAGAGAATAGATACTGGATGTCGTCAACCTTCAGGCCCGTCTCTTCCTTAATCTCGCGGCGCATGCCTTCCTCTACTGTCTCGTACATGTCGCAAAAGCCACCCGGTAGGTCGAGGGTTCCTTTGGCAGGCTCCTTGGCGCGTCTGACTACCAGCAGTTCGTCGCGGTCGTTGACGATAAAGGCGGCAGTAGCAGAACACGGATTGGCATAATACGTAAAACCGCAGTCCTTGCATTTCTTGCTTTTAAAGTTGTTGACCTCAAAATGACTGCTGCCACATACGGGGCAGTATCTGAATATCTCTAAAGGATGCTCCATCACCAATTGTCTGTTCTAAAGGGGAATAAAGGAAGGTTGCCGCCGTTTTTGACATTGCCTAACTGGAAGTTCTTGAAACAGTAGCGTACCGCTACGGGTTTCTTGACGTGAGGAGAAGTGATGGCAATGGCCTCGTCCCAGTAGCCGCCACCTGTCTGCCAGAAATGCTTACCTTCGGCTGGATAGAACACGCGGTCCTCTCCGGCCACCTCAAAGCCCTGCATCTGCTCAAAAGGAGCGTCGCACCAGTAGTTGTCCTGGGTGTGGATGAAGACGGTGTCGTTCTTGATGGTCATATCCTTGTAGGACGAGCTCTTGTACTGAATGGTCTCGTAGCCGTAGTCCCGATTCAGTGCGGTGAAGGCCAGACGTTCGCCTACGCCTTGTTTCTGGGCAGGGTGTATCTGGGAGTACTCATAAGGATAGACGAGGTCGTTGGTGCATACCAGCGAACTGTTGGGAATCTGCTGCGCGGCCTTGAACTGCTGTTCGCGTAACAGGGCACCACTGATGGCATTGACGTTGCCGTCATCATACGCCCAAGGAGCTATCTGTACGAAGTAGAAAGGAATCTCGCCGAGTTTGAACTGACTACGCCACTGTTCCACCAAAAGTTTCAACCGCTGTGAGTACTGGTCGCCAGGATCACCCACATTCGAGCAGCCCTGATAGTAGATGATGCCTTTTACAGTATAGTTCAAGATGGGGTTGAAAGTACCGTTTCCCCACAAGAGTGAACGATGATAATCCCACTCCGGCCATTTTTGACAGATAGCCACCGAGTCTGTAGGGTCGCTGGTGTATTTTTCCAGGTTCTCCTTCGTCAGCCAGCTTTCCACACGCGTTCCTCCTTTATTAGCCTCGATGATACCGACGGGAATGTCGAGGGTGCGACTCAACAGACGGGCAAAGAAATAACCAGTAGCAGAGAACTCTCCAACCGTCTTGGGTGAGCAAGGGCGCCATTCGCAGTTGGCATCATCCAGCGGCTTGCTACTCATAATGCTGGGAATTTTAAGACTGCGCACACCCTTGGAGTTGACAGCATCCACCACATGGTGGTTGTAGTCCTTGACAGGACACATGCCAAAGCCCTTGACAGGCATTTCCATGTTCGACTGTCCTGCGCAGACCCATACTTCGCCGGCAAGTACATTTTTGATGGTGACCTTTCCGTCACCGTCATCAAATGTGATGCTTAATGGTTCGTAAGAGGCCTTGGGCGACTGTACCGCCAATAGCCAACGACCCTGTTTGTCAGCTTTGACCTCTGCCTTCTGACCGGACCACGAAACTGTTGCCGTCACCTTCTTGCCGGCTTTTGTCCAGCCCCACAGTCGTACGTTGGTCTGCTGCTGAATCACCATGTTGTCACTAATCATGTGGGGCAGGCGCACCTTGGCCTGCACGGCTGTGGCTGCAGCCACAAACATTGCAAAGAATAGTACTTCCTTATTCATAGTTTTCTGGTAGTATTTCTATTTGTGACGCAAAGGTAGCTTAAAACGTAGAAAAAAACAAATAAAAACAATGAAAATTTGGTCATGTCACGGAAAAAGTGTACATTTGTCAACTGATTACGCGATACGCTACGACATAACGAAACCAATAAACAATGATATGAGTATGAAACGACTTATTATTCTGGGCTTGACGGCCTTACTAACAACTACAATGACAACGACAATGAAAGCTCAAACTCCTCAACTGCGTGCTGATAATATCGACGAGGTATTGCAGGCGATGACTCTGGAAGAGAAAGCCAAACTATTGGTGGGTGGCGCTAACAACTTCTTCGGCACGAGTGCCGTGGTGGGTGGCGAAGCTGACCTCGTAGCAGGTGCTGCCGGCACATCACCAGCTATTCCGCGTCTGGGCATTCCTGCCACCGTGTTGACCGATGGCCCTGCTGGTGTGCGTATTGACCCCACTCGTAAGGGTACCAGCCAGACTTACTATGCTACTGCATTTCCTATCGGTACCTGTCTGGCATCTACATGGAACACAGAACTGGTGAAGAAGGTCGGTGAGGCCATTGGTAACGAGACAAAGGAATACCGTTGCGACGTCATTCTCGGCCCAGGTATGAACCTGCATCGCAATCCATTGTGTGGCCGTAACTTCGAATACTACAGCGAGGATCCTTTGTTGACTGGTAAGATTGCCGCCGCCTATATCCAAGGTGTTCAGAGTCAGGGAGCGGGTGTATCTGCCAAGCATTTTGCTGTCAATTCGCAGGAGACCGACCGTATCACCGTCGACGAGCGTGTCAGTCAGCGCGCTGCTCGCGAGATATACCTGCGTGGCTTTGAGATAGCTGTTCGCGAGAGTAACCCTTGGACCATCATGGCATCTTATAATAAGGTGAATGGTCAGTTCTCGATGGGCAACCACGACCTGCTGACCAAGATTTTGCGCGATGACTGGGGATATAAAGGTATCGTGATGACCGACTGGATAGGTATCCGTGAAGGACTGCCCACTATTGCCGAGGTGCATGCTGGCAACGACCTCATGGAACCTGGACAGCCTGCACAGGTTCAGGAAATCATTGCTGGCGTGAAAAGTGGTAAACTCGCGATGACTGATGTCGACCGCAACGTTCGTCGCATGCTGGAATATATCGTCAAGACGCCTAGCTTCAACCACTATCCTGCTACCAACAAACCCGATTTGGAGGCGCATGCCCTGATAACGCGTCAGAGTGCTACTGAAGGTATCGTACTGCTGAAGAACAATGGCGTGCTGCCTTGGAAGTCAGGTGCCATCAAGACGGTAGCGCTCTTTGGTGAGAATTCTTATGATTTTCTCAGTGGTGGTACAGGCTCTGGTTGTGTACATCCCCCCTATGTTGTTGATATGCTTCAGGGTCTGAAGAATATCGGCATCCAGGCATCGCCTACGCTGACGGAGATATACCGTAAATATATTGAATATGCCCGTGTGAAGTTCCAGGCCGAGCGTCACCCTGCCAAGTGGTTCCAGACGGAGATGATGGGTCAGCAGAAGTATCCGGAAATAGGATTGTCGTCCATTGCCGTCAACAAGGAGGTAAACGCTGCCGATGCCGCTATTATCACCATTGGCCGTCAGGCTGGTGAGGGTATCGACCGCGACATCGAGACCGAGTTTAACCTGATTCCCGAAGAACGTGCTCTCATCACTGACGTGTGCAACGCCTTCCATGCAGCAGGCAAACCCGTCATCGTCATTATCAATAGTGGTTCGGTCATTGAGACCGCATCGTGGAGCGGCTACCCTGACGCTATCCTCTGTGCTTGGCAGCCTGGCGAGGAAGGCGGCAATTCTATCGCTGACATCCTGACAGGTAAGGTGAATCCTTCAGCCAAGCTCACCATGACATGGCCTATCGCCGCTACAGACCATGCCTCGACAAAGAATTTCCCAGGCAACCTTGATGCCTATAGCTTTGAGATGATGGTAGGCAACAAGATGCCTATTCCTGGACATACCTATACCAATCACGAGGAGGACATCTATGTGGGTTACCGCTTCTTCGACACCTTCAATCGTGAGGTGGCCTATCCCTTCGGCTATGGTCTTAGCTATACCACCTTTGAACTCACGAAGCCAACAGTAAAGAGCCGTGGTAATCTGGTGGATATCACCGTTACCGTGAAGAATACTGGTAGCGTAGCAGGTAAGGAGGTCGTCCAGGTCTATGTACAGGCACCCAAGGGTAAGCTTGAGAAGCCTGCCCAGGAGTTGAAGGCCTTTGCTAAGACCCGTGAGTTGAAACCCGGTGAGAGCCAGACGCTGACCATGAGTCTCTTGCTTCGTGACCTGGCCAGCTTTGATGAGGCTGCCTCACAGTGGCTGACAGAGGCAGGAACCTATACCTTCCGCATCGGTTTTTCCAGCCGTGACATCAAGGCTACCCTGCCCGTGGCATTGAAGGAATATACGGAGAAGACCTCCCAGGCACTTGCTCCGCAGCAGCCTCTCAAACTATTAAAGCAATAAATCACTATCATGAAGCAACTGATATTATCATTATTTACCATCATGGCCACCATCAGCATCAGTGCTGAAGATGGTCACCAGTTATGGCTACGTTATCAGCCCGTCAACAAAGCACAGGTGGTCTGCGACAGCAAGTCGCCCACCATCGACATAGCCAAACAGGAATTAGAAACCTACTATCCTGGTGCCCGCATTGCGCTGAAGCTTGACGCGACGATGCCCGACGACGATGGCTATCGCTTTGATGGCAGCACGCTCTCAGCCCGTCGTGAGGCCGGTCTGCTGTATGGCGCCTATGCCTTGTTGCGTGGCGACACCAATATGGAGACACACCCCATGTACGACCTGCGACTGCTGAACCATTGGGACAACCTCGATGGTAGCATCGAGCGTGGCTATGCCGGCGAGAGCATCTTCTGGAAACAGGAGAATAAGCAACCTGTCACTTTCGACCCTCAGCTGATTCGTGAGTATGCTCGTGCCAATGCTTCTATCGGCATCAATGGTACGGTGCTGAACAATGTCAATGCATCGCCCAAGATGCTGACAGTCCCTTATCTGAAAGAGGTAAAGAAGATTGCCGATATCCTGCGCCCCTATGGCATCAAAGTGTATCTGAGCATCAATTTCGCCACACCGATGGCACTGAAAGAGACCGTGACGGCCGATCCTCTGGACAAGTCGGTGGCTAAATGGTGGAAGAAGAAAGTCAAGGAGATTTACCGACTCATCCCAGACTTTGGCGGTTTTTTGGTAAAGGCCAACAGTGAGGGACAGCCTGGCCCAGGCGACTATAAACGTAGTCATGCCGACGGTGCCAACATGCTGGCTGATGCGCTGAAGCCTTACAAGGGCATCGTCATGTGGCGTTGTTTCGTCTATGGTGCCAACCACAAGGGCGAAGACCGTGTGAAGCAGGCTGTGTCGGAGTTCAAACCCCTGGACGGTCAGTTCCGCGACAATGTTATTCTGCAGACCAAGAACGGTCCGTTGGACTTCCAGCCCCGCGAACCGTACAGTCCTATCTTCGACCAGATCAAACAGACACCTAACATGGTAGAGTTGCAGATTACCCAGGAGTATCTCGGTCAGTCGCGCCACCTGGTCTATCTGGCACCCATGTGGAAAGAGTTCTTCTCACAGGTTAACCCCAGGAGTTTGAGAGGTATTGCTGGCGTAGCCAATATCGGACTAGACCGCAACTGGTGTGGTCACCACTTCTCGCAGGCCAACTGGTATGCCTTTGGCCGTCTTGCGTGGAACCCCACACTGGGTAGTGACAAGATTGCCCGCGAATGGCTCCAGCAGACCTTCACAACCAATGCCGACTTCGTCAAACAGATGACAGCCATCATGGAGGAGAGCCGCGAGCTCTGTGTCAAATACATGATGCCACTGGGTCTGCATCACATCTTTAAGTTCGACCACCACTACGGTCCCGAACCCGATGGTTTCATTGCCAGCTATCCGCTGGAGTGGTGTCCCGTCTACTACCACAAGGCCGACAAGCAGGGCGTAGGTTTTGACCGCTCGTCGAAGGGCACCGATGCTGTCAGCCAGTATCGCAAGGAGGTTGCTCGCAAGTATGACAACATCGCTACCTGTCCGGAGAACCTGTTGCTCTGGTTCCACCATGTGCCTTGGGACTATAAGATGAAAGACGGTTCCACATTGTGGGAGCGGATGCAGTTAGAGTATCATGAAGGTGTCATTGGCGTGGAGGCCATGCAGGCCATTTGGCGCTACAAGATGCGCCACTATGTTGACGAGCAGCGCTGGCGCGAAGTTGCCGAACGCCTGCAGCACCAGGTAGAGAATGCCCGTGAGTGGCGCGACGTCTGCCTCAAGTATTTTGGACAATTTGCAAATGGAAAATAGGATGATGAGAAGACTTTTCGCCATCGGCTGCTGTCTGATGGCACTGACCGTTAGCGGAGAAGAGGTTACTGTCAAGTCGCCAGACGGCAAGATGGTAGTGACCGTAGAGGACGAATATGGAATGCTGAGCTATCATGTCAGCTATATGGGACAGACCATGCTTAAGCCGTCTGCGCTGGGGCTGAAGACCGACATTGGCGACTTCACCCGTGGCATGTCTTTCAAGGAGGTGAAGGAGAGTCAGATAGACAAGACGTACACGATGACGCGTACCAAGGCGTCGTCGGCTCATTATGTGGCTCGCCAGGCTGACATTACCTATGTCAATAGTGAGGGACTGCCGTTAGTTGTCACCTTCTGCGTGTCCAACAACGATATCGCCTATCGCTATAGTCTTCAGGCTAAAGAGGACGGTAGTCGACTGAGTTCTGTCATCTATTACGAGGCGTCGTCATTCAATTTTCCCGAGGGTACGAAGACCTTCCTGACGCCGCAGAGTCTGCCGATGGTAGGTTGGCAGCGTACCAAACCCTCTTATGAGGAGGATTACAAGGCCGATGCCTCCATGACAGAGCGTTCCGCCTTTGGCGAAGGCTTTACCTTCCCCTGTCTGTTCAAAGTACCCTCTGGTTGGGTACTCGTCAGTGAGACAGGTGTGGGCTCCAACTACTGCGCCAGTCATCTGAGTGACTACGAGGCACATAACGGCTATACCATCGCCTTCCCCAATATCGGTGAGATGCAAGGTCTGGGTAGTCCATCGGCAGGCATCCCCTTGCCGGGTAGCACACCGTGGCGTACCATCACACTGGGTACCACGCTGAAGCCTATTGTAGAGACCACCATCCCTTATGATGTGGTAGAACCACTCTATGAGCCCTCTCGAGACTATAAGCCGGGCCGTTATACGTGGAGCTGGCTCATCTGGCAGGATGAGAGTGTCAACTACGACGATCAGGTGAAGATGATTGATCTGTCTGCCGCCATGGGTTATGAGTATGTGCTGGTGGACAACTGGTGGGATAAGCAGATTGGGCGCGACCGTATTGTCGAGTTGAACCGCTATGCTAATAGCAAAGGTGTCAAATTGCTGTTGTGGTATAATAGCAATGGCTATGCCAACGATGCACCACAGACGCCCAAGCACTGCATGAATACGGCGCTGGCTCGCAACCGCGAGATGGCATGGCTCCAGAAGTTGGGCATTGCCGGTATCAAAGTCGACTTCCTGGGCAGTGACAAGCAGGAGTCGATGAAGCTCTATGAGGACATCCTTGCAGATGCCAACCGCTATGGCTTGCAGGTGGTGTTCCACGGATGTACCATTCCACGTGGCTGGGAACGTATGTATCCCAACTATGTCGCTTCGGAGGCAGCACTGGCTTCAGAGAACATCATGTTCAGTGAGAGTCATGCCAAGACAGAGGGTTTCGAACTCACCATGCATCCCTTTGCACGCAATGCCATAGGTTCTTTCGACTGGGGCGGTATCATCATGAACCACCATATCAGTCGCGACAACAAAAGTCGTCACCGTCGTTATACGACAGATATCTTTGAGATGGCTACTGGTATTGTTTTGCAAACCAGCGTCAACTGTGTGGCGATGTACCCCAACAACCTGCAGGATATTCCCCAGTTTGAAATCGACTTCCTCAAACAGCTGCCTACCACATGGGACGAGGTGCGTTTCCTCGACGGCTATCCTACCAAATATGTGGTGTTGGCACGACGCACGGGCAACAAGTGGTTTGTCGCTGGTCTGAATGGTACTCAGCAGGTGAAGACCCTGCAACTGTCATTGCCTATGTTTGCGGGCCAGACGGTGCAGTGCTATATTGACCAGCCTGGCAAGAAGAAAGGCATGTCCAGCACACCCGTGCTGAAGACCCTCAAGGTAGATAAGAAAGGTATCGTGAAGGTAGCGATGCAGCCCATGGGTGGACTGATTATTACTCGCTGAACTCTAACGACAGCTGGCCGTCGCCCAGCATGTTAAATGATTTACGGTGGTATGGCGTAATGCCATACTGCCGTATTGCTTCTCTATGCTTCTTGGTGGGATAGCCCTTGTTTGACAGCCAGTCGTATTGTGGATATTCCTCAGCCAGCAGGTCCATATAGTCGTCGCGGTAGGTCTTGGCGAGGATGGAGGCAGCGGCAATAGACAGATACTTGCCATCACCCTTGACGATGGTGGTGTGGGGGAGAACCTCCCCCCGTCCCCCTTCACAGAGAGGGGGAGCATACGGCTTGAAGCGGTTGCCGTCAACGATGATGGCCTCGGGGCGTATCGTCAGTTGATCCAGTGCGCGGTGCATGGCGAGAATAGAAGCGTTGAGGATGTTGATGCGGTCTATCTCCTCGGGGGTGACAACACCCACCGCCCATGCCACGGCGTCGCGCTGGATAATTTCGCGCAGCTGCTTGCGACGGCGGTCGGTCAACTGTTTGGAGTCGTTGAGCTCGTCGTTCTGATAGTCTTCTGGGAAAATGACGGCAGCAGCATACACGCTGCCCGCCAGACAGCCACGGCCTGCCTCGTCGCAGCCCGCCTCAACCTTTCCGGTATAATAATGACTGGCTAGCATGGCATTCTAATCTTTAGCGGGACGCATCCACAAATGCAACTGGTAGAGGGCAGGAAGAAATATCAGCAGTGAGAACCCCAGTGCCATATAGACATGCTGCTCTGAACCCTTGAAGATGTCGATAAGTTTCATGTCAGGGTCAGGGTAGAGTGCATACATGACATAGGCGACACTGTTGTTGGCCCAGTGGTAGGCCACACCCGGCAGAATGGAGCCTGTGCGGTAGTACATCCAGCCCAACAAGAGTCCGATGAGAAAGGCATGAGGCATCTGGGCTGGGTTCATGTGTACCAAGGCAAAGAACAGGGCGGAGAGGGCGATGGCTGCCCATGCAGAGAGCTTCTCCGACTTCAACAGTTCCTTGAGGATAGCCCCACGCAGTACGATTTCCTCGCTCAGCGGGGCCATCAGACCAATGATGAAATAACCCCATGGTGTAGCCATGATGGTGCCAAACTGCTGTTCGGCAAAGTTGGGCAGTTCGGGCATCTGTTCTTGTATCCATGCCGATGGGATAATGGCTCCCAATGCTGCCACGACACTCCAGGTAAGTACCGTCCAGGGACGTGTGCGTAACCACTTGGGCGACAGCTCTGCATAGCGCGTCCATAGGAAGATGACGATGGTTACCAAGCCAACCACGCCAGTTGTCGTGATGAGCATAGCTGCTGTCTGGTCGCTGTTGCCTTGGATGAGGTTCCACAAGGAGGTCACAATGGCACCGCCTACGAGTTGGATGCCAATAAAGATAAGTAGATAACTAAGTGCTTTCTTCATGCTAATAATTTTTCTGCCGCAATGGCGTCTTGTTGTAGTTGTTCTTTTAGGGCTTCTGCGCTGTCGAAGCGTCGTTCGCCGCGCAGACGATCCACGAAGGCCACCTCTAACTGATGGCCGTAGAGGTCTTCGTTGAGGTGGAAGACGTTGACCTCCAGAGTCTGGCGCTGTCCGTCGAAGGTGGGACGCGTGCCGATATTCATCATGCCGTGTTTCCACTGGCTGTCGTGTGGCAGACGAATCTTCACTGCATAGACTCCTGTAGCGGGAATCAGTTGACACTGGTCGTCCACCACGATATTGGCGGTAGGAAATCCCAGCTGCGTACCTATGTGCTCTCCGTGTTCCACTCGTCCTGAGATGATGTAGGGATGGCCGAGAAGTTCGTCGGCCTCTCTGATGTTGCCATTCGTAATCAGTTCTCTGATGAGTGAGCTGCTAACACAGCTTCCCTCTCTCTTGGAGGGGGCAGGGGGGAGACTCTTCACCTCTATGTCCAACTCCTTGCCGTAGCGGACATAGTCATCGAAACCTTCCATGCGGTTATGGCCAAAGCGATTGTCATACCCCGTCAGCAACACCTTGACGCCATACTGGTCGCGCAGCACTTGCTGCATAAACTGGCGGGCCGTCATTTGCTTGAGGGCATCGTCGAATGTCAGCACCTCTATGCGGTCAATGCCTGTATTCGCCAACAGACTGCGCTTCTGCACGAGTGGTGTCAGCGTCTGCGGTCCTGTCTTGTCAAAGGTGATGGCCATAGACAGCAGACCGCGCTGACGTGCCTCGTCGACGACGTGCTGTAAGACGAACTGGTGGCCGCGATGCACACCGTCGAACATGCCTATGGTTGCTACATATCCTATCTTTTGCATAATCGTTCAATCCATCTGTATATCTCGCCAACCCACAGCACCAGCGAGGTGCCGCAGATGATGGCTGCCCAAGTCTCGAAGGGTAGGGGAACGGTGCGGAACAGTCTGCCACCAAAGGTAACAATCAGCCACTGGCCAACCACGACGATGAGCAATACGAATAAGAAGCCCCTACATGCCCATATCCTGCGGAAGGCAGAATGGCAGGAGCCCAGCATGCGGGCATTGAATAGATTCCACCACTGTAACATCACAAAGATGGTGAAAAAGACGGTGAGGTCTGTCTCGCTTATCCCCGTCTGACGTTCGAAGTACCATAGCAGTGCGAAGGATGCCACAAAGAA
>OCTX012284460.1_pt1 | contig 19886 bp, 19 predicted proteins | sample 1539691 | NCBI WGS metagenome assembly OCTX01 (sample SAMN02144231, study PRJEB22623) | gut metagenome | biome: sheep rumen | host: Ovis aries | place: New Zealand
GTAAACACCAGCAACAGCATTGTCGATGAAGCGTTGCTGACGGTTGATGCGTCATACAGGCAAAGTAAGCGGCGGCTCCGCGTCATGCGCGCGGCATACCCTCGATGTTTTAATGAGTTTCAAGAGAGTTATGTCACCAACGCCATCAATGAACTGGTCGCATATCCCGAGGCCGATCTTCCCGAATGATGCAAATGCAATAAGAAGCCTTGCAACTGGCGACTAGCGAGTGATAACTTGGACGAGCACGGCGGCCGTCCTGCCGTCCTGCCCACGCTTTGCGCAAGTCTTGCCCACGCTTTACCCAGGTCTTGCCCAGACTTACGCTTCGTTTTGCCCAGTGGCCAAGTGCGGCGGCGGAAAATATGGTATAATACGCCTTATGGAATTCGAGAACACCATAGGGCTGGAGACGCACGTCCAGCTCAAGACCAAGACGAAAATGTTCTGCTCGTGCCTGCTCAAGACTGGTTGCGAGCCGAACACGAACGTGTGTCCCGTGTGCCTGGGATATCCGGGCGCGCTTCCTGTCATGAACAAGGAGGCCGTCAAACTCACGGTCATGAGCGGTCTCATGCTCGGCTCGAAAATCAACACCCACGCCACCTTCGACCGGAAGAACTACTTTTATCCCGACATGGCGAAGGACTACCAGATATCCGAGAACGGCAGTCCGCTGTGCATCGGCGGCGGTGTGACGATCCAGACTCCGTCCGGGCCGAAGTTCATCCGCATCAACCACATCCACCTTGAGGAGGACGCCGCGAAGATCAACCACTATGCGACTACATCAGGCGTGGATTTCAACCGTGGCGGAACTCCGCTCATGGAAATCGTCTCCGAGCCGGATATGGCGAGCGCCGACGAGGCGATCGCGTATCTCACCGCACTCAAGGAGATGCTCGTCTACGCGGGCGTGAGCGACTGCAACCTCGAAGAGGGGAACATGCGCAGCGACGTCAACATCTCGATACGTCCCGCCGGCGAAACCAGGCTCGGCACGAAGGTCGAGATAAAGAACATGAACTCCTTCAGCGGAATCCACGCCGCGCTTGAGTTCGAGGCGCGCCGCCAGCGCGAGTGCATGGCCAGTTCGATACCGATCGTGCAGGAGACGCGCCGCTGGGACGGCGAGGCGCTCGAGACGGCTTCCATGCGCTCCAAGGAGAACGCCCACGACTACCGCTACTTCCCTGAACCGGATCTCGTCCCCGTCGAACTGGCGCCGGAGCTTGTGGAGGAGTGGCGCCGCCTTCTGCCGGAGCAGCCCGAGGCGCGCCGCGCGAGAATGATCGACGAATACGGCATAGCCGAATACGACGCCGAGGTGCTGTCGCAGCACAAGGCCAACGCCGACTACTTCGAAGCGGCGGCGAAAGGTCTCGACAAGAAGGCTGCGAAGATGCTCTGCAACCTTTATATGTCGGACGTGATGGCGCTCATGAATTCCACGGGGAAGTCCATAGGCGAGTGTGCGATGACGCCTGACGCGCTGAGATCGCTCGTCAAGATGTCCGTAGCGGGCGTTATAAACGGTCCGACGATGAAGGAACTTCTGCCTGAGCTGTTCGAGAAGGGCGGCGACCCGGAGGCGATAGTGAAGGAACGCGGTCTTGGGGCGGTGAGCGACACCGCCGCGCTTGAGGCGTTCGTCGACCAGGCGATAGCGGCCAATCCCGGGCCTGTGCAGGATTTCAAAAACGGGAAGAAGGCCGCGGCCGGCTTTTTCGTCGGCCAGGTGATGAAACTCTCGAAGGGCAAGGCCGACCCCAAGATCGTCGGCGGTCTGGTCGCAAGAAAGCTCGCCGCGCTATGATATACCGCATTACAGCCCTGTTCGCCGCGCTTGCGGCGCTCGCTTTCGCGGGATGCGTCTCGTTCCACCAGACGCAGATTGTGAAGTTCGTCGACGACGACGGCCGGCTGCTCGAGGTCGTTTACGGATATGGCGACAAAGATCATGTCACAACGTGGGCCTCGCCGATAAACGGCAAGGAAATCGAACTCAAAAGCAAGCTGCGCGTGAAAGTCAACATGGACGACGGCCCGTCGTTCATGGCGTTCCAGTGCATGAACACGCTTGGATCCGGCACGATGTACAAGACGGATAACGACCGCTGGATGTTCCTCGCCAACGGCTTCACGTGCGCGCTCTTCGAATTCGACAGCGCGGTCGACGACTACATAACCGTCTTTCAGGGGGTGCTCTGCCAGCCGCCGGTGAATGAGGAGGGTTCGCGTTGAATCCTCTCGACAACATACGTGTCGTGCTTGTCGGCACGCTCTACACCGGCAATGTCGGATCGAGCTGCCGTGCGATGGCCAACATGGGGATAAAGAATCTCGTTCTGGCCGCGCCGAATCTCCAGAACTCGTGGGAGGAGGGCGAGCGTCTGGCGGTGCACGCGACCGACATTCTCGCCAACCGCCGCGAGACGGAGACCTTTGAAGAGGCCGTCGCCGACTGCGTGGCCGTCGTCGGCACAACGGCGAGGGAAGGCCTTTACCGCCAGCATGTCAAGGCGCCGCGCGACTGCGCCGCCGATATTCTCGCCCTTGCCGAGACAGGGCCTGTCGCTCTCGTGTTCGGCCGCGAGGACAAGGGGCTTCTCAACGAAGAGATCGCCCAGTGCACACACCTCATCCGCATTCCGGTCGACGAGGGCTACACATCGATCAATCTTTCGCAGGCTGTGCTTATAACGTGCTATGAGTGCTTCACCGCCACCGGCCGCTACCAGCCGCCGCGCGAAAAGGCGCCGCCCGCCCCTCAGGCGCAGAAAATGCAGCTCATGAAGAACTGGGCGAAGATGCTTCTGGAGATAGGTTTCATGAAGCCCGGGCAGGAGGACCACTTCATGCAGGGCTTCCACCGCGTGTTCTCGCGCGGAGTTTTCACAAAAGACGATGCGGCGCTCCTTCTGGGGGTGGCGCGACAGGCGATATGGGCCAAGGAGAATCATGGATAGACTGGCGTATCTTGTTCGGAGAATGCTTCTGGTGATACCGACGTTCATCGGCATCACGATAGTCTGCTTCTCGCTCACGCGCTTTCTTCCCGGCGGACCGGTGGAGATGCGCATGATGCGGCTCAAGGGGCTTGGCGCGCAGTCGGGCGAAACGTCCGGCAGCTCAAACGCTTCCGCTTCGCAGGTTTCGGAAGAATACAAGAAGCAGCTTGAGGCGCAGTTCGGTTTCGACAAACCGATATACGAGCAGTACTGGGACTGGCTCGTCGTGAAGCGCATGGGCATGAATCTGCCGAGCTACGACTACCCGAACAAGACCGCGTGGGAGCTCATCCGCTCGCGTATACCGATCTCGCTCTGGTTCGGCCTCGCGTCGTTTCTGCTTACCTATATGATATGCATACCGCTCGGCATAGCCAAGGCCCTGCGGCACAGGCAGGCGTTCGACGCGGCGTCGTCCTTCGTGGTGTTTGTCGCGTATGCCATACCGGCATTTGCGCTGGCGATGCTGCTCAAGATGTTCTTCTGCGGGACGGTCGAGGGTTTTGCCGACATATTCCCGCTTGGAGGGATTTCGTCCGACTTCGATGTCGAGCCTTCGACCTGGGTCTGGTTCTGGGACCGCGCCTGGCACATGGCCCTGCCGATATGCTGCTATGTCGCGGGCAGCTTCGCGATGCTCACGATCCTCATGAAGAACTCGTTGCTCGACCAGATATCGGCCGACTACATCCGCACCGTGATCGCGAAGGGCGCGACGCGCCGCCGCGCGATCTGGGGCCATGCGTTCCGCAATGCGCTCATACCTGTTGCAACGGGGCTGGGCGGCATAATCGGTCTTATCTTCGTCGGCTCCATCATCATCGAGACGATCTTCGAGATTCCCGGCATGGGGCGGCTTTCGTGGGACGCGCTCATAGGCCGCGACTACGCGGTGTTCCTGGCACTGCTCGCGCTTACGGCCAGTTTCCAGCTCGCAGGCAATCTCATTTCGGACGTTCTCTACATGATCATCGACCCCAGAATCGACTTCTCGAAGAAATAAAGCCATGACATTCTTCTCACCGCTTACAGTCAAACGCTTCAGGTCGTTCAGGCGAATCCGCCGCGCATGGTGGTCGCTTGTCGGGCTGGGAGTGATTTTCGTCTTCTGCATGCTGGCCGACGTCGTATGCCCGTGCGATCCGCGCGCCGTGGTCGACACCGCCACGCTAGAGAAATACCGCACTCCTGTCACCGAGCAGACATATGACATAAGGACAGTCCGCTACAACCTCGGCGACGACGGGAGCGTCTGGGGATATGAGGGCCCGACGGACGTCAACGAGGCCGATTATGACGTCACTCGCACGAAGCGCGACGGCTACACGCGCGTATATATGAGGCCGAAGACTCCGGCCGCAGTCACAGAGCGCGTCCTCCCCGCGCCCGAGATAAGCTTTCCGTTCCGCCCGTGCAGAGAGCATCCGTTCGGGATCGACGCCGGCGGCCGCGATGTGTACGCGCGCGTCGTCCACGGCATGCGCATAGCGCTGCTCTTCGGCATCATACTCGCCGCGAGCGGAATGTTCATCGGTCTGGTGGTCGGCGCGGTGGAAGGGTATTTCGGCGGGAAGACAGATATCGCCATGCAGCGCTTCACCGAAATATGGAGCGCTGTGCCGTTCCTCTACGTCATGATTTTCATCGGCTCCACCATGGGGCGCAGCTTCACTATACTTCTCGTCTGCTACGCCATCTTCAACTGGATCGGCGTAAGCTACTACATGCGCGCCGAGTTTCTGCGTCTCAGGTCCCGGACGTTCGTCGAGGCCGCCAAGGTGCAGGGGTTTTCGTCGGCGCGGATCATTTTCGGACACATTCTTCCAAACGCGCTCACGCCGCTCATAACGCTGTTCCCGTTCCTGCTCATGGGTGCGATCGGTTCGCTTGCGGCCCTGGACTTCCTCGGTTTCGGCCTGCCGCCGATGACGCCTAGCTGCGGCGAGCTTATGAACCAGGCCCAGCAGTTCCGCTATGCATGGTGGCTCATTCTTTTCCCGGCGCTCGCGCTTTTCATCGTGATGCTGCTCACGGTTCTCGTCGGTGAGGGCCTGCGCGACGCGTTTGACCCGCGGCAGAAATCGAAGCTCGAATGATGACGCGCACCAGAGAGGCCTGGGCCGCGTTCATCGCGACGCGTCTGGTGGGGGTCGCCGTAGACGCCTGCACGATAGGCGCGGCCTACATCGCCGCCTTCGCGCTGAGGTTCGATTTCGCCGAGCCTATGTGGGGATGGCGCAAGGTCGCTCTATCCTATGTGTCGGTGTGCGTCGTCCACATCGCGGCGCTCGTCTGCACGGGATGCTACCGTCTTGCCTGGCGTCGCATCAGCGCGCCGGAGCTTCCCCGCTACTTCTGCGCTACGTTTCTCGCTGCGGCGGTCCTCACCGTAATGCGCGTGCTCATGCCGTCGATGGATCTCGCGCACATCCGTCCGCCATACTCGATAACCGTCATCTGTTTTGCGTTCGCAACGGCCGGTCTCGTGGGTGTGAGGTATGTGTGGCGGCTCTACTGGGCGTCTCGACGGAAAGACGCCGCCCTGCTCGAGCGCACCGAGAATACTTTCGACAACTCCGTTGCGGCTCGTTTTCTCGCTGGACGCGTCGTCATGGTGACGGGCGCGGGTGGCTCGATCGGTTCGGAGCTTGTCCGGCAGGTCGCGGCCGCAGGCGCCGCGCGCATTCTGATGGTCGAGCGCTGCGAGAACGCGCTTTACGAGATAAACCGCGAGATGTCGCGCTCGAAGTGCGCCGCGTCTCTGAAACCGCTTATGATCGACTGCGGCGACCGCGTGCGCATGGAGCGGGTGTTCATGGAAGAAAAGCCGTCCGTCGTTCTTCACGCCGCTGCTTACAAGCACGTCCCGATGGTCGAGCTCAACCCCGAGGAAGGCTGGCGCAACAACACCGAGGCCACCCGCACCATGGCGGAGCTCTCCGCCGCGCACGGCGTGGAGCGGTTTGTGCTCATCTCTACCGACAAGGCGGTGAACCCCGTTTCTGTCATGGGCAAGACCAAGCTCGCGGCGGAGCGCGCCATAATGGAGGTCGACGGCGCGACCTCGTTCTGCGCGGTGAGGTTCGGCAACGTCTTCGGTTCGTCCGGTTCGGTGGTTCCGCTTTTCAGGGAGCAGATCGCCGCAGGCGGACCTGTGACTGTCACCCATCCTGACATGAAGCGCTACTTCATGACGATTCAGGAGGCTGTGAGTCTCGTCCTCCAGGCGGCGTCGCGTGGCGAGAAGGCGATATACACGCTCGACATGGGCGAGCCTGTGAGGATAGTCGACCTTGCCGAGAACATGATTTCACAGGCAGGTTACCGCCCGTATGTCGACATCCCGGTCATCTTCACCGGCGTGCGGCCTGGCGAGAAGCTGTTCGAGGAGATAGATGTTTCCGAGAAGAGCGCGTTTAAGACGGATATGGCTAAAATCTACATAACCCGCATGGACGGCAGTGTATGAAGAGCGCGGAGCGGTCGGTTGTGGCGATGGACGGAATTTCAAGAGAAGAGGCGCTGGCGCTCCTCGCCAGGGAGCGTCGCGAGGAGCTTCGCGAACGCGCCCACAAGACGACGGAGCGGTGCGTCGAGAGGCGCTTCGACTTCTGCGCGATAATAAACGCGAAGTCGGGCCGATGCACCGAGGACTGCAAGTGGTGCGCGCAGTCGGCTCGCTGGCACACGGGCTGCGAGGAGTACGGCTGGGTCGGCACGGATGCATGTGTGAAGGCCGCGCTTGAGGCGCAGCGTAACTGCGCCGACAGAATCGGAATCGTGACTTCGGGCCGCAGGCTTTCGCCGGAGGATGTCGACAGGGCATGCGAGGCGATCGCCGCCATCAAAGCCGCTTCGTCGACAGGAGTGTGCGCCTCGCTTGGGCTTGTCTCCGAGGATGATCTTCGCCGGATGAAAGCGGCAGGGCTTGAACGCGTCCATTGCAATCTCGAGTGTGCGCCGTCGGCCTTTTCGCGCCTCTGCACGACTCATTCCACGGCGGACAAGCTTGCCGTGCTGCGTGCGGCTCGGCGGCTCGGCCTTGACATCTGCTGCGGCGGGATAATCGGCATGGGCGAGACCGATGAAGAGCTGGTGGAGTTCGCGTTCGCCCTGAAGGAGGTCGCGCCCGACTCGATACCGGTCAACGTTCTCCACCCGATAAAGGGGACGCCGCTTGGCGAAATGGGCGTGCTCGACCCGGAGCGAGTCGTGGATTCGGTGGCGCTGCTGCGGCTTGTCAATCCATCAACGCCCCTCAGGTTCGCGGGCGGCAGGCGCGATATGTCCGACGAGACCGCCGCGAAGTGTATATATGTCGGCATGTCCGCAGGAATCGCGGGACCGCTTCTAACCACACCAGGTGCGAACTTCGACGATGACCGCGAGCTTGCGGTTCGTGCCGGATATTCGGTCGGCCCCCGCCGTCTATAGCCGCCCCGTCGCCCTCCGGCCTGCGGTAGAGGAAACCCTTGCCGCCGCCGCGCGACCGGATATGCCCAGCGATTAAACGCCCTTGCAGTGACGAGGCAAATTATGGTATAATACCACCCAACGTCGGACCCGTAGCTCAGTCGGTCAGAGCAGGTGACTCATAATCTCCGGGTCGTGGGTTCAAGTCCCGCCGGGTCCACCAACGGAAAATGCGTTTCGCCTTATTCTGAACAGGGAGGGCGGGCGCTTTTTCTTTTTGCTCCGCTTGCACTGCGGCCGCGGTTATGATACAATACACACCATCAAAACCAACCCAAACAAAAGAGGTGACTTATCGCACAGTTCACTCGCGTAAATTTCAAGATCCGCGCACCGCAGGTGCGTGTTCTTGATGCGTCTGGAAACATGCTCGGCGTCATGCAGATTCGCGACGCCCAGCGTCTGGCCGATCAGCGCGGTCTCGATCTTGTCGAGATCACGCCGAACGCAACTCCCCCCGTGTGCAAAATCATGGACTATGGGAAGTTCAAGTATGAGGAGTCCATAAAGGCCAAGCAGGCGCGCAAGGCGCAGAAGGTCCAGAAAGTCAAGGAGGTCAAGTTCCATCCGGGAACGGACACCAACGACTTCGATTACAAGATGCGGCAGATTCGCGGCTTCATCGGCGACGGCTGCAAAGTGAAGCTCACTCTGCAGTTCCGCGGGCGTGAAAACGCCCACCGCGAAATCGGCGAGGACGTCATAAGCCGCGTGCTGGAGACTCTCGGCGACGAGTGTTTCGTCGAGCAGGCCCCGAAGACGCTAGGCCGCGTGCACGGTGCGCTTATCGGCCCGCCTCGCAAGAACGGGCCCAAGCCGCCGCGCCGTCCGGAAGAGAAGAGCGGCGAGATAAGGATATCGGTTGGCTGAGATGGAAGAGCCGACTCTAGACGGTCCGCTCGGCGAGCAGCAGCAGATACCGCTGCGTGCGATCGTGCCGAATCTCGTCACCTCCATGGCGGCGTGCGCCGGGATAACATCCATCTCGCTTTCGTCCGAGGGTCGTTTCGAGCACGCGCTGGTGGCGATTCTCATCGCGTGCGTATGCGACGGCATGGACGGTCGCGTGGCGCGGCTTCTCAACGCCAGTTCGCGTCTCGGCGCCGAGCTTGATTCGCTCGCCGACTTCGTGAACTTCGGCGTGGCGCCGGCGATGTTCATGTATTTCTGGATGACGGGCGGGCCGATGCACGTTCTGGGCGGCGCTACCGTGCCGACTCCTCTTATAAGGATCGTGCTCGGCTGCTCGCTGTACTACGCGCTGTGCGACTGCTTCAGGCTCGCTCGCTTCAACACGATGCTGGAACAGCCGTCCATACCGTACTGGAAGCACTTCTTCACGGGAGTTCCCGCTCCCGGCGGATGCTGGATGGTTCTGTCGCCTGCGATACTCTCGCTCGCGCTCGACGCGAAGGGCAAGGCGCCCGCGCTGGCGACGGCGCTGCAGAATCCATGGACGGGGATTTTCATGCTTCTATTCGTCGGGACCTTGATGGCGTCGCGCCTGCCGACGATATCGCTCAAGGCCGTGCACATCCGCAGGAAGAACCTGCTGCCGGTCATGGCGATGCTTCTTCTGCTTGTCGCGCTGATGGTCTCCAACTTCTGGATGACCGTTGGAGTGATGGGCTTTCTCTATATTTTGACGGTGCCGCTTACATGCTGGCTTTTCGTAAGGACCAAGGCCGCCTGGGAGAGGGAAAATTTACCCCCTTGCCAAACAGGGCCATAAATTGGTATACTATACACCCAATTCTGGAAAAGTAAGGAAACAAAAACAAATGCCGACTATCAATCAGTTGATCCGCAAGGGGCGTCATCCTCTTGCCTCGCATTCGAAGTCGCCTGCGCTGAAGGCGTGCCCTCAGCGTCGCGGCGTGTGTCTCATCGTCAAGACGATGACGCCCAAGAAGCCTAACTCCGCTCTGCGCAAGGTCGCCCGTGTGCGTCTTACGACGGGTGTCGAAGTCACGGCCTACATCCCCGGCGAAGGCCACAACCTGCAGGAGCACTCGGTGGTGCTCGTGCGCGGCGGCCGTGTGAAGGATCTTCCGGGCGTTCGCTACCACATCATCCGCGGCAAGCTCGACTCGCTTGGTGTCAACGGCCGCAACCGCAGCCGCTCCAAGTACGGCATGAAGCGTCAGAAGAAGGAAGAGAAGTAAGCCATGTCACGCAGAGCCAGGAAAATAGTCAAGCGCGTGAGTCTCGATCCGAAGTACAATTCGGAGCTCGTCGCGCACATGATTCGCGTAATCATGAAGGACGGCAAGAAGTCCGTCGCAGAGAAGATCGTGTACGGCGCGATCGACAAGATCAAGGAGGCCATGGCCGCCGATCCCGCGAAGTTCGTCAAGGACGAGAAGACCTTCACCGATCCTCTCGAGGTTGTTTCCGCGTCGATCGACAACATGAAGCCGCAGGTCGAGGTCAAGACCCGCCGCGTCGGTGGAACGACATATCCGGTACCGGTGCCGATCGCTGCGAACCGCCAGCTCTCGCTCGCGCTTCGCTGGACGACGCAGTACGCGGGCGCCCGTCATGGCATGGGAATGCCTGCGGCGGTCGCGGCCGAGATCGTGGATGCCTTCCAGGGACAGGGTAACGTCATCAAGAAGCGCGACGACGTGCACAAGATGGCGCAGGCAAACAAGGCGTTCGCGCATTACGCCTGGGGCAACTAAAGCCTCGTGCTTTTCCAGAATGCAAAAGATGAGGGCGCGGCCGTCGGCCGCGCCCTTGGCTTATTTGTGACGTTGAATTTCGCTTATTCGGGTTTCGTCTTCTTAAGCCCGAGGCCGCGGCAGCCTTCCTTCCACTCGCCGCGCTTCTGCAGGAGATTGACCCGCTCGAAGCGCTTGAGAACATTGCGCCTGGAGGTGATTTTACCGGAACCTTTAAGAGATGGATGCTGGCTCATTTTCTGTTTGTCCTTTCAAGAGATGGGTAGTATATCATTTTTTTGCGGGCGTTTCAACCGTCGACCTCACTTGTCCTCCGGCGGAGGGAGAAGAGACTTGAATTCATCGGAGGTTTTGATGTCCGTTGCGCGCAGGACGCTGATGATGAATTTCTGGACCTTGTCGCGCTCGCCGCGCTTCTTGAGGAACGCCACGACCTCTTCCTTCGTCGGTACGGGCTGGGTGTCGCCGGCCTTGAGAAGGATGTGGCTCGCCTGCACCTTTTCAGGCGCGGCAGGCGTGTCGTCGGTCGCCTCTACAGAGGGGGTCTTCTTAGTGACGAGAATGAGGTGGTAGCCGAACTGCGTCTTCACCGGTTCGGAGACCACGCCGACCGGGAGCTCGAAAGCAGCCTTGTCGAATTCTGCGACCATCTGGCCGTGGGTGAACTCCCCGAGGTCGCCGCCTTTGGAGGCCGACGGACATGTGCTGTTGGCCTTGGCGAGCTCGGCAAACTTCGCGGGGACGTCGACGCCTGGCGCGGAGAGCTCCTTCTTGAGGGCTGTGATCTTCTCGAGGGCCTGCGCATCGGTGCCGGCGCTGGCGGCGTTGTTGGACTCGATGTTGCTGATGATCTTCAGAGCTTCGGCATCATAGTCGGCGTCGGCGAGCTTGGCCGTCTCGGCTTTGAGCATCTTTTCGATGAGAATCCCGTTCTCGAACTCCCTCTCTGCACGCTCGCGCCCGAGCGGGAATTTGTCGAGGAACTCGTCAAACGTCTTTGGCGCGCCTTCACGTCCCGCATTGGCCTTGACGAGCGCGTCGGCTTTCTCCTTGCGCTCTTCATCGGTGAGCACGTAGCCCTCGGCCTTGGCCTTGGCCACGAGCGAGCGCTCGACGACGAACGACTGGGCGATCTGGTTGCGCAGAGTCTGGCGCATGTAGTCGGCCTGCTCCGCCGGAATCTTATCGCCCTGCGCGGCGATGATCTTCTCGATGTCGCCGGCAAGCTCGCTGTTGGTGAGCTTTTCGCCGTTGACTTCGAGCACAACCTCGGCAGGGTCGCGTCCTTCGGTCGCGGCGCTGTCGCCCGGAACGGACTCCTGCTTTGTGCAGCCCGTCATGATGGCGCCTGCGAGAACCGCCGCGCCCACGATGTTTGTCTTCTTCATTTGTTCTTCCTTCATTCGTTGTTGCAAATCATCTTCAGGACCGTCCTCCGCACATCGGAGGCACAATCCAGGTGGAAAGTATAGAATACACCAATTACCCTTGCCGCGTCTACTAGAATTTTAAGGTTTTTTTCGCCGGCGGGGTTGCGCAGACAGGCGAGCGCCTCGGGTGAAACAGGCATCCGCCTCTCGCCGCGCAGTTGAAAAACGGCGTTTTGCGGACATTCCGAGAGATCGGGCATAAGCCCTGAGAGCTCAAGAACGCCGATTTCGAAGCCGATGAGTCGCCGCAGCGAATCGGTCGCCGCGCGATCCGCACGAACCGTCAGACCGTCGAGCGCGCCTTCGAGCATATCCATCCACTGTGACGCGTCAGGACCGTCCGGAGCGACCTCGCCGACCGTTTTTCTGAAGTAGTCCGCGAGCACGAGAGCCCTGTAGTCGTCGCGCAGGGCGTCTCGTCGTTCGACCGGTGCGCACTCTCTGAGCGCGTGGAGATCTCCTCGTGCGCGCGCGTAATACAATATGTCGCACGTGTAGTTGACGTCGTACTGCCCGAGAAAGGCGCTCTTCGGCCGCACCGCGCCCTTTACGAGCGTTGTCACGCGCCCGGCGCGCGTGAGCCACGCGACGACATGGCTCGTGCGCGACCATGGCCGTACAGCCAGGCAAATCGCCTCCGTGCGGACAGTCTCACCCGCCATTGCCGCATATCTCCCCGTAGAGCTGGCCGCCATGGGCGCTTCGCACCTTGAAGGCGAGTTTCTGCTTTCTCAGGGATCGCGAGTCCGAACCGGCCGTCGCGCCGACCGCAGACTGCGAGCATTCGAACCAGAGGTATTCGCCTGTCCAGCCGGAGACCGGCGAACTCTTCTCCACAACGACCTCCACCGTCCTGCCTACGAAATGCTTTGCGAATCTGCGGCGCGACTCCGAGCCGATTTCGGCGAGTTCGCGCGCCCTCGCGTGGCGCAGCTCTTTAGCGACCTTTCCCTCGATCATCGCCGCCGCAAGCGTGCCGGGACGCTCTGAGAAGGGGAATACATGCACGTTCGAGAAGACGTGCCTTGACAGAAAGCCCTTGGTAAGGCGGAAGTCCGTCTCCATCTCCCCCGGAAAGCCCGCGATAATGTCGCACCCCAGCGCAACAAGAGGCATGGCGCGCACCGCTTCATCGGCGATAGCGTCGAGATCCTTTGCCGTGTAGGTGCGGCGCATCGCCGCCAGTATGCGGTCGCTTCCCGACTGCACCGACAGGTGGAGCGAGCGGCATATCCCCTTGTTTTCCGTCATGGCGTGGACAAGCTCTCTGGCCGTCGGCCCCGGCTCTACCGACCCGATTCGCACGCGGCAGTCGCGCGAAAGGGACGCGAGCTCCGCCGCGAGCTCCGGCAGGCCCCGCCCTTCGGATGAATAAAGCGAAAGGTTGCATCCCGTCACCACCAGTTCGCGGTAGCCGGCATCGATAAAACGCCGCGCCCTGTCGACGACCTCGCCGAACGGAACCGAAACCGGGGCGCCGCGAAACTTCGGGACGATGCAGAACGTGCAGCCGCGCGAACATCCGTCCTGGACTTTCAGATACGCGCGCGCCGTCCTCACAGGAACCGGTGTCTCGCACTTTTCCTCCCCGCCGCGCCGTGACAGCGCTGATATATCGAGCTTTTTCGCGTTCGGGAGGCAGCCTGTCACGAAGATGCGCTTGGCCGGATATTTCTCCTGTATGTGGGCTATAAGGCTCTCGCAGTCGCGTTGCGCCCGCGCCGTCACCGAGCACCCGCGCACAACGATGAGGTCGGCTTCCGCGTGGAAGTCGACGATCTTGTGGCCCTTGGCCAGACTGCGCGCCTCGTCGTCCAGCGCTTCAGCCCTGTTGAGCCTGCATCCGAATGTGTCAAAGCATATGTTCATCGGGACGGCATATTATACCAAACTTGAGCGCGCCCGTGTGTCGCCTGCCGCAGCGCAAGCGCGGCAAAAGCAAGGGGCGCCCCTGCAGGAGGCGCCCCGCTGCTGCCGACAACGCCGGCGCCGTCACTTGACGGTTATGATCGAGTTGAAGGTGCCCTGGTCGTTCGCGACGGACTCCGCATTCTGCGGGTCGGCGCACCAGACGCCGTCGATGACGAACTTGTACTGGTATGTGCCGGGCTTGAGGTTTACTGTGGCCTCATACACGCCCCTGCGCGCCTTGTACGCCATCTTCTTGGCTGCGGGATCCCACCCGTTGAATTCGCCTGCAACATAAACGGCCTTGCCCTTTTCGGCATGGACCGTGAACGTCACGGACTGCTTGGCGGCCTTTGCAGCCTTGGGAGCCGCGGCCTTCGCCGTTTTTCTGGCAACCACCTTTTGCTCGGGCGCCTTCTTGGTGTTTTTGATCTTCATGATCGGTGTCACTTTCCTTTTTTTCTGCCTGGACGGTCGTTTCGACTATCCGGACAAACGGCGGAATATTATCTCATATTTTTTCAGAATGTCAATGGGGAAAGTTGAGAAATAAGTTTTCGCCTCCATTGCACCGCCAGACCGATGAATGGATAGATGACGTTCGCGCCCTCGCCGCGCGACAGTTCCTCCAGTCTCACGCGCCTCTCCAGCATCGCCCTGTCGCCCTCGACCGAAAGCGCCGCGCCTCCAGTCGCCGCGAAAAGGTGGTTGGCCTCCAGCATCGTCGTCGCAAGCGCCTCGACGTCGTTCTGCGGCAGTTCGCCTATGTCTGTGGAAAGTACCGCGAACCGACCGTCGTCATCAGATGAGATCACCACCGTGACGGGGTCTTCGCCGTCATCGCCGAACGAGGCCTCGAACACGGCTCTGCCGTCTTGAACTTCAAGCGGCAGGCCGAGTTCTTTGCCCAGAGACGCCAATGTCTCGTCGAACGACATCCGGCTAGACCTTTATGAAGTCTCCGAGGCCGAGATTGGAGAGCCCGTCTGCGCCGGCGTTCGCGAGCGAGGCGCCCTCGAGCTTTTCGCGCACATCTACAAGAGTGGTCGCGAAGTCCTCCACCATCGCCACGAAACTGTCGGGATCGAGGCTTTCCAGAAAGGAATACTGCGAAAGCTCGAACCTCTTTGTCTCGGGATCCACTGAAAGCGTCGCGCCTTTCGTGCCCTTGAAGCCGCGGTTCGCTCTTAGAGCCTCCATAAGCGCCGCCCCCGCATCCGGAGGGACGTCGCAAACCGTCGCGTTGAGAAGCACCGTCTCGCGCGGCTCTTTGACGTCCATGATCACGATTTCGCCTATTTCGGAAGCGAGCACGCAGACCCCGTCGGCATCGGGGGTGAGCCCCGCGATGCCGATTTCAACTCCTGTTTCCTCGATCAGTTCTTCATATGTCATGGCGTTTCTCCTGGTTATTTCTTGAGTTTCAGTTCCTTGGCGATCGCCTTGAGCGCTGCCGCATGAGGGAGCTTCTTGTCTTCCGCCGTTGTTTCGACGTAGCTTTTGGCGATATTTTTGAACGTCTTGGTGAGTTCCTTGACCGAAGGCAGCAGGTCGTACGGTGCTGCGCCCGGCTGCACGTTTTGCATGGCGCGCTCCTTAAGGTTCTTGATCGTATCGCGCACGGTCTTTCTCGTCATATCTGTAAGATACTGGACGAGCGCGGGGAGATCCACCTTGTTCTTTTTGATGAACGACGCGGTCAGCTTCGTGCTGTGGAAGATATCCTCGCCGTTGAAGTAGTCTTTGAGCGCGTTCATCACGTTGTTCACGATGGCAGCCTCTCCGCTGATCGTATCGATGTCGATCGCCGTCATCATGGCGATGCGCGAGCGCGCGAACTTGTGGAACTGCTCCAGCCGGACGGACTCGTCGGATACCATGCTCGTGAATTCGCGCTGTATCACATCTTCCCACCTCTTCATATCCTCGAGCGAAACGACGACTTCTTTCATCGTCTGCTCGGTGCGATATAGAATGTCGCCTATCACGATTGAAAGGTCGGAGGCGTTCTGCTGCATCACATACCTGCGGACATTGGCGTTTTCATCGTTGCCGTATTGCTCTTTGTAGTTGTACAGGTCGGTGTTTTCGGGCTTGGCGATTATTTCGTCCACGCGGCTGTTTATGAGTTTTGTCGACAGCGCGGAGAACATCGCCTGCGTACCGATTCTGTTGAGGTAGCTGGTGAAGTCCTTCAGGTAGTCGGCGGAGAGGAGCGGCTCCTTCGTGTCCGGGTTGAAGGCGATTTTCCGCTGCATCTCGGCGATGCGCATATTGAAGTGCCGTTCAGCGGCCTCGACGAGCTTGATCACATCCCCCTGCGCCGAAGTGACCTTGATGTCCGGCAGATCGTACTGCTTGAGCCAGATCTTGAACAGATTCATGGCCGGCGCGATCTGCGTGGTGTTGAAGGTCGTCTCCAGCAGCGAGGTCTTGAGCCCCATTATGGCGCCTCTCAGCGCGTTTTTGAACTCGTCGATCTTGGCGCGGGCGTCCTTCGCGGCCTGGCACATCGAGTTTTCGCCGCATGCGACGATCGTCATTTTGGCACGGCGCAGCTCGCCGACGAGCTTCTGCACTTCGGGAGACTTCATCCATGTCGCGACGGCCTCTTGAGTGGCTTTGTCGGTGTCGACGTCGCTGTAGAGGATCTTCATCCCCATTTCGGAGAGCATTGCATGGAGGCTCGTCGGATTGGACATGTCGGCCTCTTTGATGGCGATCTTCATCAGCCTTGCGATTCCCTCGGCCGAGACCCGTCCGTAGGCGGCGGCGTTTTCCGACAGATTCGGGGCGTCGATATTCTTCTGCAGATTGGTCTCGATGTTGCCGCGCATCACCGGCGCGAGCTTCTCGTCGAAGAACTTTAGGTCGTCGTCGGTCGCACCAGCCGCCTTGAACTCCTCGCGGCTGCGTTCGAGCGCCTCGTTGAAGGCGGGTATGCACTTCTCGTAGGCGGCCGTCACCTTGGCGGAGTAGGCGAGGAACTCGTCCATCTTCATGTCGGTGCGGTCGTCGACGAGCTTCCTGAGCATTCCGTCGAACGCGAACGCGAATCCCTTGGCGGCGGGAGGCTCCTTCTGCCGGCTGATTTCGTCCAGGACCGAGTTCAGTTTGTCGGTCGCGACCTGCGCGCCGTCCTTCTTGCCGGTTCTGAGGGCGTCGACATAATTCGCGATAAAGGGAGCCGCATCCTTTACGATCTGTTCGCGGAACTTCGCCTGCGTCTCGACGCGCCTGTCCACGATCGCCTGCACCTCTTCGGAGACGCGCTTCATGAAAGCGGCCTTGCCGCCGCACGAATAGGATTGGGCGTACTTCTCGGCGCTGGCGAGAACGGCCTTGACCGCGGCCGAGACTATGTTGGTGCGTTCGTTTGCGGGGAGCTTTGCGGCGTATTCGCCAGCCTTGCCGGCGGTGGACTCTGCAAGGCGCTGCATTTCGCCTGCGATCAAATCGCCCTCGAGCGTGCCCTTGCCGTCCGGACCGGTGGGATTGGTTATCCACGCGAGCACGGCCGATTGGCGGGCGCCGATGATGTCTTCGAAGATGCGGTTGATGCTGTCCTGCGTGTAGAATCCGTCCTTGCCGACATGGTCGAATATCTCGCCGACGGCTTTGAAGTCGCCGACATTTTTCTTTGTATACGCCTCGGGATTGAGCAGATACGTGCGTTTCAGCTCGTCTGTCCTGGTCTTGAGCGCGAGAATCAGGTCGGCGCGCAGGCTTTCCTGCATCGCCTCGTATTCCTTCTTCGACAGGTCGGTCTTGTAGTTCCTGCGCGACTCACGGGTCTCGAAGAGGTCGGCGATCGCGACGCCCGCCATCGTCTTGAGCTCTTTGTCCACGGTCTCCGCGAGCCTGTTGGCGTTCTTGACGAGATCCTTCGCCGCCGAATAGAACGCGCTCTTGATCTTGTCCACGAAGCTGTTGTCGATGCGCTGTCCTGCTATCGCCTTGCTGCCGCACTTGTCGGCGAGCACTTTGTAGTACAGCTTCTTGAGAGCCTCGCCCATCGTGGCGTCGCTGGTCGTGAACTTGGTCGTGACGCCGTCCTGCTTGAGCTTGTCGGCGCATTCGTTGATGCGCTCGTTCATGTCGGTTATGAGCGCTTTGCGGACGTCCTGGTTGAAGCCGCGCGTGAGAACCATCGTCGCAATGCGTTCGCGCATGTCGGCGAGCGCCGCTCCCTTCTCCTCGTTGAGAGCGTTCACAAGAATCGTGAGATCCGCCTCCTTTGTCTCGGCTGCGTCGAGATCGGCGGCGCGCGGCGCCACAGACAGGAACCTCGTCACGGCGTTGTTGAACGCGGTCTTCATGCGGTTCTGGAAGTCCGTGAGCAGCGTGTTGTAGGCCTGCTGGCTGATATTGTTTTTATCCTTTAGTCTGTCGAGCTGGCGCCTGAACGCGTCTACGGCCTTCTCTACGATTACCGCCCCCTTGTCGTCGCGGAACGCGCAGTAGGCGTCGACCGTGCGCCTGAGGCGTGTCTCGACATCGGCGAAGGATTCGGCGTCGATATGGATGCGCGCGAGACCGTTGGAGCCGGCCGCGTTGCGTATCTTCTCGTTGAGAATCGCCGTCAAGGTGAGGCTCATGAGTTTTTCGTAGAGCGGCAGGCCGCCTTTCTTGTCGTTGACGATCTCGGCGACTCTGCGGCCCATCTCGCCGATGAAGCTCTGCACGTTGCCGCCTGCCTTCAGCCTTACGTCCGCAAGCGTCTTCGCGTCGGGATTCGTCTGCCATCTCTCGCCGAAGTTGATCTGTCCGGCAATCTTTACGTGTTCCATGACATCGTTGGCCTTCTTCATGAAATCGCCTTCGTTCTTGACTTCGGCGTCTACGCTCCTGGCGAAATGGTCCTTGAGGAATGTAGCGGTGTAGATGTCGAGCTTGGCCTCCTTGAGGAACTCCGGCGTAAGCGAGCCGACTTCCTTCGCGAGGTCGAGGTTGGTCTGCTTGCCGCCGTTCATGTTGAGGACGAACACCTCCCGCGCCTTGCTGAACACGGCCACCTTCTTCACCGTCGCCATCTGCGTTTCGAAGATCTGCTTCATGCCGGCGATGTATTTGTCGACAGCGTCAGCGCTCGCGCCTTCTTTGGGCGCGTCCTTCGTGTCCTCGACCGCCTTCTTGGCGCCTTCGATGAAATCCTTGGCGAGCGAGAAGACACGATCGATGTTGAGGTCGGCGTCGAGCACCGAGGCGATCGCCGCGTCGTCCTTCTTGGGAAGGTCCTTGATGTTCGCCGCGCATTCCTTGACGAGGACCGGCACTACGTTCTTGATGAACATTTCGAGCGCGGTGTTTTTCGTGCCGAAACCGAGATCGACATCCGTCATGTCCGCCTTTTCGAGCAGCTTCACGAGCGCGGCGCGAACCTTGCCCTCGTCGTCGTCGGTGAACCTCGTGCCGTATTCGCCGCCGTCCTTCGCGAGCGCCGTCGCGACGGACTTCAACGTCGTCTCGACGCTTATGCGCTGTTTAGCGTTGTCGACGAGATTGCCGAGCAGGCGCAGGAGATTACGGAACTCCGCCTCGCTCTTGACCATGCGCAGATGCTGCGGCAGGGCGTTGGCTTCATCGCCTTCCTTGGAGGTGATGTATTCGGTTAAGCGGTGGTCGACGCCGATGTCCTTCGTCTTGAGGTAGTCGCGAGCGAATTCGTCGTCGGAGCCGTGGAAACCGCACTCGATCTTCGCGTGCTCCATGAAGTTCTTAAGAATGCGGGTGCGCCCGGAGCCTGTGTTGAACTCGGCGTCGAACAGTTCGAGCGCATTCTTCACTTCGCGGCGGGAGAGCGCCTTGCCTGGACTGGCCACGTCTCCGTCCGGATTTTTGGGCGCGAGAATTGTATTGCGTATCGTGTTCGCGGCGTCGCCCATGTACCTTAGGTCGTTCCCCATGGCGGAGAGGAACTTTTCGCGCACTGCCTTGTTGTGCGCCGCGCTTACATTGGAGCGCCAGGATAGCGGCACGTCGATCTTGTTGTTGAACTTTTCGATCTTGAGCTTGCCGTCGGATGCCTTTGTAAAGCGCACGTATCCTTTGTTCGTTCCCGACTCGTAGTTGACCATATGGCGATAGTCGTCCACGCTGTAGACGCTCGTGTTTGCGTTGAGCTGCTCTGTTGTAATAGTTTTTGACATGGTAGGCTCCTTTGCTTTGAACCGTCACGCCCTGTCTACACGGCAGGCCGCGAAAGGTTACACAGCAGACAATTGAAGTATTATAGCAAATGCCGCAAAACGCGGCAAGGGCGCAAATGCCCGCAATCTGAAGCAAAGCGGCCGTTCTGAGAATATGGTATAATATGCGTATCAAATATGTGCGTGATGGACGAGATACGCGCGAAGCGGGACGAAATCTATGCTATCGCG
>OCTX012268593.1_pt1 | contig 19885 bp, 13 predicted proteins | sample 1539691 | NCBI WGS metagenome assembly OCTX01 (sample SAMN02144231, study PRJEB22623) | gut metagenome | biome: sheep rumen | host: Ovis aries | place: New Zealand
CGACCACGATGAGGACGAGTGCGACGATCCCGAGTGCGAGTGCCATCACGACCACGACCACGAGCATCACCATCACCACCATGCCGATGAAATCTTCACCAGCTGGGGCATGGAGACGCCGCGCAAGTTTACCGAGGACGAGCTGAAGGCCGTGCTGAACGCCCTGCAGGACGAAGAGCGCTTCGGCATCATTCTGCGCGCCAAGGGCCTGGTCGATTCCGGCGCGGGCGATTGGATCTACTTTGACTACGTGCCCGGCGAAGTGGACATCCGCCGCGGCGGCGCCGCCGTCATCGGCCGCTTCTGCGTGATTGGGTCCAAAATCAACGAGCAGGCGCTGAAGGAGCTGTTTCAGGTTTGAGTAAACAAAAAGACGTTCCCGTCTATCTGTTCACCGGCTTTCTCGAGGCCGGCAAGACGAAATTTATCCAGGAGACCCTGGAGGACAAGCGCTTCTGCAACGGTGAGCGCACGCTGCTGCTGATCTGCGAGGAGGGCGAGGAGGAATACGCGCCCGAGCAGTTTGCCGACAAGCGCGTGTATCTGCGCGTGGTGGAGGAGGAGAGCCAGCTCAGCGGCGAAAACCTCAGCAAGTGGCTCGACGATGTCAACGCCGAGCGCGTGGTCGTCGAGTACAACGGCATGTGGATGCTCGATGCGCTCTATAACGCCATGCCGGAAAACTGGATCGTATACCAGGAGTTCATGTTTGCCGATGCGCGCAGCTTCGTCAGCTACAACAACAATATGCGCCAGCTGGTCTATGACAAGCTGAAAAGCTGTGAGCTCGTCGTGTTCAACCGCTACTCCGCCGCCATCGACAAGATGGAGCTGCACAAGATCGTGCGCGGCGCCTCCCGCCGGTCGGACATCGCCTATGAGTACGCGGGCGGGCAGGTCGAGTACGACGATATTCAGGACCCGCTGCCCTTTGACCTCAACGCGCCGGTCGTGGAGATCGCCGACGAGGACTACGCCCTCTGGTACCGCGATCTGTCCGATGATCCGAAGAAGTACGAGGACAAGACCGTGCGCTTCAAATGCAAGGCCGTGGTGCGCAAGCGCCTGCCGGCGGAGAGCTTTGTCGTCGGCCGTCATCTGATGACCTGCTGCGTCAACGACATTCAGTTTGCGGGCCTCGTCTGCCAGTGGAAAAACGCCGACAGCATCGAGGACGAGACCTGGATGGTGCTGACCGCGAAGCTGAACTTCAAGTTTAACCGCGCCTACGGCAAAAAAGGCCCCGTGCTGACCTTCCTCGAGGCGACGCCCTGCGCCGCGCCGGCGCAGGAAGTGGCGACCTTCTATTGATCGGAGTCTGAGCGGGAGAGACTTATGCGCTACAAATGCCTCGTCTTTGACCACGACGACACCGTGGTCAACAGCACCGCGACCATTCATCACCCCTGCTTCGTCGATTATCTGGCCCTGCGCCGCCCCGGCATGAGCTGCAGTCTGGAAAACTATTTCATTAAGAACTTCGACCCGGGCTTTCTCGCCATGTGCCGGGAGGACTACGGCTTGAGCGACGAGGATCTGCTGGACGAGACCCTGTTCTGGCAGAGCTACGTCAAGGATCATATTCCCGTCGCCTATCCCGGCATCCGGGAGATCATGCAGCGGCAGAAGGAGGAAGGCGGGCTGGTGTGTGTCGCGTCGCACTCCTTCGACTTCAACATCCGCCGGGACTACCGGGAAAACGGCCTGCCCGAGCCGGACGCGGTCTTCGGCTGGGAGCTGCCGGCCGAGCAGCGCAAGCCCATGCCCTACCCGCTGCAGGAGATCATGCGGCGATTCTCGCTGCGGCCGGAGGAGCTGCTGATGATCGACGACCTCAAGCCCGGTTATGACATGGCCCGCGCCTGCGGCGTAGATTTCGCGGCGGTGGGCTGGGCCAACGATATTCCCGCCATTGAGCGCTTCATGCGCGGCAACTGCCGCTATTATTTCAAAAAAGTCGAGGATCTGGCCGCTTTTCTGAGGGAGGAATCCGTATGAAGCCTGTTTTGTACATCGTCATTCCCTGCTACAACGAGCAGGAGGTGCTACCGATCACCGCGCCGCAGTTTCTGGCCAAGATTCGCCAGCTGACGGCAGAAGGGAAGATCGCGGAGGAAAGCCGCGTGCTGTTTGTCAACGACGGCAGCAAGGACCGCACCTGGGAGATCATCTCCGAGCTTGCCCGGAGTGACGGGCACTATCTCGGCATCAGCCAGAGCCGCAACCGCGGCCATCAGAACGCGGTGCTCGCCGGATTGATGGAGGCCAGAGACCGCTGCGACATCACGATCTCCATCGACTGCGACGGCCAGGACGACATCAACGCCATGGACGCGATGGTGGACGAGTACCTCTCCGGCAGCGAGGTCGTGTACGGCGTGCGCGAGAGCCGCGAGACCGATACATTCTTCAAACGCACTACCGCGCAGGGCTTTTACAAGTTCCTCTCCGCGATGGGCGCGGAGGTGGTCTACAACCACGCCGACTATCGCCTCATCAGCGCGCGGGTGCTGAAGGAGTTTGCCAAATTCGAGGAGGTCAACCTCTTTCTGCGCGGCCTTGTGCCGCTGGTGGGCTTCAAGAGCAGCAGCGTGTACTATAAGCGCGCCGAGCGCCTGGCGGGCGAGAGCCATTATCCGCTGCGCAAGATGCTCGCGCTGGCGATCGACGGCATCACGAGCCTCTCGGTCAAGCCCCTGCATCTGATTACGGGCTTCGGCGTGTTCGTGGCGCTGCTGAGCTTCATCGGCGTCCTTTGGGCGCTGATTGCCGCCCTCAGCGGCAACACCGTGGCCGGCTGGGCCAGTACCACCTGCATCGTCTGCTTCGTTTCCGGCGTGCAGCTCATCTGTCTGGGCATTCTGGGCGAGTATATCGGCAAGATCTACATGGAGGTCAAGCACCGCCCGCGCTACATCATCAGTGAGCGCACCTGGGAAGAAAATAAGGATAGATAACAAAAAATCGGGGATCATCAGATCCCCGATTTTTGCTGCTCAACAATAGATTACACCTTCAGGCTGCCCTGGGTGATAAAGCGGCCGTTTTTCTTGCTGAAGAGCACGATGTCGTCGCCGCGGAAGCCAAAGCGGATCTTCTGGCCCAGCTCGTACATGACGCCGCCGAAGACCACGCCGGTCAGCAGGAACTCGCCGATCTGAACCTTGACCGTGGTTTCCATACCGGTCGGCATCGCGGAGTAGATTTCGCCCTCGATGGGGCCGTCCTCGCGCAGCTCCAGAAATTCGGGGCGCACACCGATGACCAGATCGTCTTCGCTCGCCTCGATTTCGTCGCCGAAATCCTCCGTCTCGTTGACGAGCGCGATATGGTGGCGGAAGAGCGTGTCCTTGTTGCCCTTTTCCACATAGCCCTTCTGCTTGGCCTTCTCAGCCTCCGCGGCCTTGCGCTCGGCGTCGGCCTGCGCCTGCCGGCGGTACCAGTCGCTCAGCTGCAGGGGCTGGTTCGGCTTGAAGTTGGCCGGAATACCGCCCAGAATGTCGATGTCGATGCTGCCGTCCGGCTTCTGCCGGCCCTTGCCCTCGATGAAGTTGATGGCGGGGTTGCCGACGAAGTCCGCCACAAAGGTGTTGTTCGGGCGGCCGTACACGGTCAGCGGCGCGTCATACTGCTGCAGCAGGCCGTTTTCGATCAGGCAGATCCGGGTGGCCAGCGTCATGGCCTCCATCTGGTCGTGCGTGACATAAACGAAGGTGGAGCCGGTCTCCAGGTGCAGACGCTGCAGTTCGGAGCGCATCTCCAGACGGAGCTTGGCGTCCAGGTTGGACAGCGGCTCGTCCATGAACAGCACGCTCGGCTCGGGAGCAAGCGTTCTCGCGATGGCGACGCGCTGCTGCTGGCCGCCGGAGAGCTCGGCGGGGTAGCGGTCCATGAACATGCCGATCTTGACGATGCGGGCCACGCGGCGCACGCTCAGGTCGATTTCCTCCTTGGAGAGCTTGCGGACTTCGGTCACGACCTTGCCGTCCTTGACATAGGCGTAGTCCTTATCAAAGCTGCAGCCGGCGGCCCTGCACTTTTCCTCGGCGGCGGCGAGCTTCGCCTGAAGCTCGGTCTTCTTTGCCACGGCGACGGAGGCCGGGTCTCCCGCCTCATGCAGCTTATAGCCCATCAGCTCCTTGGCCGAGTAGAGGGAGATCTCGTAGCGGTCGATCAGCTTGATCTGGGCCTTCTTTTCGTCCAGCTTGCCCTTCTTGTCAACGCACTCCTGAATGGTCTTCACCACATCGTCCGGCCGCTCCAGCGCCTTGATCAGAGCCGCAGCCTTGCGCGCCTCCGGATTGTATTTCGGCAGGGCCTCCTTGATGTTCGACAGACCGAAGGCGATGTTCTGATAGACGGTCATGTTGGGCCAGAGCGCGTAGTTCTGGAACAGGAAGCCGACCTTCCTCTTATTGGGGGGAATGTTGATGCCGGCGTCGGAGTCATACACTACGGTGTCGCCGATGGTGATGCGGCCGGAGGTCGGCGTCTCCAGACCGGCGATCATGCGCAGCGTGGTCGTCTTGCCGCAGCCGGAAGGGCCGAGCAGCGTGACGAAGGCATTGTCCTCGATGACAAGGTTCAAATCGTCAACGGCGTAGAATTTATCCCAGCGTTTGGTTACATGGGTCAATACGATTTTCGGCATGGTTTATCCTCCTATTCCCTCGTCCAGGCTTGCGCCGGTCAGCTTGTTTACGAGCGTGTTGAAAATCAGGATCGTGACGATCAGCAGCAGGTTGATGCCGCTGGAGAAGGCATACAGGCCCATCTCGTCAAAGTAGTCCAGCGTGGTGGAGAGGATAAAGCCCTGCACGCACAGCAGCATGAACAGGCTCAGCTCTCTCAGACAGGTCATGAACGGAAGCAGGTAACCGCTGATGATCGAGGACTTCTGGATGGGGATGATGATGCGCAGCATGCGCTTGGTCCAGGGGATATCCTGAATGATGGCAGCCTCTTCGATCTCGCCGGACAGCTGCAGCATCGAGTTCAGGGACGAGCGGCTGGCGAAGGGGATGTACTTGACGGTGCCGACGATGATCAGGATCCAGTAGGTGTTGAAGAGGTTGATCTTTTCGCTCGACAGCAGCACGAAGAACGCGGCGCCGACGGCGATGGAGGGCATCAGATAAGGCAGGAAGGCCACGGAGTTGACGTAGTTTGCCCATTTGCTCCGGCGCTGCTTGGCAACGGCATAGCCGACCAGGGTACCGATCGTGCCGGCGATCAGCGCGCAGCAGATGCTGACGAGGATCGTGCCGCCGAAGGCCCTCCAGATGGTTTCGTTATGCAGAATACCTTTCTGGCCGTACATGCCGTTTTCGGTGATGTTCTCGCTGGTCATCCACCACTTGGTCGTGAGGTTGTCGGGGTTGCCGGTGTACAGGAAGGAATAGTCGCCGGGGTTCGGCAGAAAGGTTTCAAAGGCGAAGGAAACGATCGGGAAAATACTGGTGAAGAAGGTGAGAATCACCAGAATCAGGGCGATGACGAATCGGCCGCTCTTGCCCAGGTTGATTTTCGAAATCTGGCCGGACTTGCCGGTGACGGTGGTGTAGTTCTTGCGGCTGGTCAGACTGAACTGGTTGAGCAGCATGATGGCCACGCCGAAGAGCATCATGACGATGGCGAGGATACTCGCTTCGCCCGTGAACTTGGAGTTCATCGAGACGTATTTGGTCGAAAGCGTCTCCAGACCCATGTAGTGCGGCACGGGATAGGAGCCCATGGCCGATCCGAACACGAGAAGGATCGTGGAGAGGATCGCGGGCCGGACCATCGGCAGCGTGACGCGGAACATGATCTTCCACTTCGGCGTGTCGAGGATGGTGGCGGCCTCTTCGAGGTTTGCGTCCATGTTGCGGAAAATGCCGCCGATCAGAATATAGGCAAAGGGCGCGTAGTGAAGGCCCAGCACCATCAGGCTGGGGAAGAGCCCCTTGCACCACCAGATGGGCATGTAGACATGGAACAGGGAGGCGATCAGACCGTCCTTGACGCCGGTCACGCGGACGGACCAGAACAGGTTCTGCCACACGACGGCCAGCGTCCACTGCGGCATGATGTAGGGGAAGATGAAGATGGAGCTGATGTACTTTTTCCAGGCCAGATTGGTGCGTGTGACGAGGAAGGCGACGATGCCGCCGAAGAGAATGGAGACAATGCAGGTGCCGACGGCAAGAAGCACGGTGTTCCCAAGCGGCGACCAGAGGTTGGTCTTGGCCAGCTGGCTGGTGAAGAGGTCGGTGTAGTTGACAAGGGTCCAGCCGGAACTTTGCTTCGTCAGATAGGCGTCAATGGTGCCCGGGTGGATCTGAAAGGTGTCCTGAATGATGGCGATGATCGGCGCGATGGTGGTCACGCTGAGCACGATGCCGAGCAGGAGAAGAATCAGATTATACGGCTTGGAAAAAAAGGTTTTCAGCTTGTTGAGAACAATGGCCCTTTGGTTGGGCTTAATAGCTTGCTGATTCATAAAACCTCTCCTTTCAAGGAGCAAATTAAGAAACGCGCCCTTGGAGCACCGCTCCAAGGGCGCCTGCATGGATCAGAGTTTACAAGGCGATGGTTCGATTTTAAAACCGGTCTGCTTTATTCGGGTTTGTATTTGTCCTGAATCTCAATCCAGCTGCCGACGGTGAAGGCAACGGAAGCGCAGTACTCGGGATCCTCGAGAACCAGCTTGCCGGTGTTGGTCCACCACTCATAGCCGCGGTCGTTCTTGTTGGGGAACTCGGTGCCGCCGCCGGTGGAGTGATGATAGGTGTCCTCAACGCCCTGCGCAACCACGGGGTTGGCAGAATAGCCGCCCATGTCCTTGCCCCAGGCGGAGAAGCCGTCGACGGTGCAGGTGATGTAAGCGATGAAGGCGCAGGCGGTCCAGGGCAGAGGAGAGTTGTCGGTGACGAACATGTAGTGGCAGTAGCCGTAGCCGCCGATGCCCTCATAGCCTTCGTCATACGCGGCAACATTCACATTGTTGACGGAGACTTCCGCGGATTCCTCAACGGAGCGGAGCTTGGAGTAAACCAGCAGGCCGAACTCGTCGGTGGAGGACTTCTGAACCAGGGCGCTGCAGATGGGGCCGTCGTCGGTCACCGCGTTGTAGGAGCCGATCCAGAGCTTGATCCAGGCCAGCGCGTAGGCGCCGTTTTCGTCCAGACCGAGGTCAGCGGCATCCTGCTTGACAGCGTCGATGGTGGGCTGGAAGTAAGCCTTGTCCGCGTCGGACAGCTTGTCGAAGGACTCCTTCACCCAGGCGGCATACTCGGGCTTGGTCAGCATGTAGAGGAAGTTCTTGCCGACGATCTCGGAGTCGATGTCCATGAACTGGCCGTGGCGGCCTTCCGCGACGTAATCCCAGAAGTTGGCGGGCTTGAAGTCGCCGGTGTTGTTGTACATGAAGACCTTGTTCAGGGTCTGCAGGGGCAGGTAGCCGGTGTAGGTGTTGGCGTCAATGCCGTTGGCCTCGGCCCACTCCTTGGGGATGAAGGTGTCCAGAATTCCGGTCTGGACCATCTTGCTCTCGATCTGGTTGCCGTCCTGAATCAGGGTGACGGCGAAGGTGCCCTCGCTCTTCTTGGAGTCGGAGGTCAGCTGATCGAAGATCTTGTTGTTTTTCGGCTGCTGCCACTCAAAGTCCATCGTGTAGCTGGGATCGATGGTCTGCAGATACGCGATGAAGAGCGGCAGTGCGGACTTGCCGCGGCTGGAGTTGCCGACGCCGTAGAAGGTCTTGCCGTTGGACTCCTCAATGGCCTTCTTGGCAAGCTCTTCCATGCTCATGCCCTGAGCTTCCTTAATGATCTTCTGCACGTTGGAAAGGTCTTTCGCCTGGTTGCTGCCGCCGCCGCAGCCGGCCAGCAGAGCGGCACAGAGGGCCAGGGCGAGAACCAGTGCCAGAATGCGCTTTTTCATTTTTCCTTTTCCTCCTTTAAAAGTTCGGCAAAAGCCGACAGTTACGGATCCAAAGGAGCGGCTTTTCTCTCCGCTTTTATATGGAAAGAAAAGCAGAGGCTCCTGCTTTCCCGACAAGTGTATTATACACCTTGCTTTGTGAAATGTCCACTAACGTATTTGCTGCTTACCGCAACACTTTGTACAAAAATACCAGAAACGATTTGTGCAAATCGAAGAAAACTGACGCAAAACGGAAAAACATTCATTTGGTCTCGCGAATAATCCCGGTCTTTCGGCTGCCCGGATTTGATAAAAACTCTTGATTCCGGATACTATTTGTGATACATTACTTTTGTTCATGCGTTGAACGGGAAAATAGCGCGAGATCGCCATCAGAGAGCGGGGGCCGCCGGCTGAAAGCCCCTGCGGGAAGAACGCGCTTGGTTCGCCCGGGAGCACCGGCCAATCACCGGCGGCTGAAAACCGTTATCTTTTCCTTCAAAGTGCGGCTCTTTGAGGGCCGAATTTGGGTGGTACCGCGGAAGCACGGCTTTCGTCCCATGTCTGGGGCGAGAGTCTTTTTTTGTTTTGTTTATTCTGTTTTCACAGGGAGTAGAAGCTATGAAAGAATTGATGCAGAAACTGAGAGAGGCCTCGCTGCAGGCCGTGTCTCAGGCGCCGAACATGGAAATGCTCGAGGAAATGCGCGTCCGCTATCTCGGCAAAAAGGGCGAGCTGACCGGCATCCTCCGTCAGATGGGCAAGCTCTCCGCCGAGGAGCGCCCGGTGATGGGGCAGCTGGCCAACCAGCTGCGCGGCGACATCGAGGCCGCGATCGAAGCGCGCCGGGAAATTCTCAGCCGTGCGCTGCTGGAGATGAAGCTGCAGCAGGAGGCGGTGGACGTGACGCTGCCGGGCGAAGTGGACCGCCTCGGCCACAAGCACCCGATGTACAATGTCCTCGACCAGATCAAGGAAATCTTCGTCGGCATGGGCTTTGAGATTCTGGACGGCCCGGAGGTCGAGAAGGCGGAGTACAACTTCGACAAGCTGAATATTGACGAGGGCCATCCCTCCCGCGACTGGACGGATACCTTCTATTTTACCGAGGACGGCAAAATCCTCCTGCGCACGCAGACATCTCCGATGCAGATCCACGCGATGGAAACGCGCGAGCTCCCGATCCGTGTGCTGGCGCCGGGCCGTGTCTACCGCAAGGATGAGGTGGACGCTACCCACAGTCCGATGTTCCACCAGATTGAGGGCCTCGTCGTGGACAAGGGCGTCACGATGGCCGACCTCAAGGCCACGCTGAACCTCGTCGTTGAGCAGATCTACGGCAAGGGCACCGTGACGCGTTTCCGCCCGCATCATTTTCCCTTCACCGAGCCGAGCTGCGAGCTGGATATCCAGTGTCACAAGTGCGGCGGCAAAGGCTGCCCCACCTGCAAGGGCGAGGGCTGGATCGAGGTGCTGGGCGCCGGCATGGTGCACCCGAAGGTGCTCGCCGGCTGCGGCATCGACCCGGACGTCTATTCCGGCTGGGCCTTCGGCATGGGCCTCGAGCGCCTCGCGATGGGCGAGTACAAGATCACCGACCTGCGGCTGATCTTCGAAAACGACGAGCGCTTTTTACAGCAATTCTGAGAAAGGAGACGGTGAGAAATGAAACTATCCAGAAAATGGCTGAATGAATTTGTCGATCTGCCGCTGAGCGAGATTGACGACCGCGCCTTTGACGAGGCAATGACCGTCTCCGGCTCCAAGGTGGAGGTCACCGAGGATCTGAGCGCGCGGATGAAAAACGTGAAGGTCGGGCGCATCCTCTCGCTCGAAAAGCACCCGAACTCCGACCATATGCTGGTCGCGCAGCTCGATGTCGGCGGGGAAGAGCCCGTGCAGATCTGCACCGGCGCCTGGAACGTCCATGTAGGCGACCTCGTACCCGCGGCGCTGCACAACGCACTGCTCCCGAACGGCACGAAGATCACGAAGGGCAAGCTCCGCGGCGTGCCCTCCAACGGCATGCTCTGCTCGCTCAAGGAGCTGGATGCCACCGAGCACGATTTCCCCTATGCCGCGATCGAGGCGGCCGCGATCCTGGGCGACTACCACCCCATTGACCCCGAAAAGCCCTCAATCTCCGCGGATATTCAGCCAGGCGACCGTATTTTCGGCAAGGTGATTGCCGCGCGCGTCGCCGCGCTGGAAAACGCGGGCGTGAACCGCTGGAAGCTGCGCCTGGAGCCGAAAGCCGAGACGGTGACAAACTGCCAGAACATCCACGAGGGCGACCTTGTCGCCTACGACACGGCGAAGGATCATGTCTGCACCCTCGCCGATCTCCACGCCGAGCAGCGCGAATTCCCGCACTGCATCCATGACGGCATCCTCGTGCTGCACGAGGACGTGAAGCCCGGCGACGACATGGCCGCGCTCCTCGGACTCGACGACCACATCGTGGAGTTCGAGATCACGCCCAACCGCCCGGACTGCCTGTGCGTGATCGGCCTGGCGCGCGAGGCCGCCGCGACCTTCAACAAAGAGCTGAAGCTCCATACCCCGGTTGTGCAGGCCAAGGCCGGCGGCAACATCAACGATCTGACCAAAATCATCATCGAGGACGCCGATCTCTGCCCGCGCTACACCGCGCGCATGGTGAAAAACGTGAAGATCGCGCCGTCTCCGGCCTGGATGCGCGAGCGCATCCGCTCTGCCGGCATGCGCCCGATCAACAACATCGTCGATATCACGAATTACGTGATGCTCGAATACGGCCAGCCGATGCACGCCTTTGACTTCTCCTGCGTGGAGGGTCAGGAGGTGCACATCCGCCGCGCGAAGGAAGGCGAGAGCATCCGGACGCTCGACGGCACCGAGCGGAAGCTCAGCGATAACATGCTCTGCATCTGCGACATCAACAAGCCCATCTGCGTGGCCGGCGTCATGGGCGGGGCCAACAGCGAGATCGTGGGCGACACCGCGATGGTGCTCTTTGAGAGCGCCAACTTCAACGGCCCCTCCGTCCGCCGCACTGCCACCTCGCTCGGCATGCGCACCGACGCCTCCTCCCGCTATGAGAAGGGGCTCGACCCGCAGAACACGATGAAGGCCGTGCAGCGCGCCTGCGAGCTCATCGAGCAGCTCGGCGCGGGCGAGGTCGTCGAGGGCATTATTGACGTCGTGCCCCAAGCCCTGCCCGAGACGACGGTCAAGCTCGAGCCGGAGAAGATCAACGCCCTGCTCGGCACCGACATCGACGAGCAGACTATGTGCGACATTCTGCTGAAGCTGGGCTTTACGCTCGAGGGCGACATCATCCATGTGCCCTCCTGGCGCGGCGACGTGTCGCACTACTCCGACATCGCGGAGGAAGTGGCCCGCTTCTATGGCTATAACGAGATTCCCGTTGCCTTCAGCGGCGGCATCAGCACGGCGGGCGGCTTCACGCCGAAGCAGCAGTACGAGCGGGAGCTGGGCCAGACCTGCCGCAGCCTGGGGCTCGACGAGATCATCACCTATTCCTTCATCAGCCCGAGCTATTACGACAAGATCGGCTGGGCGAAGGACGATCCGCGCCGCGACAGCCTCCGCATTCTCAACCCCTTGGGCGAGGACACCTCCATCATGCGCACGAGCATCCTGCCCTCCATGCTGGAGATCCTGACCCGGAACTTTAACTATCGCAACAGGGAAGCCCGTCTCTACGAAATCGGCCGAATTTACCTCAGGCGCCCCGACGGCACAGCGGACGAGCCGAAGCTCCTCTCCCTCGGCGCCTACGGCCCGAAGATGAGCTTCTTCACGCTCAAGGGCTGGGTCGAGCAGATCATTACCGGCCTCGGCGCCGGGGAAGCCCGCTTCACGGCGGAAAAGGAGAACCCCTCCTACCACCCCGGGCGCTGCGCCCGCGTGTATCTGGGCGAGCGCTGCCTCGGCGTGCTGGGGCAGATCCATCCCTCCGTGGCCGCCAATTACGGCGTGGACGCCGAGCTCTACGCCGCGGAGCTGAGCTTTGACGCGCTCTTTGAGAGCAAGGGCGGCACTCCGGTCTTCCGGCCGCTGCCGCGCTTCCCGGCCGTCACGCGCGATATCGCCGTTGTCTGCGATGCCTCGATCCCGGTGGGCGAGTTGAGAGACTGCATCCGCCGCAGCGGCGGAAAGTACCTCGTCGGCTGCACACTCTTCGACGTATACGCCGGCAGCCATATCGCCGCGGGCAAGAAGTCCGTGGCCTTCTCGCTGAGCATGCGCGCCGAGGATCAGACCCTGACCGACGAGCACGCCGAGGAGACCGTGCGGCGCGTTCTGGATGCGCTGGCTGCGCAGTTTGGGGCCGTTATGCGGTAAAATTCACGGAAAATTTTAGATTTCTTAAGGTTTTTCCCCATGATTCGACTTTACTTTACAATTTAATTTGTTATAATATGGTTAAGTAATGCAGAAGAGAGGGGGAGCATTCATGGAAGATGCCACCAGAAAATTTACCGCGCTGGACAGTAAGGCCGAAATGCGAGAGATCCTGTCGTCCGTGTATAACTCCCTGATGGTGAAGGGCTACAATCCCATCAACCAGATTGTGGGTTATATCCTGTCGGAGGATCCGACGTATATCACAAACTACAACAGCGCCCGCACGCTGATTACCCGCATCGACCGGGACGAGCTGCTGCAGGAGCTGCTGCGTACCTATCTGGAAAAGAAATAAGCGCGACAAGACGCAAAAAATCGTCATGGAAAACGTTGTTTTCCATGACGATTTTTTGCGTGGATTATAAATCAAAATCGCCGAAATATTGCTCGATCTCTTCCTTGGTCAGATTTGAATGCGAGAGGAAGGATTTGATCAGGGCGACGGAGCGGCCGTTTTTGCGGGTCGTGTAGTCGCGCAGGTAATCGACCATCTGGAAGCCGTGCTCCCAGAACTCCACCGTGTCGCCGGTGCCGCCCTTGGCCCAGCGCTCCCGATCCCGCTGGATTTCGGGACGGAGCTGATCGGCCAGATCGTTGATCAGCGCGAGCACCGCTTCGTCGGACATCGGCCCGTGCAGCGCTTCTGACAGCTGCTCGGCCATACGGAGCTGATACTGCTTGTTGTCCATCAGCTTCCGCGCGAGATCGTTGAAAGCGTAAGCGTATCGGTATCCGTCCACCACCGAGCCGCTGAGCGGCACGTCGAACAGGTCGTACTCAAACATGCCGAGGTCGAGGTCCACCAGCGCATAGCGCATCATGTCGTCCTCGGTGGAGTAGTAGAAGCGCATATTAGGGGGATTGCAGTCGTGGTTGCTGCACCAGGCCTGCAGAATTGTCCAGCCGATCACGCTGTCCACGTTGATGTGCTCGGCGACGTAGTTGTAGTTGTCGTCGTCGGCCATGTTGCGGTTGAGCGCGAAGCGGCACACGTCGCCCATGGGGCCTGTCTTGTCCCAGATTTCCTTCCACTGGGTCACGGTGTCCGGGTCATAGCCGTAGTGATAGGCATAGTGCTCGTCGGAGTGCGCCTCGCGGATGTTGTAGACGCCCCAGTATTCGCCGTTGATGTAGAGTACCGCGTACTTGTAATCCTGCGCGGGCAGCTCAGGGAAGGCGCGGATCGCAAGCTGATGGACAATGTTGTCGCGCATCAGCGTGGAATAGGTGCTCTCCTGCGCGGCGCGGAGGAGAATGGAGGAGAAATCGGTGACGCCGTTGCCGAAGAGGTCATAGTGCAGCTCGCCGTCAAAGCGGGAGCGGAAATTGAGCTTGAAGGACTTTTTGTCCTGCGCAATCTTCGAGGTGGCACCGTGGAGCTTGATGCCGCAGGCAATGCTGAAGCTCTGCCCGTCCTCGAAGAACTTGACCGCGCCGAGGCGCTCGATGTCCTTGGTGGGATTGCGGTAAAGACCGGCCGGGCCGGTGATGTCCGAGGGCTCGCCCACGAGACTCACGACGGGCAGGGTGTGTCCCTCGTTGATGATAAAGCTCAGCTCCAGAATGTCGCTGACGAGCTTGCCCGGCTCGACGTTGATGGCGCGGATGACCGTGGTTTCCGTCAGGGTCAGCGCTCCGGTGTATTTCTCGTCCTCCGTGCTCGGCGCCGAGCCGTCCAGCGTATAATAGATATCGCCGGGGGCGGAGAGCTCAACGCTGACGCTGCCGACGCCGTCGAACACGCCGTCACGGCCGAGCAAAACAGGCTGATCGGCGATCAGGCGGCAGCCGCCGACATTGGATTCAGCCGGCGTGGAGCGGGCAAAATAGAAGAAGCCGTCCGCGCCGTCCATGCGCCCGACAGAGCCGCGGTAAGGAATATCGTGAAGAGAAACATAGTCCATCAGCGTGCCGTCGGCGCGGCTGAGAAAGAGCTGATCGCGTTCGGCGCTCAGACCGAAGGGGGCGAGAAAGTCGCCGCTGCGCGTTTCGTCGCCGGTGCAGTAGACAACGGCGATTTCCCCGGGGGCGAGGCTGCGCTCCGGCAGACGGAAGAGCGCGCGGTCGCCGCCCTTGTCGGAGAGATAGTAGTCCTGCAGGTCAATGTCGGCGTCCGAGACGTTTTTCAGCTCAACCCAGTCGTAGTAATTGCCGCCTTGCGCCAGGTCCCACTGGTTATAGACGACAACCTCGTGGATCTGCAGGGGGCTTGGGCAGGAGAGCGCTTCCTGCAGCGCGGCGTAGCCCGCCATCGTGTTGTCATAGCCCGGAGTGGGGAAGTCCGTCACGGTCAAAAAGCCCTCGCTGTCGCGGGCAACGCTGCGGTCGGCATCACAGGCAGGCACCTGACATTCCTCAATCAGCGCGCCCTCGGCGGTCTCAAGCTGCAGCTGAACCCCGTCCTTGGAGAGGCTGAAGCTCGCGTGCCGGTCGTCGCTGCCGCTGCCGTCGCAGAAAATGACGAAATAGCCGCCGGGAGAGAGCTCCCGAGCGGGCAGGCTCCAGGCGTCGCCGTCCCGGCGCAGTACCAGGCCGTCGAGCGACAGCGTCTCGCTGCCGTAGTTATACAGCTCGACCCAGTCCGGGAACATCCCGCTGTCGTCTGCAAGCGTGGCCTTGTTGGAGAGCATGACCTCGTTGATGCTCAGCGGCAAATAAGCCGTCGGACGCTCGGTCACGGCGGGGGCAGGCGCTTCGCTTGCACCCGGATCTTCGGTGCGGGCCGGGGAGGAGGGAAAATCGGCGCTTGCCCTCCCGGGCGAGGCGGTGATGCCGGGCATGTCCGGCGCGGAAGGATCAGCGCCGCCGCAGGCGGCCAGCGCGGACAGCAGTGCAGTCAGCAAAAGAAGGGCAATGGCCCGTTGCAGTGTTTTTTTCATCGAAACGTCTCCGTTCGCGGATAGTCATACGAATCATATCATAGCACACTTCTCGCTTTTTCGCTATCCAAAAATGCCTTAAATTCTTTAAAAAATAGAATTGAAGCGCGCCCCCGGAGGGTGTATGATAGAGAAAAAAGCAGAAAACGCACCAAAAGGAGGAAACAGCCGTGAAAATCACCTTTCTGGGCGCCGCCCATGAGGTCACCGGCAGCTGCACGCTGCTGGAGGTCGCCGATAAAAAGGGCCTCGTGGACTACGGCATGGAACAGGGGAAGGACCTCTTTGAAAATGAGCCTCTGCCCATTCCGCCCTCCGCGCTGGATTTCATCCTGCTGACGCACGCGCACATCGACCACGCGGGGCGTCTGCCGCTCCTGTATAAAGAGGGCTTCCGCGGCGCGGTGTACGCGACGGCCGCCACGGTTTCGCTCTGCGACATCATGCTGCGCGACAGCGCCAACATCCAGATTGCCGAAGCGGAGTGGCAAAACCGCAAAAACCAGCGCAAGGGCGGAGCGGAGGTCGAGCCGCTCTACGACCTCGATGACGTGGCGGGGCTCATGGGGCTGATGCACCCCTGTGGCTATGACACGATGATCCAGGTCAACGACTGTGTCAGCATCCGCATGACGGACGTCGGACACCTGCTGGGCTCGGCGGCGATTGAAATCTGGCTGACCGAGGCGGGGGAGACAAGAAAAATCACCTTCTCCGGCGACGTGGGCAACCGCCATCAGCCGATCCTCTGCGATCCGCGCCCGGTGCGCGAGTCGGACTATCTGGTCATCGAGTCCACCTACGGCGACCGCCTGCACAGCGACGAGCGCCCGGACTACGTGGCGGAGCTCGCCAAAAAGATCCAGCAGACGCTCGATCGCGGGGGCAATGTAATCATCCCCGCCTTTGCCGTCGGCCGCACGCAGGAGCTGCTGTATTTCATCCGTGAGATCAAGGAGCGCGGCCTTGTGACGGGGCACGGCGAATTTCCGGTGTATGTGGACAGTCCGCTCGCCATCGAGGCCACCAGCGTCTTCCTCCAGTGCGACACCGAGTATCTGGACGAGGATATGCGACGCCTGATCCGCGCGGGCATCAACCCCATCGTCTTCCCCGGGCTGAAGCTGGCCGTTTCGCAGGAGGAATCCAAGGCCATCAACGACGACAAGACGCCCAAGGTGGTTCTCTCAGCCAGCGGCATGTGCGACGCCGGCCGTGTGCGGCACCATCTCAAGCACAATCTCTGGCGCCCGGAGTGCACCGTGCTCTTCGTCGGCTATCAGTCGGCCGGCACGCTGGGGCGGCTCCTGGTCGACGGCGTGAAGGAGGTCAAGCTCTTCAACGAGGAGATCGAGGTACGCGCTGAGATCACGGCGCTGGCCGGCGTCAGCGGCCACGCGGACAAAAACGGCCTGCTCGACTGGCTCCGCGGCTTTGAGCGGCCGCCGCGCCTGACCTTTGTCAACCACGGCGATCCCGAGTCGGCAGACAGCTTCACCGCCTGCCTGAATCAGGAGCTGCATGTTCCGGCCTTCGCGCCTTACAGCGGCACGAGCTTCGATCTGCTCAGCGGCGAGTTCGTGCGCGTCACCAAGGGCAAGCCCATCAAGAAGACAGCGAAGGAGCGCGCGGTCAGCCCCGTCTTTACGCGCCTCCTGCAGGCGGCGGAACGCCTGCTGCGCGCGGCGAAGGCCTGCGAGGGCAGGGCCAACAAGGAACTCGCACATTACACCGACCAGATCCAGCGCCTGGCCGAAAAGATGGAAAAATAAACGCCTTCAATTCTTAAACCTTTGAGATTTGCTTGACGATTTCGACGGAATGTGTTAACATAATATTGTTAACCTGGGCACGTATATGCGGCCGAAGAGGAGGAATCGCCGTGGAAAACGTCAACGAACCGATCGACCCGCGTCCGCTGGGCGATGCGATTGCCGATCTTGACCGGAAAGAGCTCTGCGACCTGCTCGTGCGACTTTGCGATCAGATTCAGAAGGAGGTCGGCACCGGCGTCTATCGCGGGGGCGTGTATCCCGAGAACATCATCCGCGAGCCGGACGGCACGATACGCCTCGGCCCCGCCTCCGAGGGCGACTGGAAGAGCCAGGAGCGGGAGTTCCTGGCGCCGGAGCTCTTCTGGCACGGGCAGAAAAGCCCGGCGGCGGACGTCTATTCGCTCGGCCTGCTGCTCTATTACGCGGTCAACAGCGCCCGGCTGCCGTTTTATAAAAGCGGAGAGGACGGCGCCCGTCAGCGCCGGATGGGCGGCGAGCCCATCACTCCGCCGAAGGCCGCAGGCCGCAGGCTCTCCGAGATCATCGTCAGGGCGACGGCGTTCCAGCCCGGCGAGCGCTATCAAAGCGTGGAGGAGCTGAGGGCCGCGCTCATCAGCTGCGTCAGCAATATCTATCTGTCCGGCCCGGTCAGCGCCGAAACTCTTTATCAAAAAAAAGAAGAAGATCTCAGCAGCGTGGAACGGATGATGCTGGATATTCTCCGCAAAGAGGAGGACCCCGAAATCGTGAAAAGTGAATTTGACGAAGAAGAAGTGCCCCAGGAGCCGATCGTCGGCCCGCTGATGCCCGAGAACAAGGAGCCGGAACCGCAGCCGCAGGTTCCCGAGACACCGAAAGAGGAGCCGGATCAAGGCCCCATTGTGATTCTCACCGAGGAAAAAAACCCCGAGCTGGAGCCGGTGTCGATCAGCCGCGCCGCGCCCCCGCAGTACCAGAACAGCACGGAGCGCGAGCGGAAAATCGCGAGCAAGGTGCGCCGCCGTCGGCTACGTCCGCTGGCGATCATCGCCATTCTGTGCATCCTTCTGCTCTCGGCCGCTGTGATCTACGATCACATCCAGCTGCGCGAGCTGCGCAATCAGCAGAACACCGTGGAGGATCCGATCGAAAATCTCCCCGAGCGTCAGCTTCCGCCCCTTGAAACCGCGCCGGTGAAGGAGGAAGTCGTGGAACCGACCCCGGAGCCGCTGCCGCTTGATACGCCCGTGCCGCCCGAGCCGAAGGAATCCCGCTACGAGCTGATCGTCAGCGACGTGAGCTGGATCACCGCGCGCGACAGCGCCGTGAACGCCGGCGGTCATCTGGTTGTCATCAACGACGAGGAAGAGTACCAGCGTGTGCTGGAACTGGCGCAGCAGTACAGCGTCAGCTACATTTGGATCGGCTGCCGCCGCGTGGACGGCGCGATGACCTGGGTCGAGAACGCGGACGTGGATTACTGGCCCTGGCTGGCCGGCGAGCCCACGTATCTGGACGGCGATGTGCCCGAGGATTACCTGATGCTCAGCCACATCAACGGCAACTGGGGCTACAACGACAACCGAAACGATCCCGCCGGTGACTATCCGGTCTTTTACAGCGGCCGCGTTGCTTACATTATCGAATTTGAAGGCTGATACAGCCGATAAAAAACTCCCCATCGAGATGGGGAGTTTTTTGTTTGAATGATTACTGCGCGTCCAGGCTGTGATTTCGCAGGTAGCTGAGTACCTCGCGCAGGCCGGAGGTGTTGAGCGCGCGGCCGCTGCCGTCGGCGAATTCGTCGCGCAGCCAGCCGTCCTTACAGAGTACATCGCTGAGATCGGCGTAATAGGCGCCGGTTTCAACGCAGACGGCTTTGATCCAGCCGTTGATTTCCTCGACCCGGTCCTTGCTCAGGTCCTCACCGGCGTAGGAGGCGGCCACAGAGGGGAGCGAAAGACAGACAATGCGCGTGTCCGGGCTGCCCTTGGCGATGGCACGGATCAGCGAGCTGTAGTTTTCCACAAAGCCGTCCTTCGTCATGTCCTGCGTGCCGTCGCTGCCGACAGCGAGGATCAGCACGCCGGGCTTCGCGGTCATCGCGGCGCTGGCGGGACTGATGGAGGAGCCATCGACGGGATAGCGGATTTTCCAGCTGTCGATGATGTTCATGGGCAGGCTGCCCGTTTCACTGCTCCAGACGGCAGCCTTGGTCAGTTCGGCGCCGCGCAGCGCGGAAAAGCTGCTGTCGCAGAGGAAAGTGAGCGAATCGAGATAGCTCTCGCCCGCGTCCCCGGTCTCGGCAAGCGGATGCAGCGTGCCGTCCGGCTGCAGACCGGAGCTTTTCACGACGGGGGTCTCCGCTGCGCTCTCTTCCTGCTTTTCGCCGCGCAGATTCATCACCGGGCGCGTGCGATCCCCGTGATAGGAGGTAAAGGCGGCCGCGATGAGGCCGACAAACAGAAACAGCAGCGCCAGGCCGATCGCGGCGGCCCAGAGCAGATCCTTGATTCCTTTCAGGCGTTTGAACATGGCGATCACCCTTTGTATGGAATCAGGGCGGCGGGGAATCCGCCGCCCTGAGAGCTTTTCGGAAGGAGATTACTCCTGCTCGGCCAGCGCCTTGGCCTCTTCGATGACCTTCTGCTGGACGTTGCCGGGGGCTTCCTCGTAACGGATGAACTTGCAGGTGAAGGAACCGCGGCCCTGCGTCATGGAGCGCAGGTCAATGGTGTAGCTGCTCATCTCCGCCATCGGAACTTCGGCTTCGACGGTCTGCATGCCGTCCTCGGCGGTCATACCGAGCACGGTGCCGCGGCGCTTGGAGCTGATGTCGCTCATGATATCGCCGAGGTTTGCGTCGGGAATGGTGACCTGCAGCAGGCCGATGGGCTCAAGGATGGTGGGCTTGGCCTTGGGGATGCCGTCCTG
>OCTX012120673.1_pt1 | contig 19884 bp, 14 predicted proteins | sample 1539691 | NCBI WGS metagenome assembly OCTX01 (sample SAMN02144231, study PRJEB22623) | gut metagenome | biome: sheep rumen | host: Ovis aries | place: New Zealand
TGGCCAGGGCGGGCATGCCAAGTTCGCGAGCGCGTGCGAACAGCTTCTTGATATCAGTGAGGCCATCGAGGATGGAATACTGGGTGTGGAGGTGCAGATGAACGAATGACATGGTACAAATATACTGAATAATTGTTATCTTTGCCCCCAGAAAAATATCGATTATGAAAAAGTTTTTTGTTATCATCGCAGCGGCTCTGGCATTCAGCCTTTCCGCATCTGCACAGCGTGAATTTGTGCCCTACGTCAACCTCGGCGTTACCACCAGGGTCAACGGTTTCTTCGGCAGCATCGCCCATCCGGGAGGTGACCTCTCCGTCGGCTTCCGCAACTATAATCAGGATGCATTCGTTTCCTTCGCCTATGGTGCCGAGGCTTTTGCTACTATTACTCCCACCAGCGACAAGGCCCTCTTCGGAGCCTATGCCATTCCCTTCATCGGCGTTGCAATCGGTCCCCACGGATTCAAAGTCTTCCCTCACTCCGGCTTCATGGCTGGCTACAACAACGAGCTTGGCCGCTTCAATGTAGGAACCAAGAGCGGTATGGCCTTCGACATCGGTGACCACATCACCCTCGACCTGGTCAACTACCAGTTCATCGGCGAAAACTGGATTTTCAACACCACCTGGATTTCCGCCGTCAACTTCATCTGGCGCTTCTAAGAAGCTGTTTCGCTCAGAAATACTTATTGCCGCATCTCTCACAGGGATGCGGTTTTTTTGTGCGTGTGATTCTGAGCGCGGCGGCTGATCCGGGCACTGTCGCGCCTCCGGGCTTCCGCTAATGTGGCCACAATGTGCCGTTAGCGAGCTGGCGGCTTGCTGCCTTTGGGCCCGGAGGCGCCGTTTTCGGGCCTGAATGCAGGTTCCCTGCCGCCTCCGGGCCTGCAATCGCCATTTCCGGGCCCGACTGCCGCCTCCCTGCCGCCTCCTGGCCTGCAATTGCCGTTTCATGGCCCGACTGCCGCCTCCCTGCCACCTCCGGGCCCGCAATCGCCGTTTCCGGGCCCAAATGCCGCCTCCCTGCCGCCTCCGGGCCCGGTAGCGCCGTTTTCGGGCCCAAAGTGATCCCGCAGTGGGAGTCGGAGGCCCGAACGGGATCGCTCGGCGGTCAAAGTGATCCCAAATGGGGCGGCAGAGGCCGAAACGGGATCAATCCGGCCCCAAAGTGATCCCGGATGGGGAGTCGGAGGCCAAAACGGGATCATTCCGGCCCCAAAGTGATCCCGCGGGCGGAGTAAGGCTACCGAACGGGATCGCTCGGCGGTCAAAGTGATCCCGCAGTGTGAGTCGGTGGCCAAAACGGGATCGTTTGGCAGCAAAAGTGATCCCGAATGGGGCGGCTGAGGCCAAAACGGGATCGCTTGGCGGCAAAAGTGATCCCAGATGGTGCGTCTCAGCCCAAAACGGGATCATTTCGACCCCAAAGTGATCCCGCCCCGCCATGCGCACGAGGGATGGGGAGCAATACTAAGCCTCCGCCACCGGACGTCCCCCCTGTACGTACAAAAAAGAAGCGGCGCCCCGGGCAGGGACACCGCTTCGGAATAAGTAGCGGTCAGCTACTTGGAAGCCTTTTGGGAAGCCGCCTTGCGGGTGCTGTCGTACATGATGGGGGTACCGATCATGATGGAAGCGTAGGTTCCGATGAGAACACCGAGGCAGAGGGCGACGGACAGACCCCTGATGCTTTCTCCGCCGAAGATTGCTATTGCAAGCATAGGGAGGAGGGTGGATACAGAGGTGTTGACCGTACGGGTGAGGGTCTGGTTGAGGGACTTGTTCACCATGGTCTTGAAGTCTTCATTGGGATGCAGTCCGAGATTCTCGCGGATACGGTCGAAGATAACCACGTTATCGTTGATTGCGTAACCGATGATGGTCAGGATTGCAGCGATGAAGGTCTGGTCGACATCGAGGTTGAAGGGCAGGATTCCGCTGAACAGCGAGAAGAAGCCAATCAGGATGATGGCGGTATGAGCCAGGGAGACGACGCCGCCGAGACCCCAGTTCCAGCCTTTGAACCTCCATGCGATGTATGCGAATATGATAAGGAGGGCGAGCAACACGCTGATGATAGCGGAACGCTTGATGTCGCTTGCGATGGATGCGCCGACCTTGTCGGAAGATATGATACCGTTGGGATTGTCCAGGGTGGACACGAAGTCGGCCTGGGTGAGATCCTCCTTGTAGAAGCCCTTGAGGGCGCTGAAGAGCATGCCTTCGATTTCGGTGTCCACTGCTGAAGACTCATCTTTTACTTTATAGGAGGTGGTGATCTTCATCTGGGACTCGCCGCCGAACTGCTTGACCTCGACGCTGGACTCGGGATCCGCTGCGTTGAAGGTGGCCTCCACGGCGCTGCGGACCTGCTCTGCGGTGACGCCCTGGTCGAAGCGTACCACGTAGGTACGGCCGCCGGTGAAGTCGACACCGTAGGTGAAGCCCTTGAAGAAGATGCTGCCGATGGATATCAGAATGAGAGCGCCGGAGATGATGTAGGACCACTTGCGGGCGCCGATGAAGTCGACGTTGGTGTTCTTGAGGAAGTTCTTGGACCAATCCCATTCGAAGGTGACGTTCTTGCCCTTGTTCACGCGGTCGTCAATGATGAGACGGGTGATGAAGATGGAGGTGAGAACGGAGGTGACGATACCGATGATGAGGGTGGTGGCGAAGCCCTTTATGGGGCCAGAACCGAAGAAGAACAGTACCAGACCGGTGAGCAGGGTGGTCACCTGTCCGTCGATGATGGCGGAGTAGGCGTTGGCGTAACCGTCATGAACGGCCTTGCCCAGGCCCTTGCCAGCCTTGAGCTCTTCCTTGATACGCTCATAGATGATAACGTTGGCGTCCACAGCCATACCCAGGGTAAGGACGAGACCGGCGATACCGGGGAGGGTAAGGACGGCGCCGAAGGATGCCAGGGTGCCGAAGAGCAGCAGTACGTTGGTCAGAAGGGCGGCGTCTGCAACGAGGCCTGCGCCCTTGTAGAACACAATCATGTACAGGAGCACCAGCACGAATGCGATGAGGAAGGAAATCAGACCGGCCCTGATGGACTCTGCACCGAGGGAAGGACCTACGACCTGCTCCTGAACGATGGTTGCAGGGGCGGGAAGCTTACCGGACTTGAGGACGTTGGTAAGGTCGGTGGCCTCGTCCATGGTGAAGTTGCCGCTGATTTCGGAGGAACCTCCGGTAATCTCGCTGTTGACTGTAGGATAGGAATATACGGTACCGTCGAGGACGATGGCAATCTGCTTGCCGATGTTGTCCTTGGTGAGGCGGGCCCAGATATTCGCACCTTCGGCGTTCATGTTCATGGAGACGGTGGGGGAGCCGCCGCGGCGGTCGTTGGTGGTGACGCGGGCGTCGGTTACCACGCCGCCGTCCAGGGGAGCCTTTCCGTCACGGCTGGAAGCCTTGATGGCGATGAGCTCGTAGATGTTGTCGGCCTGCATGAGCGATGTGGGCTTGACGCTCCACATGGGACGGAACTCCGGAGGGAAGATGGCTGCGACCTCGGGGGTGCGGAGGTACTTGCCTACGGCTGCGGTATCGGCTGCTGCTGCAAAACCGATGCAGGCGTTGCCGCGGTAGCCCGAGGGCTGCAGGACGGCGAAGAGGGGATTGGCCTTGCGGTAGGCCTCCAGGTTGTCGGTGGATTCGCCCTGGGCCTTGATTTCCTCCGCTACGAGGTCGCCCTCGGCTGCCTGTTCGGCGGCGGGAGCCTCATCTGCGGAAGCGTACTGTGCGAGAAGGGCGTTGGCCTCCTGGAGGTACGGTGCGATTTCGGCAGCGTCGAAGGTTGTCCAGAACTCGAGGGATGCGGTGCCCTGGAGGAGCTTACGTACGCGCTCAGGCTCCTTGACGCCCGGGAGTTCGACCAGGATGCGGCCGGTGTTGCCGAGCTTCTGGATGCTGGGCTGGGTGACGCCGAAGCGGTCGATACGGTTGCGTAATACGTTGAAGGAGTTGGAGATGGCGCTCTCGGCCTCTTCGCGGATGACGCTTACGACCTGGTCGTCGGTGGATTCGGGCTTGATGCGGTCGCGCATCTCGTAGGTGCCGAATACGCTGGAGAGCCTTGCGCCGCCGGAAGTCTCCTTCCAAGCGTCGGCAAAGAGGGTGATGAAGTCGGACTGCGAACCTACCACACGCTGCTTTGCGAGTGCGAGAGCCTGCTGGAATTCGGGTGACTGGTTATTGCCTGAAAGAGCCTTCACGAGGTCTTCCAGCTGAACCTGCAGCATGACGTTCATACCGCCCTTGAGGTCCAGACCGAGATTGATCTCCTTGGACTTTACGTCTTTGTAAGTATAACCGAAATAAACTTTCTCTGAAGAGATGGAATCGGTGTACCGCTTCTCTTCGTTCTTTTTGAGGGAGTCGAGGAAGTATGCCTGATCCTCGGCTGCGACCTTGTTGAATTCAGCTCCCTGTGCAAATGCCTCTGCCCTGGCTGCCGCCGTCTTTGCCGCCTTCTTCTCCTGGAGGGAAGTGACTGCGGTGAAAGAGAGCTGCCACAGGCAGGCGATTGCGAGCAGAATTGCTACAAGTCTGATTGCTCCTTTGCTTTGCATAATTTATACTTAATTGAATATTTTTCCAAATTAGCTCGCAAAGGTAGCATTTTTATCGGAATAAACCAATTTGGAATTGCAGGAATAATTGTATATCTTGCAAAATCAATTGAAAAGCATCGATTATGAAAAGATTTTGCCTCATTGTCGCCGCGTTTGCCGGCCTGACCCTTGCGTTTTCATGCGGCAAGAACGCCATTAGCGCCGACGGTTATGCCAACCAGGGTGCAGCAATTTCCAAAGCTCCGATTTCGCCTCAGGAGCAGAAAGAAAAAATTGAACAAGCCGGCATCGAATTCATGAACATGATAGACGTGGACAACTGGAAATCCACGGCTGATTTCCTTGCTGCCCTCGCTGCGCATTTCTCCGAGCTGCAGGAGGCGAATCCCTATGCCCTGGACGCATTCGAAGACTGGGCGCAGGAGGCCGAAGAAGCCATGCGCAAGGGCAACGTCACCGGAGGCAAGGCGACAATAAAGACGACCGTAGCCCTCTCGAAAGTCTCCAAGGGAACCTTTACTGAGACAGACGGTGAGTTCGAGTACTCTTTTGGCCTGTCGGGAGTCAAAATAATCACCTATGTAGACGGAGAAACCGTTACCATAACAATAACCAACGGAGCAGACGGCAAGGAATTCGAGGTGAGCAGCAATCACTGGGCGTCTGAAGGCGACTGGGATTACGAATACTTCGACGGGGAAGACGTCACGGAAATAGACGAGACCGTCTGCCTCAAGGCTCCCGCCTGGGTGAACGTGGAAATCAAGGAAGGCTCTCGCCTGCGCCTGGGCTGGAAGGTCAACCTCAACTTCTCCGATTCCGACGGCAACGGAAAGCTGGAATTGGAGAAAGACCGGGCGGAAATCGACACGGAGGTCAAGTTCGACGACTACGTGATAAACGCGAGCGAGAAATACTATGTGCAGAAGGGCTGGGCCTATACCGAGACCGCCTCGACGCTCACCAAGGGTGGCAAGCTGATTGTCACGGAGGCGTTTGAGGGCAGCGGCGAACTGGTCGGAAATGCAAACGGCAGATATTCTGTAAGAGAACCTCAGGCCGGCAAGGCTGCGATAGACGTCCTGGGCAAGGTTCAGGCCAAGGGAACGATTGATTACGCCAAGATGTCGGAGGTCCTCGAGGAACTCGACCCGCGTTCCGAAGACGACTATGTCAATGGCGTCGAAAAGATGGAAAAGTACATGGACGTGGCCGTCTACTATGACCGGAAACCCGGCCGTCAGGCCTGGATAGGGCTGGAGCCGTTCTATGACGAGTACAACCGCGCTTGGACCTACAGCCCCGTAATCCGTTTTGCTGACGGCACTTCCTATGCGTATGACGAATTCTTCGGCAGCGAAGAGTTCGAGGGCCTGTTGAATGCCCTTAATGAATGGGAGCGCAGTGTCCAGGATTATTTCAGCTCCGGCAGGTAAGAAGTTTTCCTGTCTGATATGGTCTGTGCTTGCACTCCTGTCCGTGTGCGGGAGCCTGCAGGCACAGACCGATTCTTTGCTCCTGCGCGAGTCGGTGCTGACAGGGCGCCGGAACGAGTCCATCCTGCAGGTGTCGGACGATGCGCTCCGCCTGTCTGCCGGCAAACTCACGACTATGCCTATGCTGCTCGGCAGTTCCGACCCTGTGCGCATTGCCCGGTATCTTCCCTCAATGCAAGCCTCCACGGAACTCGATTACGGACTTCATATACAAGGGAACGACCATTCGCACAACATCGTATCCTCCGGCGGCGTACCCATCTATGGAGCAGCGCACCTGCTGGGTATATATTCGGTGTTCAATCCCTCCCACTTCGGGTCATTTTCCTATACCACGTGGGCTTCCGGCAGCAACCGGCTCGGGGGCGGACTCGACATGGAATTGCCGCAGGAGTTGCGGAGCCGCACGGGAGGGGAATTCTCCCTTGGCCTGCTTTCCGCCCAGGGCAGCCTGCATGTGCCCATCGGGAAAAGCACGCTGTCGGTATCGGCCAGGCGTTCGTTCGTGAACCTGGTTTACGGGCGTTTCCTCAAAATAGGGCAGATGCCGCTGGGTTACGGTTTCACCGATGTCAACCTGACCTGGCAATGGCGGCCTTCCGCCCGCGACGCCGTGTGGATTGACGGCTACTGGGGCGACGACGCAGCCCGCCTGAACTCGGCCGGCGGGGCCTATGCCATCGACCTCAAATGGAGCAACGCCATGGGCGCCGTGCATTGGAAGCACGATTTCGGGAGCGCCGGAACCCTTCTGCAAACGGCTTATGCCACAAGGTATTGGCTGAATCCATGCCTCACCTATACCGGAATGGAAGTCACGGCGCCGTCGTCCTTGCTGACCGCCGGTTACAAGGCGGACTGGACCATGGGGCCCTGGAAGGCCGGGGTCGATTTCGCCGCTCACCGCGCACATCCGCAAGACGTCGACATCAAGGGCACCTTCGCGATGACGCACGCCTCCCAGCCCGTTCAGCACGGGCAGGAACTGTCCCTGTCGGCCGCTTATTCCCGGACTTTCGGGCCGTTTGGCCTGGATGCCGGGCTGCGCGGCATCCTGTATCACAGTCCGGACGGGCGCATTTTGCCGGACATCGGTCCTGAACTGATGCTGAGCTGGGATTTCTACGGCGGAGGCAAACTCTCGGCCCGTGCGGGAATCAAGCATCAATACCTTTCCCAGGCCGGCATTACCGATCTTGGCTTTCCATTCGAATTCTGGTTCCTTGCCGGAACGTACAATGACCCTCAGCACAGTTTCGGAACCACGCTCGCATATACGCTTCCTTTCGGGGGAGATTCGTTCCGGCTCACCGCAGAGGCATATTACAGGACGCTTCGTAACCAGGTCGAATACAAGAACGGCTTCTTCGACGTCCTTTATTCGCCACTGAGCCTTGATGCAGCTCTCCTGAAAGGGAACGGGCGGGCTTTCGGGGCCAGTGTCATGCTCCAGAAGACAGCGGGCAGGCTGACCGGCTGGCTGTCCTACGCCTGGGGTCGTTCGCTCAGGCGTTTCGAAGGCATGCCGTACGAGCTGCCGTCGGCCCATGAACGTCTGCATGAAGTGGACTTTGTTGCTTCCTATCATACCGGCAGGTGGACATTCGGTCTCACCTTTATCGCCGCAACCGGCAATCCTTATACGCCGCCCGTGGCCCTGTATATGCTGTCAGGCCGCGTCATGGTGCAGTACGGAGAACACAACAGCGCACGTTATACCCCTTACAGCCGCCTGGATGTGTCCGTAAATTATTTCTTTCGCAAGGACGATTCCGGCGAGAGGGGACTCAACTTCTCTGTCTATAACGTCCTTGGAGCCCGGAACGTGCTGTTCAACAGCCTTGTTGCGGACGACGAGGGTTTCAGTTACGCTCCGTCGGAAATCAACATCCGTTACATGCCTTCGATATGTTACTTCATAAAGTTCTGAAACGCTCCTGCCTGCTCCTGCCTTTCCTGGCGCTTTCGTGCGAGGGGGAAACTCCGCCCGCGCGCGAATCCCTTGTGGTGGAAGCATGGATTGAGTCCGGCGCGGCTCCGGTGGTGATTCTGAGCCGCAGCATAGTTCCTTCAGTGCAGAAGCTCAGCTTCTCAGACCTGGAACGGTACGTAGTGAAATGGGCCCGTGTCACGCTCAGCGACGGCGAGAGGGAAGTCGTTCTCACGGGAAAGACCTCCAGGAATCACATGCCGCCCTTTATCTATACTACCGGCCGCATGCTCGGGGAAGTGGGAAAGACATATACTCTTACCGTGGATGCGGATGACAGTCATTGTGTTGCAAGTACGGTAATACCGAAGCCTGCCGTTCTGGACAGCGCCACCCCCGTGCCTTACGGCGACATAGAGGACGCATGGCTCATAAAGGCCCGCTGGCGAGACGACCCCGGGGAGAAGAATGTCTATAAGTTCTTCACCAGGATACACGGCGTGGATTCCCTGTATTCCTTTGCGCGCATGAATTTCGTCGATGATGCATTGATGGCGGATGGCATCGGGGAGGTTTTCATCACCCCGTCCCTCAATATATACCGTTCCGACGCGCACTGGGGGCATTTCATTTCCGGGGAGACGGTCAACGTCAAATTCTGCACAATGGATCCGGCCTGTGCCCCGATCATGGAAAGCATGGAGGACGCGATAACCGAGACGGAGTTTCCCATTTTCGTGACCAACCGCAACCTGCCCTGCAACGTTTCCGGCGCCCTGGGTTACTTCATCGGCTACGGACGCACCGATTATACCGTCAGCATTCCATAGCAGTCACGCTGCCAACGGGACGAATTCTGTCCCGTTGGCAGCAATTATGCCCGATTTTGCTCCTGACGTGTCGAAATTCGTCCCGTTGGCGGCACCGTCGTCTGGACCGCGTGGGAGAAACTCAAATAATAAACTGGGCTATTTCACCCCTTTTGGATCAAGGGCGAAGAAAGCCTTTGCGCTCTCTACGGATTCGGTTCTTCTGATGAGCTTGAAGCGGCCGCCCATCAGTTTTTTCTCTTTGCCGTTGCCGTCCTTATACATCACCGTGAAACCTCCCTGGTTGTACGACTCGCTGAGAGCGTTCTCAAAAGTCAGAACTCCGGATTCCGTTTGATATGCTGTGCCCTTTTGGTCTTTCAGCACTATCTGGTCGCCGGAAAGATAAACCGTCCCGTCCGGGTCGACACCCTTTTTCGGTATCAGGAATCGTATGGACTTGAAATATCTTTCATATTCATCCAGAATGCCGTCGAACTGGGCCGGATACGGCATTACCACCGCCGCTATCTCCACGGTATCACGGATGGAAGCGGAGGCGAAGCCCACCTGCCCGGAGTCTTTGCTTCGGGCATCCGCCGGTTCGAAGTAATACAAATGAGCAAAGCTCAGCTGGTGAGACAGAAAGATATTTGTGTACTTTGTTATATCCTGGATATACATCATTCCATTTGAGTAAAAACCAAGGCTGTTGTCAGCAATTGTTTCCGGCGCTTTTTGATTAAACGGATAATTAACGTCGGTAAAGATATTCTGGGGACTGACTTGCAGGTCCTTTTTTGAATCCGACAGACACCCGCTTACAGGCAGTAAGGCCAAAACTGCCGCCAGAAGTGTTTTTCCATTGAACATATGTTTCTGAGTCTGGTATCTTCGTTATAGTTAAATCGGAAAGTATCGGGTATAATAGTCTACTATGCATTCGTCATTAAAATCTCCCGACCGTAATTTGAAGCATCCGTCTGTCAGTTGCTCCGTCTCGCCGGACAGGGTTTTGTACGTTACGACAAAAGTACCACGATTATATCCTTTAGGCGTAAAAGGGTCCAAAAACTCAATTCTTGCATACGACACTTCATTCCGCGTCTTTCTCTGATCGAACAGGGCCACACTTTTGCCGTCCAAGATTATAGGCTTATCGGAATCAAACATGTCTTTGCGAAACAAAAAAGCAATTTCGCTAAAATAATTCATATTATGATGACTCAGATTACCATAGAAAGAATCTGGCCAAGGTGCTATTATTGACGATATAATCACCGTGTCACGCTCTGTATCACAGAATTGTCTTGTAAAATAGTAAAATTCGGGACTTTCGAAGATTGATCTATGTGCCCTGAAAGGTTGACGATAGCATATTCCGCCTGAAAAGAAACCTAAGCAATTATCATAGCTCGTATTGGTTATGACATCATTAAAAGGGTTTCTTGAAGATGTGTTCTGGCGGGCGGGAGTGTCAATATCACCTTCTCTCAAAAACGTCCGTGTCCGCTCAGCAGCCTGTTTAATCGCCAGATCAATCGAATCATTAATCAACTGGCATCCGACAATCAAGTACAATGATAACAACAGGTTAAAAAAGCGAATAATCGTTTTCATATTATTTCAGCAGCAGAGTCCAATTAATAGTCATAATCGCCAGCTTCTTCTTTCGCGTCGTTGTCATTGGCGTAGAGGTCAGGGAAATACTTTTGGTAAAGATTTCCGTTTAAACCGTCATAGGAGGGAGGTAATAGTTTGAACCGGCCGTCTGTCAATTGCGCTGTCTCGCCGGACAGTGTTTTGTATGTTACCTCAAAAGATCCGTGATTATAGCCATAATAATCAAATTTATTATTCCAAGGCCGCGGCGCAAAGGGGATGAGGCTCCGAACCTTCTTAAACACTGCTGCCAACGTGCCGGAATTCGTCCCGTTGGCAGCGATTATGCCCGATTTTGCTCCTGACGTGTCGAAAAACGTCCCGTTGGCGGCACACGTGTTGCAGAGCTGAGGCCCCGGCCTCTATTTCCCGTTGAACACTCCGGCGAAAAGGACCGTTCCGATAGAGCGCTCGGCAATGACGAACGCGAAGGGATGGTCGGCAGCCAGTTCTTCCGGAAAGGCAGTTTCCGGCCTCTGGCCATTTACGTCTTCCGGGGTAGGTACATCCATCCCGTAGACGTTAGGCACAGCATTCTCAGTACCGGTCCTGCCTATGGAAAGTTTGGACTTGTGTATGAATTTGTCCAGCCTGAATCCTTCAATACCGTCGGTGCAGGAGAACTCGCCGTTGCTGGCCGAGAAGGCCTTTCCGACTCCGGCAAGTGCGAGAGCGGCGCTCATGTCGTACTCGTTTTCCGTTTCTATCTCGGGGAAGCGGAACCTGACGCCCTGCATTGCCAGGCCGGCCCTGGCGTTTTGCCATTCTTGAGCCGTCATGGACGACAGCACTCTTCCGAGTCCGTCATCGTCCTTTGGCAGCAAGACGTAAAACGCATAATCCCACTGACGTCCAATTTCCACCATGGCAAGCAGGTAAGTCTCGCGTTCGGAAATGCAGATGGCCTTTTCAACTTCAAGATAGGTCATGCTCCTGTCAGAGTCTTTCGCCTTGAATGCTCCCTCGGAGGTGTGCATGCCACCTATCGTGGGTACGCACCATCCGGCATTGAAGTACAGGGCGCTCATCAGTACGGAGGAGGCCTCGGGATTAAGTGCAGTAAGGAACCCCGGGATGTATCCGCCGGTCCTGTCGCGGCACCATGAGTTGACCTGCTCTATAGCGTCGGCCGGGTTGCTGAAGGCGCCGGAGGCAACCAGCGTGCCGTAGTCTTGTTCGGCCGTTTTGCTGAAAGACTGCTTGACATTGAACCTGTCGTTGACGAGGAGCGCATTCGCCAGGGTCACGTCCACAGTGCTGTCTTCCGTGGCCAGTTGGCCCAGAAGGACGCGGCTGTATTCGTTGAAGTCTGCCAGCCCCTTGCTTATGTCCAGGACGTCGGCAATCTCGCGGTACGATTCTCCCGTGGTTCCGTTGGAGAGGAGTCCGATAGCATACTGCACGCTTAGAGGGGAGAAAGCAAAACTGTTATCCTCCTCCCCGTTCAGGACGTCCAGAAGCCTGAAGGCGAGTTCGTTTCCGCTGTTGACATAATGCATCTGCTCAGCCGTGAGGCTTTGCTGAACTTCCCTGGTCGCGTCTTCGGGAATCCCGGATTCCGGGCCAGCCACATCCGGCGACTGGCGTGCCCCATTCGTACATGCGGCTGCAGCAGCAGCCAGCAGCAGGATAAAGAACAATCTGTGTTTCATGGCGTTATCTTTTTAATGGTGAATATTCGATATCATTTCAAGGTCCGTCGAGAAGGACAGGTAGATGGTGTCGCCGAAGACGCAGGCGCGGATGGGAACGATGGCGGGCATACGGGGACCGCCATTGACGTTTTCCGCCTGACGGATAGGAATCTCGGTCGGGGTTTGGGCTTTGACTTGAGGAATGAGTGACAGCATTGCAACAGCCGCCAGAAGTGATGAAATGGTCGTTCTGAATTTGTTCATAAAAAGCGGTTTTTAGTATTTCAAATTTACTGATTCTTGATATTCAATCCAAAAAAATAGTTTGCAATTCGAAAATGTAATAAGTTGATTATTAGAAGTTTGAAAATAAAAAATTTGCAGCTTCCTTAAAATCTTTGCAATGCCCTTGAAATGCCCTATATTTACATCACATTTTTGTTCCAAAAGATGAAGAAAAGCAGGTTTATTCTTTTTGCCCTGACACTGTTGGCGATGTCTTGCCATAGTACCGAAACACTTGAAAGGCTGGGGTCAATAGAAGGGTACATCCAAGACGATCCTGCGCAGGCGCTCAGCGAACTGTCGGCCATTGACAAATCTTCCATAGTTGGAAAGGAAGACAGAGCTCTTTACTCCCTTCTGTACTCTATGGCCTTGGACAAGAATTACATTGATATCTGTTCCGACTCCCTTATTGTTGACGCCGTAAGGTATTATTCCGGACACGGGAGCCGCCGCCACAGATTCCTGTCATATTATTACCTTGCAAGAGTACAGACTAATGCGGAGCTTTATCCGGAAGCAGTCAAGTCATGCTTGCGCGCTGAAGCTTCAGCCGGGGACGGTGGCGCAACGGATGATTACAAGGCCCGCCTGTATTCACAGATGGCAGAAATCTACCTGAAACAGTTTGCTCTCGACAAAGCAATCGAATCATCCAAAAATGCCCGGGCTATATCCGTACATCTTGACAATCCTCAGTTCTATATTCATAACAGTCTTGATCTTGCAAGCCTTCTGGCGGCAAAGGGCATGAGTGAAGAGTCACGCAGTATTGCCGACTCCCTCGAAACATGGATTGGAGAAAAGGGCCTTGATTGTCCTCCCGCCTTTTATGAGACAGTATTGAGGATTGAGGTTGACCGGAAGCCTGTCGACACGGCGAGAATCAGCAAATTGTATGATGGCTACAAGGAATCCGTTGCAGACAATGGCCTCAGCGAGAATCCCGTTACCGTCTGCCGGGTGGAATCTGCCCTGGGGAACTATGCCAAAGCACGGGACGCTATTGGTGCGGCCGTAATCAATGCTGGCGATTCATTCGCGGCAGCAGGGTTGTACTCCACACTCTCGCGCCTTCATGAGGGCCTCGGGGAATATGAGACCGCACTTGAATACCGCTACAAATATGACGACATTGTCGAGGGACTCCACCAAAGCGTGTTCAATAACGATGTCCGCTTTCTTCAGGAACGCTATGAGGCGGAACGCAAATCGCACAGGCAGGATATCATACGTTATATTCTCGCGGCTGGCATAATTCTGCTCATAACCATCGTCCTTGCTGTTATTCTTCGTCAGAGACAGAATAAAAAAGAGTATGAACGATCCCTGATAGAAGCACAGTTGGAGTACAACCTCATCTCGCGGCTACTTGAAGAGAAAGAGAATACCGCAGGAGTTAAAGATATTCTTGAACAGCGCCTGAAAGCACTTCGCCCGTTCATTGGACCAGGAAGTTACACGGCCAAGGCTATAGTAAAAAGAAACAGCTCAAAGGATATTTTGGAATCAATCGGTTTCCTGTGCGCGCTGACGCATCCCGGATATGTAGACGCCCTGTCAAAATGCGATTTGACACCAGAGGAAATCGGTATATGCGCACTTTATGCCTATGATTTCCGGCCGAAGCAAATGGCAACGATTATAGGGGAAAGCAGCCTCTATCACAAGAATTCGGTCATTCGCGCGAAAATGAAAATCTCCGGCACCAATTTAACGACAGTGCTTGCCAAGATTTTTGAGGAAACCGAGAATCGCAGTTAGTTGGGACTGATGTATGGATGCACTACGGAAGGAGGTCGGTGAAGTTGCCCCTATTGTCGATGAGGGCGCATTTATTTCAAAGCTTGAATTGCTTCGTCAGAAAGCCCCGTAGTTGATGAAATGGTCGCAACAGGGACTCTCGCTTCTTTCAGTTTCTTGGCTACCTGCTCAATTCCCTGTTCAATTCCTTTCTCGATGCCCTTCTCGACACCCTTTTCGAAGCCGGCCTCGGCCCCTTTAGCATAGAACTCCTGGGCGATTTCCTGACGGTCTTCGTCGGTGAGGTATGAGCGAACGTCGTTGTCGAACATAGAGCGAAAATATTGAAGTTTGTCTTGGTCCGGAATGGGCGACTGGCGGCTGGACTCGAAAATCGGGTCGTACTTGCCGCCGTACCGCTCCGGTCTGCTCGCAAAATTACTCATATTTTGCAGAATATCAAACCAGACTTCGACATGAGTCGCGGCAGACACCGGCAAAAAACCACCGCCGGTGTACCTGGGCGGTACTCCGGCGGCATAAGTTGAAAACAGGCGGTACGCTAAAGGTTCCTCAGCAGGTTGTTCAGGTTGACCCTCTTGTCGATGAGGGCGCGCAAGTCTTCGATTTTCACGCGCTCCTGGGTCATGGTGTCCCTTTCGCGTACGGTGACGCAACCGTCCTCGAGACTCTGATGGTCGACGGTGATGCAGAACGGGGTGCCGATGGCGTCCTGGCGGCGGTAGCGCTTGCCGATGGAGTCTTTCTCCTCGTACTGGCAGTTGAAGTCGAATTTGAGCTCATCCATGATCTTCTGGGCCAGTTCGGGCAGACCGTCCTTCTTGACGAGAGGCAGCACGGCGGCCTTGACGGGAGCAAGGGGAGCGGGGATGCTGAGCACCACGCGGGTCTCGCCGTTCTCGAGCTTCTCCTCCTTATACGAGTGGCTGAGGACTGCCAGCACCATGCGGTCTACGCCGATGGAAGTCTCCACCACGTACGGAGTGTAGGCGGCACCTTCCTCGGGGTCGAAGTATTCGATTTTGCGGCCGGAATACTGCTGATGCCTTCCGAGGTCCCAGTTGGTACGGCTGTGGATGCCTTCCAGCTCCTTGAATCCGAAGGGGAACTGGAATTCGATGTCGGTGGCGGCATTGGCATAGTGCGCGAGTTTCTCGTGGTCGTGGAAGCGGTAGTTCTCCGCGCCCATGCCGAGGTTCACGTGCCACTTCATGCGCTGCTCCTTCCACTTCTTGAACCACTCGAGTTCGGTTCCGGGCTTGATGAAGAACTGCATTTCCATCTGCTCGAACTCCCTCATGCGGAAGATGAACTGGCGTGCGACTATTTCGTTGCGGAAGGCCTTGCCTATCTGGGCGATGCCGAACGGAATCTTCATGCGTCCGGTCTTCTGGACGTTGAGGTAGTTGACAAAGATGCCCTGTGCGGTCTCGGGACGCAGGTAGATGGTGTTGGCGCCCTCAGCGGTGCTGCCAATCGAGGTGCTGAACATCAGGTTGAACTGCCTTACGTCGGTCCAGTTGCATGTGCCGCTGATAGGGCAGACGATGCCGCAGTCAACGATAATCTGCTTGTACTCGGCAAGGTCGTTTGCGTCTTCCGCTTTCTTGTAGCGCGCGTGTACCTCATCCCACTTGGCCTTCTCGCGGAGCACGTTGGGGTTGGTGGCCCTGAACTGCTCCTCGTCGAACGACTCTCCGAAGCGCTTGCGTCCCTTCTCCACCTCCTTGTTGATTTTCTCTTCAATCTTGCCGAGGTAGTCTTCGATGAGGACGTCGGCGCGATACCTCTTCTTGGAGTCCTTGTTGTCGATGAGGGGATCGTTGAAGGCCCCGACATGGCCTGAGGCCTCCCAGATGCGGGGGTGCATGAAGATGCAGGAATCGATGCCCACGATGTTCTCGTTCAGGCGGGTCATGGCGTTCCACCAATACTGCTTGATGTTGTTCTTGAGCTCGACGCCCATCTGGCCGTAGTCGTAAACGGCGGCCAGGCCGTCATATATCTCGCTGGACGGGAAAATGAACCCGTACTCCTTGCAGTGTGCTACAAGCACTTTGAAAAGTTCGTCTTGAGTCATAATCAGTTATTTCCATTGTAGCGGCCAGAGTCTTTGAGCAGGCCGGTAATTTCCGTATTGAGGGCCCTCGCCGACGGCAGTTCGGACACGTCGATGTGCATGCGGTAGCGCCAGTGGTGGTTCGGGTCGGCGGGCTGGTTGATGCGCTCGTTTTCGAAGTCGGGACGGCGCAGGCGGCCGTCGAGCGCCACCCAGTCCTGCAGGGGGAAGATGGCGAGCATGGGCTGGCTCGACAGATGGTCCCACAGGGTGCGGCGCACCTCCCAGGGCTCCATGTCGCGTCCGTTCTGCTCTGCGAACTGCATGCGCAGGGTGGCCATGTCGTGGGAACTGGTCGCGCAGACGGCAAGGACCGGCCAGGGGCGTCCCTTGTCCAGGTTCGCCATCTCAAGCGACAGTATGCTTTCGTGCTCCATCACGCCGGGAACGCAGTCGGGAACCATTCCGAGGTCCTCGCCGCAGGCAAGCATTCCGGTGGCGTCCAGCAGTTCGGGGAGCTTGCGCTCGGCGTTGCGGCGCCACAGCTCGTCGTTGCGATGATAGAAGAAATCGTTATACAGGGCGCCGAAACTCTCCTGCTGCCACTGCGGCAGGTTGTAGGATTCCGGAAGGATGCGCGGCTGCACGCAACCGGGATTCCTGGGGTCGGGCAGGAACAGACCTTCGAGGGGAAGTCCCATCGCCTCAATCTCTTCCACGCGGTAGGGGAGTGCCGGGTTGAAGTGGCCCATGGAGCCGCTCTTGTATTCGCAGGGAATCTCCCAGATGCGGAAGAATCCAAGTATGTGGTCGATGCGGAATGCGTCGAAATATTCGCTCATCTTGCGCAGGCGGCTCTTCCACCATGCGTAGCCGTCCTTGGCCATTTCGTCCCAGTTATAAGTGGGGAATCCCCAGTTCTGGCCTTCTTCCGAGAAGAAATCCGGCGGTGCGCCGGCGCTCGAGTCGAGGTTGAAGAGCTGCGGATGGAAATGTGCGTCGGCGCTGTCGGCGCTTACGCCGATGGGGAGGTCTCCCTTGAAGTGGACGCCCTTGCCCCGGGCGTATTTTACCACCTGCGAGAACTGCTTGTCGAGGTGCCACTGAATCCAGCGCCAGTAGTCGGGTTCGACGTTGTCGCGGAGGGCGCAGAACTCGGCGTATTCGTCTAGCCAGTAGGCATTTGCCTTGACGAAGCGCTTGAATGCAGCGGAGGCGGTGTCTGCGGCTCCATGGTCTTCCCACGCCTTGCGGACGAGGGCCATTTTCTTCTTGAACACCTTGGGGTAGTCAAGCTCCGGCAGGGCGTTCAGCTCATTCCGGGCGCGCAGGAATGCGGCGTCCTCCTTTATTCCGAGGTCCTGCAGATGTATGTACAGGGGATGCAGAGCGAAGGACGAAATGGGACTGTAGGGGTACGAGTCCTTCCATTCGCCCTTGCGGGTGGTGTCGTTTACGGGGAGCAGCTGCAGGATGCACTGGCCGGTAGACGCGGCCCAGTCGACAAGGGGCTTCAGGTCGTTGAACTCGCCGATGCCGAAGTCGTCGTTGCTGCGGAGCGCGAACACCGGAATGGCGGTGCCGGCGCCGCGGAAGTTGGGCCTGTCGAAGATTTCTGCAGTGTGCTTGCGGACGAACGGGCATCCGGGAATGGTGCAGTCGTTCCAGTGGTCTTCGATTACGGGTGCGGGAACGCCGCTGTGGTGCTCCCACTCGCTGCGGGCGACGAGACCGTCACGCACGACTACGTAATAATAGTCCTTCAGTGCTGCTGCAGAGGTGTTTACAGTGGCTGTCCAGATGCCGTCGCCGCTCCATGTCATGGGGTGCTTGGCATCCTGGATGACGATGCTGAGGCTCTCGCCCCATGCAGTCTGGTAGTGTATCCTGAATGTGGTTTTCACTGTGGTTATAGTTTGTAATAGCTTCTCAGTATCGCCTCGAACCAGGAGGGGGGCAGAATAGCCTTGAGGAGTACCGACAGACGCTGCTCCAGGGTGGAAATGATGTACCTGTAGCGGGGTCTTGGATTCATGACTATCTTGCTTATCTTGCGGGCAAGGTATTCGGGCTTGAGTCCCGTCGTCTCGTCGTGCTCTATGCTGGCGAGGGACTTTGCGTAGGTCTTGTAGACCTCGTAGGCTTCGGGCGACGAAACGCTTTTGCGCTTGGCGGTGAAAGATGTTGCGAAGTCTCCCGGTTCAATCACTACGACTTTGATGTTGTGGGCGCGGACCTCCATGCGCAGGGCCTCGCAATAGCCTTCGATGGCGAACTTGCTGGATGAATACAGACCCTGGAACGGCAGGCCCATGAGGCCGCCTATCGAGCTGAAACAGATTATCTTGCCGCCTCCCTGGGCGCGCATCGCCGGGAGGACCCAGTGCAGGAAGCGCACCATGCCCATCCAGTTTACGTCCATCTGGCGCTCGGCGTCCTCGAGGGACGAGAATTCCAGCGGACCGCCTATGCCCATACCGGCGTTGTTGATGAACACGTCGATGCGGCCTTCGGCGTCGAGCACCTGCCGGACGGCTGCCTCGCAGTCCTCAGCCTTCTGTGCGTCGGCCTTTATATAATGGACGCCCGGCAGCAGGTCGCTTGCATGGCGATGGGTGCCATATACGGTATGACCTTCGCCGGCGAGCTGCTCGGCCATGGCGCGGCCGAATCCGGAAGTGATGCCCGTTATGAGGATAATCATATGATTTCCAGCTCCTTGAATATCTTGGTGAGCTTCTCCACCGCCTCGTCGACCTGCTCTATGCTATGGGTCGCCATGAGGGCGAAGCGGATGAGGACGTCCTTCTCGGGCACGGCGGGTGCGATGACGGGGGTGATGAACACTCCGGCCTCGTAGGCCATGCGTACCACCTTCATCGCCTTGATGGTGTCGCGTACGAACAGCGGGATGATGGGGGACTGGGTGTGTCCGGTGTCGAATCCTGCGTCCTTGAAGGCCTTCTGCGCGTGGCGTGTGACCTCCCAGAGGTGCTCGCGGCGCTCGGGCTCTTCTATCATGATGTCCAGGGCCCGGGATGCGGCGGCGACCGCTGCGGGGGTCATGGAGGCGCTGAATATCAGGGTGCGGGAATTGTGCTTGAGGTAGTTGATGACCTCGTGGTCGCCTGCGATGAATCCGCCCAGGGAACCGAAGCTCTTGGAGAACGTACCCATGATGAGGTCCACCTTGTCGGTGAGGCCGAAGTGGCTGGCGGTGCCGGAGCCGTTCTCGCCGATTACGCCGAGTCCGTGGGCGTCGTCAATCATGAGGGAGGCGTTGTACTTGTCGCAGAGCTCGACGAGCTTGGGGACGGGAGCGATGTCGCCCTCCATGGAGTAAACTCCGTCTACCACAATCAGTTTGGGTGCGTTGCGGGGAGTGAGCCAGAGTTTCTTCTCCAGGTCGGCCATGTCGTTGTGGCGGAACTTGCGGACTTCGCTGAAGCTGAGCCGGCTGCCGTCGATGATGCAGGCATGGTCGAGGGCGTCCAGGAAGATGAATCCGCCGCGGAAGCCCAGGCATCCGACTACTCCCAGGTTAACCTGGAATCCTGTGCTGTATGTGACGGCCTCCTGCTTGCCGGTAAACTTGGCAAGCTTGGCTTCCAGCTCCTCGTGGATGTCGAGCGTTCCGTTGAGGAAACGGCTTCC
>OCTX011399728.1_pt1 | contig 19881 bp, 18 predicted proteins | sample 1539691 | NCBI WGS metagenome assembly OCTX01 (sample SAMN02144231, study PRJEB22623) | gut metagenome | biome: sheep rumen | host: Ovis aries | place: New Zealand
CATTATTTTGTACAGCTATATCAAGACAGCTTTTGTATGAGCTTTCAAGCAGTCGAGAGTGTTCCTCCGTAAGCCGTCCCTGCACAATGGGGCCCACCGTGTGTATCACATAGTCACAGGGCAAGTTATAGGCAGGCGTTATCTTCGCCTTGCCCGTGGGTTCTTCATGCCCTTGCGCCTGCATCATCTGAGCGCACTTGTAACGAAGCCGTACCCCTGCAAAAGTGTGTATGCAGTTGTCGATACAAGAGTGGCACGGCTGCCAGCACCCCGTCATTCCCGAATTTGCAGCGTTGACTATCGCACCACATTTCAGAGTGGTAATATCGCCTTTCCAAAGATATATGCCGTCCTCTATGGGCGACAGGTCTGCAATATCCGTGATGCCCTTGCTCTCGGTCAAGGCTGTGAGATATTCGTCCTCTGCATGCAAATAATCCTCGTCTGCCTTGACAGCTGGGCGGATATTAACTAAACTGCGGTACAATCTGAATTTATCCTGTTCGTTTTCGGGTATCGTGATCTTTCCGAGGTCGTTTCGCTCAGAAAGAAGATAGTTGATCAGATAATCAACTTTGCTCATGGTATCACCGTCCTAAAATAACGTAAGCTGCATATCTGCCCAGCTTTCCTGCTTTGCCTGATGAATGACCTTGCCCTTCTGCAAATTGCCCACAAGAAAGGGCGATTCGGGATCGTGAAGCCGCATACCTGTGTTGATTATCATGCACCTCACCGTCTACGCAGAGGTACCGCCGAGAGTGGAGTATTCTTTGAGCGAGCTGTGCGAAACGGGCGGCATCGGCAGAGCGACCTATTTTCGCAATTTCAAGTCAAAGGACGAGATCATCACCGCCTACATCATCATGAAGTGGCGTGAATACGAGCGTGAACACAGGCTCAAAGAGCATCAGCTAAACGATACCTACCGTGTCAGGCGATACTTTGATTTTTGCTATTCGCTGCGAAAAAAGAATGAACTCATCATCGGGCAGGGGCATCACGGATCGATCCTGTCAGCTTACGAGGTCATCTTGACCGACAGTGACACCAATCAGACCTCGGACACCTACGGAAGCTACTACCTTGCCTATGGGCTTTTCGGCATCTTTATGAAGTGGGCAAGGAACGGCTATGCCGAGTCGGCGCAGGAAATGACGCAGATCGTGGTGGAGAGAATATTTGCGGGAAATATGGAATAAATGAAGTCCTGAGAAATGCTTATGAGCAGATCTCAGGGCTTTGTCTGTTATTCAGTTCCAAAAGGATATGCTGCCATTGTGGTGCACGCCAGAATACTGAAATGAACTTGTGTGGAACGGTTTACAGGTGCGCCAATAGACTACGAGCTAATGATACAGTTTATAAACCTTACAGACAAAACTGAATAGGCATCTGAAAAGAAATAATCAGGGCTATGCCTTCCGTACACGGTCACGGAGGACATAGCCCTTTCCTTTTATGCTATGATTATATCGGTCCTGAATCTCCTGTATCACTGTTGCACTGTCCTTGAAGCTGAACATTTACGATTGCGCACCAAGTTTTCATGTTCTGCCCGGTGTATTATTTCTGATTACATCGGGGAAAATTGAGTGTTTCCGAGAGTTAGTTCGCAATGCGGAAAACTTTTCGCTTCACTGCGCAATAAAAATTGATGTAACTGAATGAGTAGATCCGCAGTGGTAACTGTTTTGGACAAGGGTTCCCAAAACGAGATTTTTGACGGGGTAGGCGTTCAAAATATTTGAAAGTGGAAAGAATGCACCACTTTCTGTGGCTTGCTATTGCGAGAAACACCCAAAGTACGACCACACTATGAGATTTATCATTTCTTTTTGAATCGGCATAACCTCTCTTTATCGGCAGCTTCAGGCAGGCATCAGCATCGCAGACACAGCTAAGAGAAATGTGGTATAATAGAAATATACCAATTAGAAATCTAACGAAAGGGACATTTTTATGCCTAAAGGAATACCAAATAAGAGATACACACGCAGTTTAAGATCATGGTAGTGGAAACAATGCAAAAAGAGGGATTAAGTCATAAGTGAGCGAGGCAATAGTTTGACATACAAAAAAGCTCCCGTTAAACGAGAGCTTCAGAGCTGATAACCGGATTTGAACCGGTGACCTCATCCTTACCAAGGATGTGCTCTACCAACTGAGCTATATCAGCTTACCGCACTATCTGCGACAGTTATATATTATACACTACTTTTGCCAAATTGTCAAGGGTTTATTCAACATTTTTTTGAATTATTCCTTATACACAAAAAGACCGCAGTTATCATTCTCTGCGGTCTTTGCTATTATCCGATTATTCTCTTGATAGCGTAAATGCTTCCTCTGTTTCTTGCAGCGTAGGATATAACGATACCTGTTGCTGTGCTTTCAGCATGAACTATCATTCCGTTGCCAATATACATCGCAACGTGATAAACATTACCATAAGTTCCGTAGAATATCAGGTCACCCGGCTGCATCTGGTCATAAGTCACTGCACGACCGTAAGTTACCTGTGTACCCGTGTAATGCGGAAGGCTGATACCTACCTGTGCATAAGCCAGCATAGTCAGTCCCGAACAGTCTGTTGCCCTGAAATTAGAGCCTGCCCAGACATATCTACCGCCGACATTGCTCTTAGCGTATGCAACTACCCTGTTTATCTTTTCCTGATTTGAAGCATTGAGCGCAGGATTTGGTGTAGGTGCAGGTGTTGCCTTAGTCTGCTGAGTCTGCTGTGCGCTCGTCTTTTTAGTAGTGTAGGTATAATTATTATTTGCTGCTGTTGTTGACCTTGTTGTAGTGGTCGTTGTTGTCGTGGTAGTTGTTGTAGTGGTTTCAGCTTTTGAGCTTACCTCGGAATGCTTGAGCTCCAGCTCGTTGGCTTTTGAAACGAGTGTCTGCTTCTGAGTTTCAAGCTCGCCTATCTTCTTGCCCGATTTAGCCTGAAGATCAGCCAGCTTCTGCTTTTCCTCATTGAGCTGTTTGAGCTTGTCAGAGTACTTGTTCATCGACTCTTTAAGCTCATCCTGCTGCTGAGAATACTCCTTTTTAAGAGTTTCAAGCTCTTTCTTCTCAGCTATCAGCTTATCGATAGTGTCATTATCGTGCGAGGCTACACGCTTCATCAGCTCAAGCCTCATAAGTACATCGTAAAAATCCGAGGAATCAGCAAGGACGCTCATATATGTGTCCGAGCCGCCTGCGATATACATCGCTCTTATCCTCTTCATGAACTCTTCTGTTTCCTGCTTTATCTGCTCGGTCTTAGTGTTGATCTTTTCCTCGTTGTCACGCATTTTTTCGTCTGTATCGGCTATCTGCTTTTCAAGGTCTGTGACCTCTTTCTCAACGCTTTCAGCCTTATTTTTAACAGATGCATAATCCTTGTTTATGCTGGCAAGATCGTCCTTTTCCTTAGCTATCTGGCTATCGGCAGAACTGATCTGCTGGTTTATCTGTGACTGCTCGCTCTCTATCTGACTAAGCTCAGTCATCAGAGATTCTCTGTCAGCATAACCGCTGTAAGAGCCGATCGCACCGACAGATATTGCAAGCGCTGCCACCGAGGCGACCGCCGCTTTAAAAAATCTTAATTTTCGCATAAAATACTCTCCATACTTTTAACATGATATTCAAATTGTAATTTCTCGTAACCAAACTGTAACCTTATTATACACCATGCACGAAGATTTGTCAAGCATTTTATGAAAAACATCCAAAAGCAATATCACTCTTTCGGCAGAACGATTATCGACTGCACCACCTGCGAAGCTATTATCAAGCCTGCTGCGGATGGTACAAAAGCGGTGCTTGAGGGGCATAGCTTTTCGCCCTCTCTCACTTTGGGAACTATTGGCTGTTCCTTGGAGTAAACGCATTTAAGCGAGCGCACTCCCCTTTTCTTCAGCTCCCTGCGCATAACTCTTGCCAGCGGACACACCGAAGTTTTGTAAATATCGGCTATCTCCAGCATTTCGGGATGGAGCTTGTTGCCTGCGCCCATTGCCGAGATATGAGCAACCCCGAGCTTTTCACACCTTACAGCCAGCTCCAGCTTTGCAGGCACGAAATCCACCGCATCGACCACATAGTCGTAAACGGTCAGGTCTGTTTCGTCGGCATTATCGGGAGCATAAAAAACATCGTGCATAGTTACTTTGCATTCGGGGTTTATAGAAAGTATACGCTGCCTTTGCGCCTCGACCTTTTTCATGCCGATGTTTTCCCTCGTTGAGATTATCTGCCTGTTGAGATTTGAAAGCGCAACGGTATCGTTGTCAAAAACGTCCAGCGCACCTATACCGCTTCTTGCAAGCGCCTCGCAGACATATCCGCCTACTCCGCCCACTCCGAAAACAGCGACCCTGGCATTTTCAAGCCTGCTGATGTTTTCGCTTCCGCAGAGCATCTCCAGCCTTTCAAGATGATCAAACATAAGCCTACCTCATTTATCCGCAATAAAACCGAAATCGGTGCTTGCTTCATCTATCTGTGTTTTTCCGTCAAACAGCTTAACGCAGCAGCTGTAAAGCAAGCCCTCGCTTGCATCCCACATTTTCGGGTCTTCCACATAAAGCAGCATTGATTTCTCAACGATGTTGTTTTTATAGGTAAACGTGTGGAACTTATACTCTGTCGCCCTTTTGCCGCTTTCCTTTTCGGTAATGTCGCAAAGCACCGTCACAGTCTTATCCTCGTCTGTCGTGTTTTTAAGTCCCAGCGCAATGTTTGCTATCCACTTGCCGCAGCGCATCTCACTTCTTACGATAAAGCCTTCACGGACGATAGAAATGCCCTGCTCTTTATTCTCATTCATTTCAAGCTCTCCTTTCTGCCTGCGATCCCCGTATCGAACGAATACATATCCCTGTATTTCTTAGGCGTTACGCCAACATACTGCCTGAATATCTTTGTAAAATAGCTCTGGCAGGAAAACGCAAGTGTCTGCGAGATCCTGCTGAGTGAATAGGGCGAATACCTGAGCATATTTTTCGCCGCATCTATCCTGCGCCTGATTATATATTCGGTAATGCTCTCACCCGTTTCCTTGCGAAAAAGCCGTGAAAGATAGCTCGGGCTCAGTCCCGTATACTGTGCAAGCTCGGCTGCGGTCAGCTTTTTGTGCAGGTTTGCGTAAATGTAGTTCATACACACAACTATCGGCTTAGAGCAGACCTTTTCCTTGCGCAGCAGAGCCATTCTTTTGGTATAGTCCATGCACATATTTCTGTGCAGTCCCGATATCTCATTCCTGCTCATGCACCTGTCACAGCTTTGTATATAAACATCGCTCAGGCTGTATGCCGTTTCATGCTCCATACCTGCCTCGATACAGTATCTCGCAAGCATAGCCGCAGTTATAACAAAGTGATATTTAAGGTTCTGCAGGCTGTCCTCGCACAGCTTACCAAGTCCGGTTTTCTTGTCAAGGTCTACCGCACACAGAGCAGATACCTTTTCAACATCACCGCTGCGCACCGCATGGTAAAAATCAAACTCCGGGACATAAGGCGCATGGTATTCGCTGTTTTCACGCAGAGCATACTCTCTCACAGTCAGCTCCCTGTCAATATTGACACCCATTGCCATACCGCCTCCTTTGCTGTTTGATCCGCTGCTCCCATTATAGCATAATTTTTATAAAAATACAATAATTTTTATATAATTTTGGTGCAAGTGCATTTATAATTTAACCATAAAGCAACGACCGATAAAAACGGAGGATACGATATGAAAATGAAAAAAACGCTTACACTGCTCTTAGCTTGTGCTATGGCTGTTTCAATGGCTTCCTGCGGTTCTTCAAGCTCGGCAGGTGAAACATCTTCAGGCAAGGAGGAAAGCTCCTCGGGAGAGGCTGCAAAAGCTGCAACACCCAAGCTCGATGGCTACGAGCTGCTTTGGAGCGACGAATTCGACGGCGATAAGCTGAACGAGGATATATGGAGCTACGATCCGCACGAACCGGGCTGGACAAACAACGAGCTTCAGGAATACACCACCTCGACTGACAATGTGTTCGTAAAGGACGGTGTTCTGACGCTGAAAGCGCTTAAAACCGACAAGAACGGCAAGGACTACTACACATCTGGTAAGGTCAAATCACAGGGCAAAAAGGATTTCACCTACGGCAAGGTCACTGTCAGCGCAAAAGTCCCTCAGGGGCAGGGCTTGTGGCCTGCAATATGGATGATGCCTACCGATGAACAGCACTATGGGCAGTGGCCAAAGTGCGGAGAGATAGACATAATGGAAGTGCTGGGCAACGATACAAAGACCGCCTACGGCACCGTTCACTACGGAGAGCCTCACGCTCAACAGCAAAAGGATTACAAGCTGGTCGTAGGCAGCTTTGCCGAAAAGTTCCACGAATACAGCGTCGAATGGGAACCGGGCGAAATGAGATGGTACATAGACGGCAACGAGTACCTCAAAGTAAATGACTGGTTCACAGCAGTTGACGGCGAAGATGAAAAGCCATATCCTGCGCCCTTCGATCAGCAGTTCTTCGTTCAGCTAAACCTTGCAGTCGGCGGAGACTGGCCGGGAAACCCCGACAGCACCACTAACTTTGACAAAGCACAGTTCGAGATCGACTATGTAAGAGTTTATCAGAAGCCGAGCTATGATAAAAACGTTAAAAAGCCCGAGGTAGAGATGCGCAAGGCACTTGAGGACGGCAACTTTATCTACAACGGCGACTTCAAGGAAGCCGAGGATCTGACCGACGATAAGAACTGGAAGTTCCTGCTGTTCAACGAGGGTGAGGGCTCGGCAAAGATAGAAAACGGCGAGATAGTTATAACTTCCAAAAAGGAAGGCACCGAGGAATACTCCGTTCAGCTGGTTCAGCCCGAGCTGCCGATGATAAAGGGCAAAAAGTACAAGGTCACCTTTGAGGCTTATGCGGAAAAACCGAGGGATATGATAGTTTGCGTAAGTGCCCCGACAGCAGGCTGGATAAGGTACCTAAAGGATACCAAGCTGTCGCTCACGACCGAGAAAAAGCAGTTCACCTACGAATTTGAAGTTACCGCAAAGACCGATCCCAACGGCAGACTTGAATTCAATATGGGCAAATGCGGCTCAACAGAAACGATACACATAACAAATGTGCGTGTCGAAGAAATCAAATAGGATAGCTTAGTTCCGCTTGCGAACGCTTCTGCTTTGTGCGCAGAGGCGTTCGTTTTTGTGTGCGCTGCGCTTGACAAAATGTGCGTAAAAGTAGTATAATATTAAGGAATTTATTCATAGCAAGGAGGTCGCTGTGCTGTGTTTGGTTATATCCGTGCATATAAGCCGTATATGCGTGTTTTTGAGTATGAAATATACAAAAGCGTGTACTGCGGAGTCTGCAAGGATATGGGCAGAAGGCTTGGTAACCTCACACGGTTCAGCCTGACATACGACTCAGCCTTTCTTGCGCTGTTTGAACATTCTGTAAGAGGCACAAAGGTCTGTGTAAAAAATGAACGTTGCATTGCTCACCCCTTGAAAAAGACTATGTGTGCAGGCTGCGGAAATGATTTTTCTTATGCAAGCTATGTATCTGCGCTGCTTGTGTGGCATAAGCTGAAGGACGATATGCTTGATGGCGGTGCTGTGAAAAAGCTGATCTCCGCAGCGGGAATGCTCATTTTCAGAAAGGCCTATAAAAAAGCCAACGCACAGTACCCCACTCTGAGCAGGGAGATATCCGAGGCTATGGAGCTTCAAAGGGCTGTTGAGCAGGAAAAGTGCGCAGGGATAGATCAGGCAAGTGAGCCGACTGCAATGATAATGCGCTCGGTATTCACAAGGATAGGCAGAAATAAAAAAGAGCGTGAGCTGCTTGCAAGGTTTGGATATTGCCTTGGAAGATTCGTTTACATCACCGATGCACTTGATGATCTCAGGAGCGATGTAAAAAGCGGCAGCTATAACCCTCTTGTGATATTTATGAAGTCATTGGGCATTGAATGGGACGGCAGCGGAAAGCTTCCCCGTGAGGTGCAGGATTTCTGCACAGCTTCGGTAAATATGACGCTCGGTCAGCTCGCCGACTGCTATGTTGCACTTGATCCCCGAAGATTCAGGGATATTCTTGATAACATCATTTATCTTGGACTTAAAAACACTTTCAGACTTGTAAGGGAAGAAAGATTTCATAAAAGAAATAATTCAAAGAAAGGAAAGGCAGAAATATGACTAACGGTAAGGATCCTTATGTAATTCTCGGTGTGCAGAGAAGTGCTACCGAGGAGGAAGTCAAGCAGGCATACAAAACGCTTGTAAAAAAATATCACCCCGATCAGTATCAGGACAATCCGCTCAGGGACGTTGCCAGTGAAAAAATGGCTGAGGTGAACGAAGCTTACGACGAAATAATCAATGCGATAAGAAACGGCGAGGCTTCAAGCAGATTCTCTGCGAGTGCAAATTTCAACAGCTCCTATGTGAGAGAGCTTATCCAGACAGGAAACATCACCGAGGCAGACAGTATACTGTCCTCTGTCGACCCTGCAAGGCGTGATGCAGAGTGGTATTTCCTCAAAGGCTCGGTGTGCTATAAAAGAGGCTGGTTCAACGAGGCTTATGAGAATTTCGCAAGAGCTTCACAGATAAACCCCGGCAATGCAGAGTATGCCGCAGCTTTCAACCAGCTCGGCTCACAGAGAAACGGTCAGATGAACGGTATGCCAAGCGGCTATTATCAGAACAGGAACGCAGATGCCTTCAATTGCTGCTGTGACCTTATCTGTCTGGATTCATGCTGCGAATGTATGGGCGGAGATCTTATACCCTGCTGCTGAGCAATCTTAAAATGGAGAGCAATACTCGTGAATAAAAAAAAGATCAGTTTCAAGGTCGCACTTGGCGGAATAATCAGCGCAGTCTGTATCCTGCTGATGTTTTTCTCGGGCTTCCTGCCGATGCTGGACTATGCGATACCGACCTTTACGGGATTTCTTATGGTCGTGGTCATAGTTGAGGTGGACAGGAACTGGGCTATTGCGACCTATACAGCTTCAGCGATACTTTGTCCGCTGGTCACGCCCAATAAGCAGGCAGCGGCGCTGTTTATCATATTTATGGGCTATTATCCGATACTTAAATTCGGGCTTGACCGGAAAAAGAACAAGGTGCTGGTGTGGATAATCAAATTCGCTGTGTTCAATGCGGCAATGTCAGCGTTTTTCCTGCTGTTCACATATCTTTTCACCTCAAGCGATATGCTTGAAGGAATGGAGTCGTTCGGCAAGTGGGCAATACTTGTACTGTGGCTCGCAGCAAACTTCTTCTTCCTTATCTACGAATTTGCCCTGACACAGATGATAGACCTATACGTTAACTGGTTCAGAAGAAAAATACTGAGAAAAAAATAAAAAATATCATCGTGCTTTGCCATTAAAGACACTATTATAAATGTAGGAGTAATTTTTTTTAAAAAGTGCTTGACAAACAGTTATAATTATGGTATAATCAATATCGTTGATTGAGAGGGTCACTCAAAATCTTCGATATGCGGGTGTAGTTCAGTGGTAGAACCCCAGCCTTCCAAGCTGGTCATGTGAGTTCGATTCTCATCACCCGCTTTTAGCAACTATGCACTGCCAATCCGTCGGTGCATTTTTTATGCTGATGTATGCGTCATTAGCTCAGTTGGATAGAGCAACCGCCTTCTAAGCGGTAGGTCACTGGTTCGAATCCAGTATGGCGTGCTTATGCCTGACTCGATCAGGTATTTTTTTAAATGGTGGGTATAGCGTAGCTGGCCTAACGCGTCAGATTGTGGCTCTGAAGATCGAGAGTTCAAATCTCTCTACTCACCCTTATATGAATTGCGCATTTACACTTTTGGTGTAGATGCGTTTTTTTGTGCCGGTTTTTGTTTAGCAATATATACCAATTAGCCATTATAGCCAAAAACACTATCGGTTTACTTTCCTCATTTATACAGTCTGCTTAAACGTTTTAGGTGATTTTAGCGTGATAATTGTTGCATGATACAAGCAAATTATTGCAAATATATTTAATTTCGACAATAGATGTGGTATATTCAAAGTATGTAAATGCGAAGTTTTCTTCACATTTCACGACAGTTTTGACTGCTTTGCAGCAGCCTGTAATTATAATATAAAGGGAGAGATCAATATGTTACAACAAATGGGCTTTAATGAAAATCAGGGTAATGAGTTTGATATTCCTGTTGTGAAATACGCAACCGAAAAACACGTTGCGTGTGTTTTTTTGCTTGATACATCAAGCTCTATGGAACAGAATAACGCTATCGGTCAGCTGAACGAAGGACTGAGAGTGTTCAAGAAGCAGACTCTGGCAAGCCTTGATAAACACGCAAAGGCGTGTATCGACGTAGCAGTTATAACCTTTAACAGCACAATAGATCTTGTACAAGGTTTCAGACCCGTTGAGGATATGGATATCCCCGAGCTGAAAGCAAGCGGACTTACTGCAATGGGCGGCGCACTTGATATGGGAATGGATCTTATAACAAAACAAAAAAAGCTGTATAACGAAGCAGGTACTCCATATTTCAGACCTTGGCTTTTCTGCATAACTGACGGTGCACCAAACGATGACTATATTCTCCACGCTAAAAGACTAAGATGGATGGAGGACAACAAGAAAGCGGTAGCTTACTGCGTTGGAGTTGACGGATTCAGAGCAGATATTATGCAGACTATCTTCAAGCCCGAAAACATCTACGGTCTTAAAAACTGCGATTTTACAAGTCTGTTCAAATTTGTTTCTTCAAGCCTTGACGCACTTAGAAACAGCACTGCCGAAACAGGTGCACTGAATGTTGAAACTCCTGAATCAATGTTCAGAGTTCCGCTTGATTAAGGGCGAATACTATGCTTGGAAGTTATTATGTTTCTGCAATAGGCACTGCGCATCTTGAGCATGAAGGCGGCGTATGTCAGGATCACAGCGGTGTTTGTTATCTTGATAACGGATATATCGCTGCTGCGATAGCTGACGGACTCGGAAGTGCAAAGCATTCGGAAGTTGGAGCAAAGCTCGCAGTGGACACCGTTTTTGAACATTTAAAAAACAATTTTTCCTCGCCCTCTTCGGACGAATATCATCTTCAGGCTCTGAAAGGCGCTTTTATCGCTGCTTATAACGAAACTATAAAAGCTGCAGATAGCAACGGGATACCGCCGACTGAATATAATTCAACGCTGACTGTTGCGCTTTATAACGGAAGCGACCTGTATTTCGGGCACTGCGGCGACGGCGGGATCATCGCACTGACCTATCAGGGCGATTACGAGCGCATCACCGAAGCGGAAAAGGGCGAGAATTTTAATGAGACTCATCCGCTTCTCAACGGAGAAAAATACTGGAGTTTCAATAAATGCAGCGAGCAGGTCTGCGCATTCACAATGATGACCGACGGCATTTTTGACCTTGTCTGCTCTCCCCTTTTGAAAAACAACAAGCCGCCGATAGTTATACCATTTATCCGCAAGTTTATGGACAGAAATATCCTCAAGGCTAACAACAGTGAGGATTTTGTTGTGCTGCAAAAAAAGATCTCTGATTATATCTCATCTGAAAAGTTCAGCCACGATCAGAATATAAGCGACGATAAAACTCTGGTGGGTGTTATCAACACCGAAATAATGCCTGCTCTCAAGGACAAAAGCTATTACAAGATGCCCGATTTGGAAGCGCTTCATGAGAATATGCTGAATATAATCTACCGGAGAACGCCGGCGGCAAATGACGATACCGATGTACCTCCGGTTGGCAAAAATGATACAGATATAAGCACTTTGCAGTCAAGTATTGAAAAGCAAAATCAGCACATACAAGCTCTTACCAGGACCATAGCGCAAAAGAACAGAACGATCAGCAAGCTGCGCAGAAATATGCTTATCTCAGGTATCATCATGGCTTTTCTTTTCATTGTTACAGTTATCCTGCTTTGTGTCCTTATCCTGAGACCACCATCTGACGACAACAGCAGAACAGATCTGAAGACGATACCTTTTAACATAACGACAAAAGAAGAGAACGGGTCTTCTCAGAAGCAGCAGAAAAAAGTTGACGGGAAAAACGGATCAAAGGCTGAACAAATTACGGAGCCTGATAATAATAAAAATGTTGACGGGAAAAACGGATCAAAGGCTGAACAAATTACGGAGCCTGATAATAACAAGAAGCCCGAAAAAGAAGAAGCCGGGAAGAAAGAAAAGACCGAACAGGAAGACAAAAACAACCGTGACGATGAAAATGACCAGGCTGATGATCAGGACAAGCAAACTAACGAATAGGTCGTGGAGAAAATATGGGAAAGAATTCAGTACTTGTTACAGATGAAAACGGGTATGTACATATACTCAAGGGAAAATGTATCGGCGCCGGCGGTGAAGGTGAGATATATGAGATAGAAAACGAACCTGATGTTGTTGCGAAAATATACTACCCGAAATACAGAACTCAGGACAGGCAAGAAAAGATCAGAGCGATGCTTGAAACGGACTACCGTTTGCTGCCCGAATATTCATGGCCTATATGTATGCTGTTTATTGACAGCAATTTCTGCGGTTTTATGATGACCAAGCTCTCAGGATACGAACAACTTATAGATTTCTATGTGTTTGATAACAGGCGCAAATACTCGTGGGCAAAATACGTTGCCGTTGCAATGAATATTGCTGCTGTTGTGGGAACACTGCACGAGCATGGTTTAATTATCGGTGATCTTAAACCCGAAAACATACTTGTTAATACCAGCGATTGCAAGGTCGCTTTTGTGGATACCGATTCTTATGATATAAGAACAGCCTCAGGAAAGATCTATCCTTGCTTAGTGGCAACGCCCGAATTCGCAGCTCCCGAGCTTCAGGGACTGGATACCCTGAGCATCAGGAATAGATCGGTTTTCAGCACTAACACCGACTGCTTTTGTCTTGCAGTTATACTTTTCAGGCTGCTTATGAACGGAGTTCACCCTTTTGCTTGTTCTTCAACAAGCCTTTCTGTAAGTGAATATCAGCCTGTCAGCAATATCAAAAACTACCGTTGTGCATTTTTTAAGGAAACAAGCCTTGACGGCAGACTTGAGAGAACTATACAGGCACCCGATATAAACATACTGCCATCAAAGATACAGCTGCTTTTCAAAAAGGCATTTCTGAGCAAGGATAACCGACCTGATGCGGCAAGCTGGTATTATGCGCTGCTTGACCTGAGAAAGAACCTGTGCCGCTGCGCTGTAAAGCACGAACACGAGTTTTATTCTCACCTTGATCGCTGTCCCTGGTGCAGTTTTGAAAGCAGCTACATCAGTAAGCTCAAACAGATCAAGTCGGATATAAAGCAAAACGAGATAAAGGATAAAAGACGTGACGGTGATTTTAAAGAGTATTTAAAACAGTTTGGCAAAAATTCAGTAAGCAACCAAAGCACCAATAACACTGTTCAAAGCAGCTCTTCCAATCTGTCGGGCAGCTATTACTACGATACAGATAATAAAGGAAAAATAGCATACTACATAGCGTGGATCGTAGTAATAATAATTATTATAATTTGGTTATTCTTATTATAAACATATCGTTTAGCTAAAGGACGATAATTTAAGGATAGTGAAAAAAATGAGTAATTATCAATGTAAAAAATGCGGCAAACTTCTGAGTGATGATCAGACTGTATGTCATATATGCGGAACTCCCGTACAAAGAACAGATACGGTATACGCAAATGACATAAAAGATCCTCGTTATCACTCATCAGGCTTTTTTTCGCAGGGAAAACAATCCTTTTCAGGCGAAGCTGTGCAGCATGCAGCAAATAACAGCGGCATAAAAAAAACAAGCAACAACGGAAAGCTTGCTTTGATAGCTGCTGCACTTATTATTGTGATCGGTGCTTCAGCGCTGCTTATTCCAAAGCTGTTCAAGGACGACATTCAAACATCGGACAGCAACAGCTCATCAGCTTCAGAGAAAGGTACAGCTTACAGCAGTGAATCACCGGAAGCAGAAAGCACGACCTATGAGAATTACAGCGATGAAAGCTCACTGACAGATGCTGAAAGACTGAAAAAAAGCATGGGCGACTGGCATTCGCCAAACGACAGCTCACTTTCGGATACAGAAAAGCTGAGAAGAAGCATGGGTAAAGATGGCAGCGGAAAAGATGACGTTACCGCCACAACAACTGCTCCCACAACGACGACAGCTGCGCCAAAGCCTGCCGAAAAGCCTGTTCCGGAAATGATAAAGAAAATGCTTGAAACTACCGATCCCTCTTACCAGGGGCAGCCCGGAGGCCCGGCAGCTGCTTTTATGACATACTATGGTTACCTCGGGCACGAAGGGACACAGGAGGATGAAATGTGGTTTCAGGATATGGACGGCGACGGAGATCCCGATCTTGTAGTAGGCGGCTTCTCGGTCGGAGGTATAGAAGGAATGGGGCAAGGACAGGTATACTGCTTTGATGTTATGATAAACGGCGGAAACGGCGGAACAGTTCATTTAAGACCGGATAACGCCCATCTTGGAAAGCACGGTCACAACGCCTTTGTTATGCAGGCATACAAAGAAAGCAGCGGAAAGCTCGTATTTATGCACACGCAGTTCTACCGCTATACAAGCGATCCGGGTAATATTGATCCCAAGTACGCAGGAACTTTCACAATATATAAATATGACTTTAACACCACAAACCCCGACCAGAGCAAAAGGAATATACTTAGCTACTCTTATGATACTCGTCAGGGTGAAGCAAATGCTTTTTCTGCTTCTCTTCAGGACAGCGGCAGGATATCTGCCTCACAGGCAAAAAGCATTTACAACAGCACATATTCAGCTATGACTCCGCTCAAGGCTAATATCAAAACTATAAACTATCAGCAGTATATGAATTCAATGGATCAGCAGCAGCGCAAAAAAGCACTTATGGATTCGTATTACTCTTTCAGCTATACTGCGGATAACAGCATAAAGCCTTTTGGCAGCGAAGTTTTTAATAAAATATAACGAGGTGATAACTTTGAATACAACAGTTCAGTTTAATACATCAACGATAGTTATGTATTCGGTAATAGTTCTGGTAAGCGCATTTGTCTGCGGATTTGCCTGCGAAGCTATTGTAAAAAGCAAGGGACATCCCAAGGGACACTGGTTTTTATGCGGTTTTCTGCTCGGCTGGATCGGTCTGCTGCTTGCAGTTCTCAAGCCAAGAGCCGTTGCAAAGCAGGATGCTCCGCAGCAGCCAACTTATGCGAACAATGCTCCGCAGCAGCCGTTCTACGAACAGCAGGTTCCGCCACAGCAGCCTATCTATGATCAGCAGGTTCCGCCGCCGCAGCCTATCTATGATCAGCAGGTTCCACCGCAGCAGCCTATCTATGCTCAGCAGGTTCCGCCGCAGCAACATCAAGCATTTACAGGAAGCACAGCTCCTCACAGCGATTGGGTGTGCCCTGTATGTTCAACGGTGAACAAAGGTGATTTTTGCTTAAACTGCGGTAAAACAAATCCATTTCGTTAAGAAAGGTGCCGGCCGATCATGAAAATGTGTCAAAAATGCGGCAAAATACTTGATGATTCACAGACCGTATGTCAGGTATGCGGCACACCCACAGCACGAACAGATACAGCACAAAGCAGTTCAGCGGGCAATGTACAAAAAGATACGGGATACAGCTATTACGCAAATAACGTTCCAAAAGAACGTAAGGCGGTGAGCCGAATGGCAAACAGGCCAAAAAGCAACGGCAAGATAATTGCTATCGCCATTTCAGCTGTCTGCGTGATAGGTGCAGCTTGTGTGCTTATCCCAAACCTGCTCACAGATGATGTGCAAAAGACTACTCCGGAAAGCCCCTCAGAAAATGCTGTCACATCGGGGCAGACAACAACGGAGGTATCAACTGAAAAAACAGTATCCGAGGAATCAATGGACGACCTGGAAAGGCTGAGGAAAAGCATGGGCGACTGGAGTTCGCCGAACGACAGCTCACTTTCGGATACCGAAAAGCTGAGAAGAAGCATGGGCAAATATGACACCCAGACCAATACGGAAACTACGGCCTCACCTGCCGAAACGACTACGACTGCCCGTAAAAAAGAAACTGCCGCAGCAACTGTAAAAGCCGAGAATGATGAGATATATAAAAGCTATGCCGATGTTATCAATACTTCAAAGTACAATTACGATAATAACATAAGCACCTCGTTTTTTGTTTGTGACATCAACAATGACGGGGTTCAGGAGCTTGTTATCCACTTCATGACAGGTGCGAGAATGGGTGAGGTGGAGATATACAGATTTGATGCTTCATCAGGTTCATCCAAACTCATCTCCAAGGGTCACTGCGGCAGTACCATCGGGTACTGCAAAAGTAAGGGTATGCTTTTTTCGACCACCGTCAACAGCGGTGTCGGTCCGCCCGAATACCCCAGCGGATACTGTATAATTGTTTACAAGCTCGATTACAGCTCCGCTGAGATCACTTTACAGGATTATGCTACGATAAACCCTGACAAAGCAGATCAGAAACTACTGGACTGTGATGTAAAGATCTCAGATGAAAACAACAGCAATTTTTCTGTAAACTCAGTCAAGCAGAATGCTCAGCTGAATAAATAAAGCTCTGATAGGAGGAATGTAATCATGACCTGCTCAAATTGCGGTAAAAAGCTAAGCGGCTCAACTGATATCTGTCCTGTGTGCGGCACAAAACAGATCCGATCCGCAAGCTCAGCTTCATCAAATGATAATATCAGTACCGATCAGGATCAGTGGCACAGAAGCGGAAGCTTTTCAAATAACTCACCTTCACCGCAGCCAACTCCCCAGCCGCAGCCAACTCCACAACCGCAGCCGATTCCACAGCCTCAACCACAACCGCAGGTATTCAACAAGCCAACAGCTCAACAAAACTCAAGCTCAAAAGGTGTGCTCACCGTGATTGCAGTTTTTGTTGTGATTGCATTATTACTTACCTGCTACTTTGTGATATTCCGAACCAAAAAGCAGCTCATTATCGGAAAATGGGCAGCAGTAGGGGACGATGTGATTCCAAAGGTAGAGGAATTTGACAGCGACGGACGCTGGACAACATATATCGAAGACGATAGGATCGATACCGTCTATTACACTATTGACGGCGACAAGCTGATGTTCAGCGAAAGACCGGATGGTGAAAAGGACCGATACTACACTATCGAAAAGCTGACCTCGTCGGAGCTTGTTTTGTCGGGCGAAAGCGGAAGAAAACACGAATATAAAAAAATCTGATAAGTAAAAAGGTGATAAAATATGATCTGTCCTAATTGCGGTAAAAACATATACCCGGGAACAACAGCTTGCCCCGTATGCGGCACTGCAGTAAACAACGGCTCAACCACTCAGCAGCCGCCAAAGCCACGACCGCAGATGAATACTTCCTCAAGAACTGCAGCCGGCGGTTTCTGCTCCAAATGCGGCGCTGCTATCAATTCAAACGAAACATTCTGCAGAAGCTGCGGTGAACCTGTGATCTCTTCAAGCGGCAGCACCACTAACCGTGCTCCAATAAAAGTTTCTGATGCGCTGAAGAAAAAATCAACATACATCTTCATACTGCTTGCTCTGAACCTTTTCTCAATATTTGCTGTATTCTTTAACACTATCAGTATTGATTCGACTCCCAGGTATTATGAAAGTAAAGGTTACAATTTATCTACTGATATATCCTCCTGGAAAGCTATGGACGGTATCTGGGAGGCAAGCAAGCATTACGACGACGTGCCCGATCCTGTTACTATCCGTGGCGTTACTATCAAAACAAAGCCGGAATACAGCACTACGTTGGCAAGGATAGTTATGGTATTAGAGTATTGCTTAGCGATCACTGCAGCAGTATTTACCGCCATGACTATTTATGAGCTGTACAAATCCGTTGGCACAAAAACAAGGGACAATCAAAAAATACAAAAGCTGCTTGTTTTCTCATCAATAGCTGTAATTGCACAGCTATTGATAATGATATATATCAAAAGTGTTTTCGCAATTGCTGCAAATGAAAGCAAACATCTTGTATACTCATTCAATGCCTGGTATTATCTTTTGTGGATAGCCTGTGCAGGAATAATCGCAACAGTTGCTTTTGTAAACAAAGCAAGCTCAGCAAACGGCAATAATCAATACTGAATCAAGGGAGAGTTAACATGAAAAAAACAGTTGCATTAGTTTTATCAATAATACTTGCTGCAGCCTGCATCACCTCTTGTGAAGACAGCAGTTCAAAGCGCAGCGAAAGCACTGCTTCTACAAGCTCATCTTCATCTGATCTGAGCAGCGAAAAAAGCATCACTTTTTCCTCGGAGGCACCAGAAACATCCGAAAAGGACAGCTCTGAGCAAAAAGGCGATGAGAAAGGCAGTGCATTCGATAAAAGCGAATATGTATTCGGTGTTTGGGAAAGTGACGGAAACAACGTCTTTACAGACTCCAAGGATAAAGAGGTATTATTGTTCACAAAGGGCTTAACGAAAAAAGACGGAAGTATTTCATTCGGTTCGGAGCCGCTCTATTATTCGATACCCGAAAACGAGGATAAAATGGTTATCCGTGAGAATTCTGAGACTGAGTCTGCTGTACTTTCAAAAATCGATATCCTTTCTATTTCAAAGGATGAAATGAAGCTGTCGCTGGACGGAAAAACAGGCACTTATCACCGCAGTGATATCACAGAGGATAAGGCTAACGATCAGTATATGGCGAACATGATCGCCAAGGAGATATATACCCGTTTAAATACTGAGGCATCTGACATGATAGCAGACGGAAAAGCTGTAAAAGCACTTGTGACCGATAAGCCTGTTCCTGTTGCGAATTACAAAAACTCGACCGATCCGCTTGAAATGATAGTTGCAGGTAAAGACACAGCATTAACAAAAAAAGGTATTTACACAACAATAACCTTTGACTATGATAAGAGCTATGTTTATTTGCACTTTGACAAAAGCAACGAAAAAGAGCCATGCTTCGTTCAGTGGTCATCATCTGAAGCAGGAGCACCGATAGGTCAGTATCCCGAGCCGCCTTCACTTGAGGAGATGAACAAGATAGAATTCGGAACACAACTCCCCGGATAGATTATTTGACAGACCAAAACCACCTTAGCCGTAAAAGTACTGCTAAGGTGGTTTTGTTTTGGAGTAGTATCATTCACATATCAGCTCTGTGGTGCTGACTGTTTTTATCCTTCTTGATGACATATACGAGAAGCCTGCAAAGCAGCCGCTTATCACAAGTGCAGGTATAAGCACCTCAATGAACGTCAGGCTGTGCATAAAGTCGGTTATGCCAACTATGCTCATCAGCGCTGAAAGCAAAGGCTTTGTGGCAAACACTGCAATCAGTGTCCCTAACAGGCAGCCAAGCACGCCAACTATAAGGAACCTTATAGAGAACTGTGCTCTGAGGTTACCGGTCGTAAAGCCTGTTGCCTTGAATATTCCCGTATCGGTGCGCTCTCGCAGGAAAGTCACCTTGCAGATAAGGCTAACCGCAACCAGCAGGAATATCGCTGAAACAGCTACAACTATCACAACAATCAGCACAAGGAATACATTTACAAGATCCTTCGTGTTGTCATAGATCGTCTTGTTCTTTACGTTCTTTGCAAAAAGCCTGTCGCCGAACTGCTTGTTAAGCTCAGCTGAAACGTCATCAGCCTTATCCTTGTCATCAATATAAACGTTGGAAATTAACGGCTTTATGTCCAGCTTTTTAGCACCTTCGAGCGTCATGCAGAACAGCCTGCCCGACTGCGCAGAGGTCTGAATAACACCGACTATCATGTAGTCTGCTTTCTTGCCCGAATTTGAGACAGTTATTGTATCGCCTATGCCCTTTTCA
>OCTX012286179.1_pt1 | contig 19876 bp, 20 predicted proteins | sample 1539691 | NCBI WGS metagenome assembly OCTX01 (sample SAMN02144231, study PRJEB22623) | gut metagenome | biome: sheep rumen | host: Ovis aries | place: New Zealand
ATTGTCGCTAAAATTTTAAAGTGAAATTATCAGCGACAAAGGTACGTACATTATTTTATACGGCAATGACGGGGTTCACCGAACAGTTACGCAACTTTTATTTCATCACCATGTATAGCCGTGATAGCCTGCAATTCCAAAAGTTTAACCATTATTCTGTGTTTTTATATACTCTAAATAATCATCATAATTGCGGATATAATCGTCAGCATCGTATCCATGGCTTGCTAATACTAAACATATACTTCCTGAGGAGAAGCCTTGTTCTGAAGCCCATATTCCAGGCGGCACATGGAGTCCCCAGAATGGACGGTTCAAGAGTACAGTTCTCTTATTCACACCATCATCCAACACCACCTCAAAACTTCCACTAGCCGCAATCAGAAACTGGTGGCATTCCTTATGAGCATGCGCTCCCCTATCCTCACCACCAGGGATATCGTAAGAATAAAACACTCTGTTTATATTAAATGGCACATGGACATTCTCATACATATAAGTAAGATTACCCTCAGGATCATGCATTTTGTTTAGTTCACATAAAGAGCAGTCGAATACACTTTTCCCCTCATGCAGCATCAACCTGTTCAAAGGTTCATTCAAGCGTACGGAAGTCTTCGCATCGGTCACAGTTGGCAACTTAGAATTGTCTCTTCTCCATGCTTTATACTCCTCGTAATCAGACACATAATCATTCTCATCATACTCTGTCGAAGACAACACCAATGCCAAAGAGTTTGTAGAGAAGTTGGTCATTGTACGCCACATGCCTTTAGGAACGTATAAGCCAAAATACGACCTATTTAATGAGTATGCTCTCTTTTTAAAACCATCATCGACCTCTACGTCAAAACTACCAGAAAGAGCAACTATAAACTCTTCCGTGTTTTTAAATGCATGACCTCCTCTTTTCACACCTCCTGGTACATCATAAATCCAATGAGCACGTTTTATTACAAAAGGGATTTGTTTTATTTGCTCTATAATAGACAGATTACCACGTGGATCTGTAATCTTTGGTAATTGTATTATTCGTGTTTCCTCTTGCATATCTATTTCTATTATTTATATTCTAAAATTTTTGATATAGCTCCATAATACTATGATACAATTTCCTTAATATCATCAATGATATATCGCAGTTTACTATAGGCTCTAAGAGGTATGGAATAATACCACAAGAACTGCCTTAGCAACGTCTTATTAACATCCATACTATCAGGCAACAGGAAATCCTTATTGTCTGTTGTATCAAAATCAAATTTATAGCGACTATATTGCTTACAATTGGTACCACTTCCGTCAAAGCCCTCATTATCAATCTTGCTTACAACAGGAAATAGCGATAATGCATTGTTCACAAACTGGTTATAACAAAAACGTATAGCCCACGATTGGTTACGGCCTTCGTGCCAACCTTTTAGCATTCCAAAACAATCACTTCCTCCCCAACGATTAAATACTTTACCATTTTTGACAACTTCATCCCAATCTTTTAATTCCCAATCACAAGACAGCCAACGATTTTTCCACGTTGCCCATCCCCACGAAGAACTACGCGGACAGAAATATGCGTCAGCCTGATATCCTTTCGGAACTTTCATCTTACAACTAAATCCGCATATTGACCAGACTTCTTGATTCTGTTCATATCGATTAAGACCGAAATTCATATATGCCAAAAAATTTCTACTGGCTATCAGGTCATCTTCAACAACAATAACCTTTCCATACTGATTAACGATTTGAGTAACACCATCTATAATCGAAGGACCTAACTTCTTGTTTTCTTCCGAGAAATGGTATGTCACAGACCTAAATCCAGATATTGTTTTAACATAATTCCTTACCAATTCTACTTTTTCCTTCTCGTCATTTTTGTCACGACGAGGGCCATCAACCCAAACAACGAGGTCACTGTCCAAAGCTTCAATATTTGTTTGTAAAGCTGCTACACATGCTTTCAATGAATTCAGTCGATTAAAAGCAAATATTACAATTGGAGCGTATTGCATAGTAAACTATATAAAATAACAAAAAAGTGGAGTAAAGAAAACTGAAAATGGGACTTCATATGTCCAAACACCAAATTCCATATAAACAAGGAAGAACAGCAAGACCGGTATTGAAACCATAATAATAATACCACTCCTAACACTCTTCAAATTAGAGTAAATCATTGCAATAATTGGAACAAAAGGATATGAAAAGAACAACATGCGCAAGGCAAGCTCTTTTTGTCGAAGATTTATCAGGACAAAAAAACACAGGAAAAGGGGAACATTAAAAAATCGCCGAATACCAGGATTGTCCTTTATTTCACTAACAACAGAAATATTATATGAACAGCAAATAACAATCAGCAGAAGGGCAACTGCAACAATACCCAATCCCTCACTTTCAAATTGTGTATCTTGAGAAGCTCTTTCCAATGCATAACCAAGAGAATTGTCTAACCCACCCAATGCCCCTACCAAAAACAGAGAAACCACTTGGATTAAGACAAAAAACAACAATATTCCAATATATAACCACTTTGCATCAGACCATTTTTTATCAAAACCTTTAAGAAACAGAAATGGCACAAAGAATAAACTAGAAGAATGCACTAATATCATAAGAAATGACACTATGCCTAACTTCCAAATACGAACCGACGAAAAACATCTAAGACTCAAAATCATCATAAAAATGGCCCCTGCCATAAACTGCCTCAATATCTGTAAAGACAACGTAAATATGTAAGGAATAAATGTCATTAAAAACAAACCGAATAGAATATACAAATGATTTATGTTATTCTTTTTTCCAACAATAACAACTGAAATATTCAATAAGGAATAGTTGATGACAGTAAACAGGAATTTAAATAGCGCCTCGTTATCACAACAAAGTTTATTAAGAATCCACACGATCACTGGATAGAAAGGCTCTTTTACACTTTCAAGTCCTCCAGCTGTCGACCCTACCCAAATATACTGTCCTAAAGACATATCCTTACTTAAATGGTACAAATATATATACTCCTCCAAATCATTATCTGGTACTTTAACTGCATTAATAGCGCCAATTACTACAGCCGACAGCATGACAACACCTATCAACCCTTCTTCAGACACCTCATATTTTTTGTAGAAATAGAAGAAATAAAAAAGGCATAAAACGAAGGGGGAAACAGATGCAACAGCAAAGATTGCAAACAAAATAGGAAAGTAACGCAAATATATCCTCATTTACAATATAACAATTCTTAATATATAATTATCTGCTCAATTGCCTACATTTCCTTTTTCACTAAGTCAACCAATTTTTTATTAGTCCCATATTCGTAATCCAAATTTTCCCATTGCACGTCGTTTCCCCCCTTCTCTGTTTCACAACAATTAGAGGAACGAAGTGAAACCATCTGGCTGCCCATAATTTCTATAGACTGGGTATAAAAGCTACCCGTTGCAACAGGTATCTCGCAAAGGATTTCATGACATTTGAGCCATAGGTCATCTGCCTTCAAACAATTTCTCACAATACTTTCATCATTAAACAGGCCAGAATTTTCAAATACACCTGGTGGATATATAACACCGAAAGTGCCTAATGCAAGGTAATTAAATGAAGTTCCTATAGGCTCACTCTGGCCTCTACCCCACTGATTATATATTCCTAATTCTAACTTATCATTGAGGATCTTTGTTGCCCTTGTTGCACAGATTACGCCAGGATTCAACTGCGACATGCCCCAAAGCCTAGAAATTAAATCATCTCTATAATAGATATCATCATCTATTGTTATCACATATTTTTGGGGATTGTCCCTCAATGCATAATAATACTTAAGATGAGGTTTCAAATTTTTATCAACCCAAATAATTTTAAGTCCAAGCTTCTCATATCTTTCAAGATTAGAAGGAACCTTTTTCTGAGGGAATTCCTCTTCGCATAGATACAAATTTATAGATGCAGGCAGCATTTGCTGTCGGCAAATAGAATCAACGACCATCCATACATCATTAACCCGAGCAGGAAAAGAAGTTAATGACACAATTATAGAATCATTCTTCTGCCCTCGTAAAGCAGGAAGTAATCCAAACCTTTCACGAAGTTTCATATAGTAGAAGAAGGTCACCTTTATTGTTATAAAAGAAATAAGGCACACAAGCCACTTAACCTTACAACTTCTTTTATAGTGATTTAATTCATTTGCTCCATAAAACAGTTTGTGGAGATATAAAAATATATTTATCATATACATCAAAGTTCTTGAGTCAGACTCTCTTTTAAAGCATCCAGATAACCTCTTCCAAATCTTAGGTCAGGTTCCAAATAATTACCTTCTCCCCATTCATTCCAAGATTTAATAAACAAGAAACGTTTCTCTAAAGGTTTGACTTTTATAATGTTCAAAATACTATCCAGATATTCTTTAAAATAAAATGGAGTAGAATTATGAAGAATCAGACTCTTCTTACCACTGCGAGGAGAATGATCCCAATTAGGAACAACAGAAGGTATATACTCTACTTTTTTATCTTCATCTTCAACAACCAAAGACTTTACAAAGTCCCGATACTCAAAGCACTGCAATGGCTTCCTCGTAAACATTGCCTTTATATGTTGGAAGATTTTTTTAGGTATTGAAAAATCCCTTTCATAATATATACCAAGTCGCTCTGTGCATACATAATTGTATCCTTTATCTAGTAATTCAACAGAGTTTTCAAAAAAACGGCAGACCCCAATAAACGAAATACCATCTTTAAATCCTGCCTCCTTAGCCAACTGCTGCCAGCAGTCTATAAAACCATCAGGCAAATCGAAAGGACGAAATATCAGGAATAGGGGTTTTTCTCCATCCTTTATGTATCTATGATCTCGAAAAGCTTGCAAAACGTATTCGAAATGTGCTTTATAATCTTCTATTCCTGGATATGTTTGTTCTATCAGTAACTTATCTTTTGAAGTGTCTTTATCCCACAATTTTGCATACCAAGAATGATTTGCCCAACCCAACATAAATGGGAAGTCTGGTGTACCGCTCTTTAAGACCTCATCAAAAGGTCGCTCTAAAAGCCGTTTACCATTACCAAACCAATAATGCCAATAACAAAAGCCTTCAACTCCAGCCTCTTTTGCCATCTCTGCCTGAGCATTTCTTGTTTCAGGCACTCGTAAATCATAATAGCCTAAATCAGCAGGAATCCTTGGCTGATAATGACCACGATAAAGTGGTTTTGCTTTTCCAACACATGTCCACTCTGTAAAACCTTTCCCCCACCACTCATCATTTTCTGGGGTTGGATGAAATTGAGGTAAATAAAAAGCTATTACACGCGCATTTAATTTATTATCTATTTGCATAACATTTTAAAACATTCAAAAGTCCCATTCAACATTCTTTTTAACTATCTTTGCAGGAATACCAGCAAGAACAGCATTACTTTCATCATACGATTTCGTAACTACAGAATTAGCACCGACAACTGTATTAGGTGCCAAATTAACTCCTTTCATAATCAAGGTACGAAGTCCAACCCATGTATGACTACCGATATGTACATCTTGCGGAATATTATAGCAATCATTATCAGAGTATAATTTGTGATAATCAGTAGTATGTATTTCAATACTATTCGAGAAAAGACAGTTGGAATCAATCTTTATAGTACAGCCATCACAAGCATTAAAACAAGTAGGAGCCAATCCTGTAGCGTTTACTTTAACACAATCACCTATTATTAGTTGATTATTATCTCCATTCATATATATAATCAAACCTGACAAAGAACAATGTTCGCCTATTATGACAGAATTGCCCTTTCCATTCATTAAGATCTTTACATTTCTTAAGTCTGTAGAATTTCCTATACTCAATGCATTATCCCTCAATTGCGCTTTAGCAATTGCAAATAGCAAGTTATTGCCCCTAAAGAAAGAATTAAGTATCCTTCTTAGTACTCTTTTAATCCTTTCTGTCATAGTTATGTATTTGTAAAATTATTCTTTATTTCAATTCACGTACTAAGTCTCGAGAAAATTCATCTGTTCCTCTCTTATTCATATGTACGCCATCCGAAAAGTAGCTAACATTATGATTGTATTTTGGATGGTTTGAGAAGTCAATATAATGCGCCCCCTTTTCTTTACACATCTTTTTTACTAATTCTAAGGGAGTCGTATCAAATTCATAAAAAATCGATGACACAACAAACACAAAATCTGTTTCCTGTGACAAATCTATCTATAAAAAAAGATATCTTTACAGAATCATAATTCCTCATCTTACAGTATCGAGCTGGAATTGTATAATAAAGCCAAAAAAAGAGGAAAGATTACTATAAAATTAAATGAATTAAATATCATAATAAAAACTAGGACAAACTCCTAACAATTCGTGCAGGAGAACCAGCAGCAATGCAATTATTTGGAATACTTTTAGTCACAACGGAGTTGGCTGCTATAATGACATTCTCACCAATAGCAACACCTCCAAGTATTGTAACTTTGTCTCCAATCCAAACATTATTTCCTATTTTTATCTCTCCTTTCGATTTCAATACTCGACTTGCAGGGGGGGTGGACGCCTCTTCTACCGATAAACCACCATGAGAATTATCACCTATATAAACAAACCGACCAGTCAAGAGATTATCACCTATAGTTATTTTGTTACATGCAGTAATATGATTATACTCACCAATATGACAATGATTACCGATAGTAACAGATGGATTAAAACACTGATCACCATAATTAATCCAACATCCCAGAATACCATGACTTTGGATACTTGTAAAATCTCCGATAGAGATATGCATTTGCCCCCCCCCCTGCAGTTTACATGGATAAGTAATGCTCGAGTGTTCGCCCATGTGTCCAACAAAATGTCTAATCCACATAGTGTATATAACATCTCGGTTCCCACGTATTTTTTCGCTCAATACGTATGGATATAGCTTACTAGCCATCCACATCAGGAGCATCAATAATCTCTTTATAATATGCTTCATTACTTATTTTTAATTGAGATGCATTAATCGTTTCAAACGCTTTTTTATAGAACTCGATTTGACAATATCTATCAAGCAAAGCAAGAATTGTGTTTTATATCCACGAAGATGAAATGGCATTGTAAAACCGCCATCCAATAGCAAGCACTTTGATGCCATGTAGCCATTTGCATTCTCTAATTCCAAATAGCGATTAGCAAAGACGTCATAATCTATATGATCAAGCGTCCAATGCAATTGCGTGCAACGGGTGCTCATCATCATTGCAAATGATTGAGAAAATTTATCAGCAGTCATCGTATTCTCAGCAAGAGAAGCTCCCTCTTCTGCACGGAATTGCTCATCAAATATTAGACGCCTTGCATACTCTACGAAATCGTCCATTTGTACAAACGACCTGAACTTTCCTCCAAAATGGTTCACCATTTCTTCAACAGCATTTTCAACGTCATCTACATCACGGTATGCCAACATCGGCTTTCTGTATTTAGCCGCATATTGGCACATAAGTCCTCCACTTGTGGGATACGTACTCAAAAAAAGATCACAATTCTGAAAGACAGAATCAATATCATCACGTGGCCCTATAAATAAGATACGTTCATATCCTTTAATCTTCAAACATTTATCTTTAAACAATTTATTCGGTACAAAACCTGCAATCAGAATAAAAACATTGGGGGCAATTGACAATAGGTCCTCCATCATGGAGAAAAAAATATCATCCTTACCCAACATCTTATACATAGCCCCACCTGTTAAAATTTTAACTGCGTTATCAGGCATTGAAGGGAGCCCACGGAAAGGATGGCAAATAGGATCAACTGGATAAAAAGGCAGTTCTAGCAATTGCTCAGGTTTTAATCCACGTTTTTCTAAAGAGACAGTCTTACCATACGGACGGAACTCTATATTGTAATCAATAAGAGAAGCGCCCATCCAATATGCATGGTCGGTAAGATTAATATTAAATATAGAAGAACCTTTTATTGCAGCACAAGCCACTAAAGCCACAACATCCCATGGTGCTATATGCAAATAAATATAAGCCGGAGAATAATTGGTAATTATTTCAACCACTTTGCTTGCCATATTTACAGCATCCAGCACAACATCGGTAAACAATTTCAACTGAGCTTTGGGATAATCTTTTAGTTCACGGATAATATCATCACCATTATCTATCGTTGAGGAAGTACAGATATAAAGTATCTCCACCTTATTATCAATCATCGCCCTCAAATATTGCTGAGTTAACCCCTTGTTGTCCATGCAAAAAGAGTCAATCATAACTGCCCTTTGTTTTTGAGGACTAGCAATACAAGTAGGATTAACTGTTGCTTCACTTATTCTTTTGAATAATTCTTCTGCATCGTTATCTGTATAGAAATAATTAAACTGATAAGCCCATTTAGCAGCACAAGAAAGTGCACTTATAGCTTTCTGCCATTCTTTCTTATTTGCATTTGCATTGGCAATCTCCATTATTTTTCGATAGATTACCAATATATCTCCTTTTTGGTATGGGCGCATTACCTTTATTTAAAAGAATTAATGAAACTTACTACTTTTTCAACCTCTGCGATTGAAATAGATGGTCCAATAGGTAAGCTCAACTCTTCATCAGCTAAACGTTCTGTTATAGGAAGTTTTAACTGAGGTATATTCCAATTTTCCTTAGCATAGCACTCCTGCTTATGCGGTGCAATAGGATAATGACAAACAGTACCTATGCCATTCTGTTCCAGATAATCATGGAGGGCATCACGTTTACCATTACTTACCAAGATGGGGAACAAATGATAAGCATTCTGCTCATCAGGTAACAAATCGGGAAGTGTAATCAGTGAATTATTGATATGCTCATAGTAATAATGAGCCACCTCCTTACGATGTGCGTTGTCCTCTACCAGATATTTCAGCTTGACATCCAGTACTGCTGCCTGGATCTCATCCAAACGACTGTTACGACCAGCATACTTAAAAACATATTTCTTCTGAGAGCCGTAGTTAGCCAATGCCCTCACTGCAGCAGCCAGTTCCGGATCGTTAGTCGTCACTGCTCCAGCATCACCTAATGCTCCAAGATTCTTGCCAGGGTAGAAACTATGGCCAGCAGCATCACCTATAGAACCTGTCACTCTGCCATCAGTAAACTTACAACCATGTGCCTGGGCATTGTCTTCAACCAATTTCAGATTGTACTTCTTACAAAGCTCACCTATCTTTTCTGTATAAGCAATGCGACCATACAGATGAACAATGGCAATAGCCTTTGTCTTAGGTGTAATCAGGCCCTCAATCAGGGCATCATCTATCTCCAACGTATTGGGTTTTGGCTCGCACAGAACTGGCACTAATCCATTTTCCGTAATACCCAAAATGGTAGCGATATAGGTATTTGCAGGAACAATCACCTCATCACCTGGCGTCATTACTCCCATCTCGATGTAAGCACGGAATATCCAGATTAAGGCATCCAGACCATTGGCGCAACCAATAGTATATTTCGTACCAATAAACTCCGAGTAGTGCTTTTCGAACTGCTCGTTCTCTTTTCCCTGAAGGTACCAGCCTCCATTCACAACGCGGCTCACAGCCTCGCTAATCTCAGCTCCATGAAGAGCCGTCACATCTTTTAGACTTAAAAAAGGAATATCCATAATAACACTTATTTTCTACCTAAAAATTTATCCAAGAATTTCTCATTTGATTTCTGTACGCTCTCGTATGTCATGATATCACGAGGTCCGCAAAGGATTGCATAACCAAATTTATCACGATCACCATCATTTATATAATCACCATAATGCTCATTAACCTTCAAACCATCATGATTCTCATAAAGAACGGTAATGCGAGGATCCAGAAATTCTGTAATATTTGTCTCTGCAACACTGTATGAATTAGAAGGAATGTCATATCCAAACCACATCGAGGCGTTTTCGCCATTCATATAATTGCCTGGTTCAATCTTTTCACCATGCAACATACGAACGTAGTCACCTAAATAATCATGCCCAGAAGCTTTCCACACTGTATGACTACAAATAAAGCCACTACTTCGTGCTCCCATTTCTACTGGTGTAAACGAACCATCCTCCTTCATAATAATCTCTAGATGACCAAACATTGAGTGGAGCCCAAGTGCCTTATAACACTCAATACCAAAATTTGCTATACGCACCCATGTTTCATCATCGTACTTACGAGAGTTCCAATGATGAATCACAGTCACATGGTTTTTTAAAGCATATAGTGAGTGATGCTGTATAGAACTTCCATAACAATTCACATTACCATAAGCATCGCCCAGCATATCTACAGTAAACTCCTCTCCTTCGACAAACTCCTCTATCAAGCATCTTCCATTGAAAGAGGTTTCTTTTGCTTTATCAAGAGCTTCCTTTAATGCCTCACGAGTCTGCCCCTTATCAAGAATAGTAATGCCACGAGAACTGGCAGCTACGTCAGGCTTGCAAATCAGTTTCATCTTTTGAGACAAATCATACAATTCGTCGAAACTGATTTCATCGTCCATCTTAGAAATACGATTGAACACACCTGCTGCCATCCAAGCATCGCGCATCTCGTTCTTAGAGAGCACCTTATTAAACTTTTCTGGCATAGTTTTGTTACCACACCAGCCATTAATAACGTTAACAGTTGGGGCAGCCAAATCTATACTAGATAAAGCACCATATACTTTTCCTTTCAAACCAAGTTTTTCCAATTCAGCAATAATCCCCGTTGCATCTTTGATATCCTTTTGGATGTACATATCGCCCTGAATACGGGGGGTTTCGTTCCATGCCACAAGAATTACTTTATAACCTAATTCACGTAAGTGGCACACCTGCCCCCACAGGAGAGGATTTTCGCCTAACAAAACAAAATACTTATTCATTTATTATTATCTATGAATGTTTCTAAAATCCAAAAAATCATCATAATCTCTGATATAATCATCTTCCTTGTACACTTCGGAAGCCAAAACCATGCATACAGCTCCAGATGAAAAATCATCCAAATCACGCCATATACCAGGTTTAACATATAACCCCTGATAAGGCCTATTCAATAAGAATGAACGTTTGACATTCCCATCATCCAGCGTAACTCTAAATGAACCACTTGCAGCAATAATCAACTGGCTCAACTCCTTGTGAGCATGAGAACCACGTGACTCACCACCAGGCACATCGTAGAGATAATACACACGTTTAACATCAAAAGGCACCGTTATACCATTCTCCACGACAGAAATATTACCTTTTCTATCACTATGATGTTTATCAAGTTCTATAATAGAGCAATCGTATACATTATATTTTTCCATCACATTTCAATTTTACGAACTCATCATAATCATAAATATAGTCGCTCTCATCATACTTCGTAGAAGATAGCACCAATGCCAGTGAATTAGTAGAGAAATTTTCCATTTCACGCCAAATGCCTTTCGGAACGTAGAGACCATGATAAGACCTATTCAAATGGAATATTTTCTTATCCTTCCCATCGTCAAGCACTACATCAAAACTACCAGACAGTGCAATTATCAGTTCTTGATTTTCTTTATAAGCATGCCCTCCACGACATTCACCACCAGGAACATCATATAACCAGTATGTACGTTTTATTTCGAAGGGTATATGATTAAGTTGCTCTACGAATGAAAGATTGCCACGTTCATCAAGGAACTTAGGAAGTTGTAATAACTGAGGAGTACAGGTATTCATTTTCTTATTTTTAGCATTACTAACATTTCTTCGTCTATTATTTTAAATTTATAGCAACATATGGCATAAACAACAATGCCGATTATTCCGCCAAGGAATAACTGCATCCAAACTATCTCGACAAAATGCAAGAAAAGCATAACAGAAGCAGCCATAACAGCAACAGAAACAAATATACATCGCCAATCATAAAGTTGTTTCAAAGCGCCATATCCCAAAATACGACCGGGGAGATATGCATTCATGAAAAAACATATAAACGAGTTTACAAAGCAACCTATTGTAATTGCTTCAACACCAATTGGTATTGTTATTACTAGTATAATAATATCCAATGGAATTTTCGCGAAATCCAATTTCATATATAAATCAGAGCGTCCCAAAGCATTCAATACATTCATATTGATTGCAGAAACAGGCAAAAACATTCTTGCAAGAAGTAACCACTGCATCAAAACAACACATGGTCCCCATTTCTCTGTTAATAAAAACAATATTATAGGTTTAGCCAACAAAGTAGTTAAAACCATTATAGGGAACATAATCATTGCTGTAAAGAAAAGTGATTTTTTATAAACCTGGAGTAATCTTTCTCTTTCATTTTGAAGTCCACTTAACACTGGAAAAGTAACATTTCCCAAGACCTCAAAGACCGTAAAAGAAATCAATTCAGAGAAGCCAGACGCTCTTGTATAATAGCCTAACTGATGACTCTTATAATATCTACCAATACATAATGTACTAACATTGTTAATAATTGTTGAGACCACACCTGTAATCATCAACTTTGACCCAAAACCAAACAAATGATTGAAAGAATCTTTTGAAAACCTCATCGATGGCCTCCATTTTGAATAGAAAGGAAAAAGTACCATCAATACTATCGTGGAACTAATTGATTGCCCTACAAGAGCCCACACGCCAAAACCTAAGTAGGCTACAGCAATACCTATTCCTCCACTAATAATCGTAGAAGCGACATTTATCTGAGCTAATGACTTAAAATCCACATTAGCCATCAACCTTGCTCTCTGTACTATATTAAATGATCCTAATACAAAATTCAGGCCAAGTATTCTAGTGAGATCAGTTAATATCGGTTCATCATAAAAACCTGCAATCAATGGAGAACATAAATATAGCACCACATAAATACAAATAGCCATTACAACATTTGCAACAAATGCCGTAGAATAATCGATGTCTTGACAATTCTGACGTTGTATTAGAGCCTTGGCGAGACCTCCTTCTATAAACACATTAGAAATTGCAATAAAAACAGCGAGCATTCCAATGAGTCCATAGTCTGAAGGAGACAACAGACGAGCAAGTATTATACCAATAACGAAAGAAGCACCTCGTATCAGTAACTTTTCAACAAAATTCCAAACGACTCCTTTTAGGAGTTGAGATCTTACAGATTGAGGCATTAATTTCGATAGAGGATTTGGTTATCTATACTATCAAGAATATCATTAATTATATTCTGAGATGGTGAACTGTTTGGTAATAATTTATTATTAACAAATTCTGTACGTTGTTCTTTCAATGGATCGATATCATTAATAACATTCTGAATAAAATTCTCTATATCATTCTCATTATAAGCTAAATAGTGATTTGCAATACACTCCATTGCAAATCCATTCATTTTATCAGACTCGTCAATTTCATTAAGAGTTCTCATTACTGGCTTATTTACATACAAATACTCACTAATAAAAGAACCGCTATCATGAATCATTGCATCACTACTCAAAAACAAATCCTCATAATCCCCATCATTAAGATTTGTATTAGACATTGATTCCCATTTGGAATAATAATCATCTGTTTTTTTCTTTCCCCATTTTAAATATAACTTATTCTTAAGTAAAGGATGAGGTTTAAAAACAAATTGAGCCTTTTTCTTATACTTAATTGCCATATCCACCATAAAGTCACAATAACGAATGAAGCAGGAATAATACACGACACCTACAGGCTCTATTGTATGATGAGGCGCCCAAATAATTCTTTTAATCCGCGTATCATTTAATTTCCAGTCCATGCTACTATATGAATGGTGATCAATAAGTGATTCAATACCAGGATATCCTGAAACTACAGAATTAACGCCTTTGTTTCGAGCATATCGAATAGAATAATCCAAATGATAGTTTGTTGGAAGATAATGTCTCCAAAGTAAATTGTATAAAATTAAATTATAGTTTGCCTCAAAAGCATTACTATTGTTAATAGAATACGGCACATATACAGTTAAGACATCTCTAAAATTGGTTATGAAATAACGCTTGTCTATTAATGTCTCATATGGATTCGTATAAAACACGATATCTGGATTCAATTCTTTTTTTACATCAATATATGTATCATGTTCTTCATCGTAGGATTTGATGACATAGTAACCTCTTTGTTTATAAAACTCATAGGCCTCATTCATCCTAAGGACCATATTCTCTTTTCCATAATTAACAATTGGGCAAACAAGAATAATCGGCTCAAAGCGCGGATGATCAGCCATAAGACGATACACATTGTCGTATTTCCACACCGAATCAAATAAAGCAAAAAAAACACAACTGATTTTATCCTTCTTTTTTAGTCTACGTAATGCTTTTTTATGTTTAATTTGAATTGTAGCTATATATACAAATTCCTTAAACTTGCCATAACGATAGCCAATCTGAAAAAGCCCCCTAAGTTCTGATGGAACTATATCTCTATATAATTTTGCTAAAAACATAACTATTATTTATTTTCAATAATTGCGTTAGCAAGAACTTCAAGACTGTCTACATACCTAGCCCTATGATCATGCAAAGAAAATACGTTCCTTATATCAGTACATCCAGCAACTATACAATCAACCTTTTTTTCTTCTATTAAATGATTACAAACTTTTAAGAAGCAATTATATGGATGATCATTTTTTGCTTCAAAATCCTCGAACCTAATACTATTTTTGGCATTACAGATTCCTAAGGTAACTAATTTTTGAAATGAATCATCTGGATATACTAAACTCATCCCAGAATCAACCTTCAAAAACTCTTTATCGTAAAGACTTACCTTTCTAAGACCATCAGAACACATCATTCCAACTCTTTTAGCACCATTCTTGTAACAACATAATGCTACTTCATATAATAGATTTATGAAAGGAATCTGTATTACATCTTGTAATTCGTTTATAGCATAATGAGCAGTATTACAGCACATACACAGCTTAGTACAGCCACAATCTTTCAACTTCTTACCTATATTAATATAGTCCTCAATCCAAGAAGGTCCCTTACCTTCTAAATACATACTCCTTGAAGGTGCCTGTGTAGCTTGCCAAATTATCATCTCCGGATGATGAGCATCTCGAAAAGCTCCATTTCTCGTAACTCTCTCTTCAATAAGCTGACACAACTTGTTTGTAGCTGCGACACCATTCCCACCTATTACACCTATCATATTACCCAATCTTTTGTTATTTCAGAAACTCTAATATAGTCATTGTATGTATCAATATCATATGCTCTTACCTTGATTCCTCGCATTGGACAGAGAGGTTCAAACATATTAAAGACATTATTTGAATTATATGTCAAATTCCGTTTGGCCATACATGCAGGACCAGTCCACTCATAATCGCCACTCTCTCTACTAAAACTAAGGACCTCTCCTTTATCATTTGTTCTAACGAAAACAGTTTCCTCACTTGTTTTATCACCATAACAAATATATTCTCCTTTTGTGCTGAGAAGCATTTCTACATCTTCAGGATGTACAAGTAAATCCCCATCCCACTCGATTATTTCATTATTTGCATGTCTGGCTCCTAGGTAAAAACTTGCACCAGTCTTCGTTTCAAAATATCTATGGTTAAAACAAAAAATAACATCTTGTCGATATTTCCTAACTTCTTCTATTATTTCGCCCCCCTGAAAACCTATGACTATACGCAAATCCTTAATATCCTTAAACAACTTCAATTGCCACGATATCAAAGAATTTCCATTAATTTGTACCAACGCTTTTGTTAATCCCAGACCTAGTCTAGAACCTATCCCAGCACAACTTATAACTACGGATTTTCCTTCATAAAAGTCACCTGCGAGTTGGCCCAGCTGACGGCAAAGAGCCTGTTCATCATAAATAACATAATCTGTAATTGCCAATAGACTTTGTGCAGGATTATGAGTCAAGCCAACAGAGATAGAGATGTTCGCATGTCGCATCGCTTCTAAATCATTATTTCCATCGCCAACAAAAACAACTGTCTCACCGAGAGCTTTATAAAGATCAACAATCTGCTCTTTACGAAGAATTGTCTTAAGCCTTACAACTTTATCATTTTCACATTCAGCTTCGCTTCCATAACATTGGCATCCAATTTTCTTAAACAAATCATCACACCAGCAAGTAAGATTACCAGTAACAATAACACAATCTTCTCTATGAGAATCAATAAATTTCTTCACACCTTCATAGAGAGGAACTTGAGCCAGTAAATGAGATGTTTCACTTACAGAATACTTTCCCAAAAGATTTACTCTACGAATAAAACTCTCAACGAAAGGAATGTTCCCCTGAACTGTACGTTTTGTGAGTTCTGCTATTTCTTCCTTACATTCAAAATGCTCTGCAATAATAGGTAACGTTTCTACAGAAGTAACAGTACCATCTAAGTCGAATAAAAATTTCATTATGTCGAAAGCTTGATTTAATTCAATTATGATATATGATAGTCAATTACCAAAGTCATGCTCTTAAAGATCCCCGTCAAACGAGTACATATTCAAAAGGACTTTCAAAATCCTTGAGCAAAGGATGTTTTGTATCTTTGTCACTTAGAACGGCTTTATCTGTTGGGATACACCAATCGATACCTAATGAATCATCGAAGATGCTGATGCCACCATCGGCTTCGGGATGATAGAATTCATCGCATTTATACTGGAAAACAGCCGTTTCGCTGAGCACTGCAAAACCGTGAGCAAAACCCTTGGGGATAAAGAACTGACGATGATTATCCTCAGTGAGTTCCACGGCTACGTGCTGACCATAGGTAGGTGAGCCTTTGCGAATATCTACAGCCACATCAAGTACCGCACCTTTGACACAGCGAACCAGTTTGCTCTGCGTAAAGGGGGGGCGCTGGAAATGCAAGCCACGCATGACACCATAGCTTGACTTAGACTCATTGTCCTGAACGAAATTGATGGGGCCGATTTTTTCTTCGAACTCCCTCTGAGAGAATGATTCGAAGAAATAGCCACGGCTATCTTCGAAAATGCGAGGTTCAATAATGAACACGCCGTCAATTGATGTTGTTATAACTTCCATAATCTAGTCAATAATCATTTTTTCGACAACTCACCCAGCCCTCTCTTGCCGTGTAAGAGAGGGCTTCAACCACTCTCCAAACCTCTCGCCAATCTTCGGCAAGAGACTTAAACTCAAAGTTGCAGAGACCGACAACTTATCGTACCTTTTGGCAAGCCGGGACTACGGCTTATATTGTCAATGCGCTAAAAGCGCCATATTTAATACCATGCTAAAACACTCGGGGAGCGCCACGCGGCAAGGGGCAGACAGCCCCGACGAGCGGGGGTGGGCGGGAGCGATTTGCGCATGCAAGAGCGGGGCTATTTTGGCATGTCGCCAGACCAACCGTGACCTAAATCCCAATGCTCGTCGTATACGAACTCAAAATAAGGAAGCGAGAACTCCTCTTCTATGAGTTCGGTGAGTTCATCTAGGATTGGCTCAGCCCAATGGCCTACTAATACTATGAACTTATCGATGTTCCAAGCGACTCTACCACGAGGCACTTGTGTATAATCACCACTAAACTTTGTTGGTTCATGCTTGGCTTGAGCACGAAAATACTCCTTTGCCCATATCTGTCTATGAAGTTTCGGATAATTAATAAAAGGAATGCCATTATTTGCAGCTTCTTCAACCATCTTAGGAGTAATTTCTTGCTTATGTACTCCGAAGAATGACTTCTCCTCAAAATCGTACCAAAAGATACCAATGCAAGGCATTTGCTCATCGAAAGCCTTCATATCAGCCATCTGAGCTGCATGCTGCTCATCTGTTAAGTGTGTCATATATTAAAACATTACATCTTAGCACAAAGAAATTATTCCGGACTGACAAGTATAAATAACTATAAATCAGTACGTTATCAAAAATTTTGCTTTTATTAACTATGCGGTACTTGAGGGCTTTAAGAAATCGATTTCCCTTTTCCGCTTGCAAAGATAAGGGAATTTTGCGATACCACCAAATAAAAAGACGGAAAATGACGCTTTATCCAAAAATTATTCGCCATTTTCCATCTTTATATAATATTCAGGCCATTATGACAAGCCTAACAGGGGCTTGAGCTGATGCTCTTTATGCAACACCCAAATGGTAGTAACCATAGCTGCCAAAAACAGGCATACAAAAAGTATTAAAGGGCGTTTTGGCCCAGCAGGGGCTAAGGGTACCGTGGCACGCTGAAGGGTGGTAAAGGCTGGGGTTGCCTCTTGCACCTTAGCCTTATAAGCTAGCACCTGAGCATTCAACGTATTGTAGTTGTTATACTGCAACTGCAAATCGTTTTCCAAATCGGTCTGCATTTGGCGGATGCTTTCCAGGACAACATCCTGATTAGCATCTACAAATTCCACATATTTCTGACGGGCATGCTCGTAATCCTTCTTAGCCTGTTGCTGCAGCATCTCGGCATACTCCAAATCATGGCGCGACTTCTGGGTACGGTATTCGGTCAGGAAATCCTGCAAACGCGTCTTTACAGAATCAGCCAGCAAAGCTGCGATATAGGGTTCCTGAGTGGTGACGCTGATAGAAATCAGATTGGTCTTCTTATCAATCTTACAAACCACATTCTTCATAATCATACCAGCAATACGTGCCTGCTCGCCTGTGAGTTCGAAGTTATTCACCAGAGTATCCTGCTTCTTCTCGGGTGCCATCAAACCAAAGAAATCTTCCCACCAAGGCTCTTTCCACTCATTCTTGAGATAATCGTAATAGGTCATGGACGTTTTGTCATTCTTGCCATGCACCTTAATGGGAAAGAGTGAGGTTTTGAAATCGGTGCTCTTCATCAGGTCGGGATACAACGTTGGTGTAATGGCATCACCACCAGCATTGCCACCGCCACCAATGTTAACACCAAAGGAACTAGCCAAAGATGCTAATTGACTTGCGCTACCACCGCCACCTCCTGCCTCGGGCGCCAACATCACCTCGCACTTATAGTAAGTGGGGATAGACTTAGCTATCACAACAGCCACCACAAAGGCGATAGGCAATACGATATAATAGAGTTTACGATTGCTCTTGATGGCCTGCCAGATGGCACCAAAATCGATGGGCTGAGGTTTGCGAACCTGTGGATTTATCTGATTTTGTTGATTCTGCTCCATATTACGTTAGAATGTCTTTATCAGGTTTGTAACTGTGGCCAGCATGGTAACCATGGTGGCGAGAGAGGTGCCAAGGTTAGCAATCATGCTAATCTTATCGTTAGTAGAACGAGTTTTGCTGGGCACGAAGATTTCGCAACCTGGCTCAATCTTAGCACCGCTGGCCTTCTTAACGGCACCATTCTGATAGAGAATGAATGCACGCGACTTTTTGGCACCCATACCGAAACCACCGGCCTGGTTCTTAACATACCACTTGTAACTCTTACCTGCACTATAGCTGGCAGTGTTGGGGTACATGACGTTACCATCAATCTTAACGGTACCGCTGAACTCGGGTACGATAATACGGTCGCCCTCGCGGAGAACAACATCATAGTCGGAACCTGGATTAGCTAATGCTTTATCGAGTTCGATGGCCACATAGTAAACGCTATCCTGCTCAACCTTATTGGCATCGAAACCAGCACCTGACTGCACCTTAGCCAACTGGAGAATACGATTGAGGCGGAACTTCTCATCAGCGTTCATGGGGCGCTCGATACGAGCACCACGGATATAAGCCTCCTTGGTGACACCACCGGCTGCCTTCACCACCTCGCTGAGACGCTGGTTCTTACGTGTCAAAGGATAATTACCTGCGAAGAGCACCTCACCCTCGACACTGACATTGCGCTGGGGCATATAACCGGGA
>OCTX011883093.1_pt1 | contig 19846 bp, 19 predicted proteins | sample 1539691 | NCBI WGS metagenome assembly OCTX01 (sample SAMN02144231, study PRJEB22623) | gut metagenome | biome: sheep rumen | host: Ovis aries | place: New Zealand
CAAGGGATTATATGTGTATCTTCCTAACCAGCCATTTCGAAACACCTAAAGGCGTTTCTGCATAGCTGGCTACTATTATCCAATGCCTACACGGCATTTCTCTTTTCTCAAATAGATAGTCAATTCAATGATATGAAACTACGGCAAAAGAATAAAGATTCAATAATAATTCCCCTACGAATAATCGACTGAGCCACAAAAACAATTAGAAGTTCACTCCTTATGCATAAACTCTCCTTACCCCAAAAGGCATTATAGGGGCATGATGCTACTTGTGAACCCACGACATAATACGTTCATCCGTCTGCAATTGCAAAAGCACTCCTCAAAACATAATTCCACATGTATACTCATACAACGTCTGACTCTCTATATCTTTTAATTCAACTTTGCCTTCGGGTGAAATGAATACTTCTACGGTCTCTTTTATAAGACCGCCGAAATTTGTCCAATAGCAACAACTCACATGGTATTTCCCATCAACTTCAACAACTTCAGGTTTACTGATTAGCGAATTTACTTTTTTCTGTATCATTGGCTGTCTCCGTTCTCTTTCAGAAAAAGAAAGAAGTTGGATGCTGTCTGCATCCTCTTCAGAAAACATATAGATACGGCGGCTATAATTCGCATGCCACCATAAAGGGAGAATATGCCAAACCTTATATAGAAAATAGGCTTCCCATGCCCCATCGATGGAGTTTTCTGCCTTGATGTAATCCCATATATTTTGATTATACTCTCCTTCTGCCGTTTCCACATAGAGTTTGCTTGTATCTCCGGTATCTTCTTCCTTGCATTTTTCAACATGAAGAGATGCACCATCGGGCAGAGAAAGGTGGACAAGATATTGCATGAAAGAATCATAGTCCTTCTTTTCGATTTTTTTCACCAATGTTTGTGCAACCATTGAATGATCATAAGTAAATTCCTCTTGTTGTTCGTTGATAGCTGCTTGAATTTCTTGTGAAGCACGCTGTTTATTTGCATTTTCTTCTGCCTCTCTTTGTTCTTGCTCTTTAATAACCTTCTTGCGTTTCTTTTCTATAGATGAAGATATCAACAAGTATGGAATGTACAGAACTATCAAAGGAGCAAACGCGATAATGATAGCATACAAATGCCAAGGCTCCTTTTCAGAAGAATGATTATTCTTTTTACCAAAGTGAGTGGCGATGTAGAATGCCAACAAGATGAACCAAGAAACGACGTAAATTTTTATGACTATTTTCATTGTTTTATTATCCTCTTTTATTTCATTCAGGTTTATAGTTAGGTGTAAAGATAACGAATACTTTTCAATCAGAATGATTTTTACTTCTTTTTTTATGGTTTATTAAACCAATTGAAGTGAAAGAGGATAGTCAATCTACGTCAGTTTTTATAAAAAACGTAAGACCTCCCGTTTTTCTCCTTATTTCCTTAATTATCAACCATTTAAGTTTTTCAAGACCTCATATAAGACCTCATGAAGACCTCATGAAGACCTCATGTAAGACCTCACACTTTGGGCAATGTTTAGTGTTTAATGTTTAGTGTTTAGTGAATTGATATTTGTGAATTGATATTTGTGAATTGTGAATTAAAACACATGAGGTCTTACATGAGGTCTTAGGTGAGGTCTTACATGAGGTCTTACATGAGGTCTTGAAAAATACAACTCATTGATAATAAGATGTTTAAGTAAAAATACGGGAGGTCTTGGCAAAAACAAGAATATTCATGGGTTTTCGTCATCATACGGCTGGAAAGACCAAATAGCTTTTGGCAAAAAATAGATGCCGATAGGCACTTATTTGCACACAAAGTTCACGATGAAAAACCTACGATGGTGCGATTGGATGTACAAACATCATGTTTACGAGGGATAAACATGGTGTTTGTCATCAACAAACATGGTGTTTATGAAGAATGATATTAGGAAAGATTTTTTAATAAAATAGGCTTATAAATGGAAATAATTATTTACTTTTGCACGGTGTATTATCTTTTAACAAGTTTATTATGAAAAAGATATTTTTACTATTCATTCTCGCATCCTTGTTTGCAATAACACAAGGTGCATGGGCGGCAGAGACGCCACAGGTGATTTGGTGCGAAAGCAACACCACGCTTTATTTCATTAATTCCAAAACGCTGTATGCGGAGGGCGACACCTACGACGGACAGACCGTTACCAACGTATGGAGTGGAGAGGATGTAACAGCTTCTCCCATCGATGATGAACCCGCTTTTGTTATGGACTTATGGGACGTTTGTACAAGGGCGGTTATCGATAAATCTTTCGCCAGTGTACGACCTACCTCATGCTATGATTGGTTTGGTGATTTTCATTGTTTGACGACCATTGAGGGCTTAGAGTACCTGAATACTTCCGAAGTGACAAACATGACATTTATGTTTGGTTATTGCCCTCAATTGACATCCCTTGACCTGTCGAACTTCAATACAGCCAAGGTAACGCAGATGATAGCTATGTTTAATGGCTGCCGCGCATTGGAGACCATCTACGTAAGCGACGGCTGGACGGTAGACAATGTGACAGAGAGTAGACTCATGTTTGGCCAGTGCTATAGCCTCGTTGGAGGACAAGGAACGACATATCCTTGGGACAATCCGAATGCACCAGACAAGACCTATGCCCACATCGATGGCGGCGAGAGCAACCCTGGCTTCCTCACACAACTCTTTAACATTGCCCTTAACGAGAATTTCGATGACAACAGTGCCACTATCAGCGAATACAACGGCAAACCCTGCAAAGTGACATTGGCCCGCTCTATCGTGCCTGGTTCCTACAATACATTGAGCCTGCCGTTTGATGTGGACAATGTTTTGTTGAAGGAGAAATTCGGTGAAGATGTAGAGTTGGCAGAGTTAAGCGGTACGCACATGGATAATGAAACATTGTATTTCGACTTCGCTCCTGCCGATGCTATAGAGGCTGGTAAACCTTATCTTATCTATGTGTCGAATGCCGTGGAGAGCCCCATCACGTTTAACGCCGTGACGGTAAAGGAGGGAACTCAACCCGTAACGACAAGCCTTGCCGACTTCATTCCCGTGTTTGACGTGACGACGTTGGATAACGGAAACGAGAACATCCTGTTCCTCGGAGCCAACAATACGTTGTACTACCCAAGCACCTCATCTGGTGCCATGAAGGGTTTCCGCGCTTACTTCGAGGTGAAGGGCGAAGCCCAAGGTGCCAAGGCAATGGTGATGATGGACAATTCTCTGACAGGTGTCAAGACCATTCTCAACGAGAACCTGCAAAACGAGCAAGTGTATGACTTGCAGGGAAGAATGGTAACACATCCCGCAAAGGGTCTCTATATCATGAACGGAAAGAAAGTGATTATCAAGTAAAAATCAATAAATTATGGAAAAGAGTAAGTATATATGCCCCCGCACGTCGAGGGTGAACGTGAAAGTGGATGGCTTTATCCTCACGGCAAGCACACAAACTGGTCCGAGATACAGCTCATCAGGCTTGAACAAAGGTAGTGGTATCTCTGGAAATGGCGAAGCTGCCGATGCTTCTGGTGCCTTCTCCAAGATGTGCTACTGGGATCTTTGATAAGAGAGGTTTTGTATTATCCCGAATAATTGGGGGGCGCGTCAAGAAGATGCGCCTCCCTTTTTGTTTGAAGGAAAATCGACTGAGCCCTATTTTCATTTGGTATAATCATCATGTACCATTCGTACATTGCCCATGTACCATTCGTATTTTGCCCATGTACCATTCGTACATGGCCTTTATACGAAAAAAAACATAAGTATTTCAAAATAGGAATTGTTGTCTAAGGATTAAGGGATTAAAGGATTTATAGAATATCGGTGCCTACAGCGAAGGTAAAATCCTTAAATCCTTGAATCCTTAGAATAATCTATATCTTCTATTATCCGATAGTGAAACGAAAATATGAAGAATATTAAAATGTTGCGGAATATAGATAGCAGTATATTATTTGCCATTCACAATGAGGCATTTCTTATCTGTCCAAACCACAGAAAAGATGGTAAAAGAAACAAAAATGGCAACTCATCATGCAAAGATGAATATTTTTAGCTATCTTTGCATCTTGAAAAGGAAAAATACAGAAAATGCAAGAGACAAGACAAAACAAAGTGGCACGACTGCTGCAAAAGGAACTCAGCTTGATATTCCAAAGCCAGACACGTATGATGCACGGTACGATGGTAAGCGTAACGAGAGCAAAGGTGAGTCCAGACCTCAGCGTATGCACTGCATACTTGAGCATCTTCCCATCTGAAAAGGGTGAGGAAATCATCAAGAACATCAACGATAACGTCAAGACTATCCGTTACGAACTGGGCACGCGCATTCGCAACCAAGTACGCATCATTCCTGAATTGCGATTCTTCATCGACGATAGTTTGGATTATATCGAGCGTATCGACGAGTTGCTGAAACAATAAGCAGTAAGTGTAGATGAACTTTCCCTATTACATCGCCAAAAGATATTTGTTCTCGAAGAAGGGAACGAATGCCATCAACGTGATTTCCGCCGTGTCGATGGGAGGCATTGCCGTGGCTACAATGGCATTGATAGTGGTGTTGAGCGTGTTTAATGGCTTCCATGACCTGGTAGCTTCATTCTTCACGACGTTCGACCCCCAATTGCAGATTGTTCCCACGATGGGGAAAGACGCGCCTACTGACGACCCCATACTCACGCAAATCAAGCAATTACCAGAGATTGACGTGGCTACGGAATGCGTGGAAGACCAAGCGCTTGCCATCTATCAAGACAAGCAAGCGATGGTGAGAATCAAAGGCGTGGAAGACAACTTTGACCAACTCACACATATTACCGAGATTCTTTATGGCGACGGAGAATACGAACTACATGCGGGCAACTTGCAATATGGTATCTTGGGCATTCGCTTGGCGCAGACCTTGGGAACGGGAGCATATTTCAAGGGATTCCTTCGGATATACGCTCCGATGCGAGAAGGACAGTTAGACTTAACCGACCCTTCATCGGGGTTTGTGGTAGACTCGCTGATGTCGCCTGGCGTTGTGTTTTCCGTCAGACAGAGTAAGTACGACAGGGATTACATCATCGTTCCCATTGCCTTTGCACGTACCTTGTTTGGACAACAGGGAATGCTGACCTCATTGGAACTACGTCTGAAAGACGGATGCAATTTCTCTGCCGTGAAGAAGGAAATCAAAAAGATTGCCGGCGATAAATATAAGGTACTTGACCGCTATGAACAACAGGCCGACACGTTTAAAATCATGAAGATAGAGAAGTTGATTGCTTACATCTTCCTTACGTTTATCCTCATGATAGCATGTTTCAACATCATCGGTTCACTTTCCATGCTCATCATCGACAAGAAAGACGACGTGGTGACGTTGCGCAACTTAGGCGCCAGCGAAAAGCAAATCACGAAGATATTCCTCTTTGAAGGAAGGATGATTGGTGCCATCGGTGCCATCGTAGGCATTGTAATGGGACTTGTGCTCTGTTGGATGCAACAAGCCTTCGGACTCGTAAAATTAGGAGAAAGTAGTGGTTCGTTTGTTGTCAATGCCTATCCCGTCAGCGTACATTACACCGACGTTATTTTGACATTCTTCACCGTATTGGCTGTAGGATGGATTGCCGTTTGGTATCCTGTGAGATACCTTAGATCGGGAGAGGTAAGAGGTGAGAAGTGAGAGGTGAGAGATATGCTTAGAGTCATTGAGAAAGTGAAACATGTATTGGTAAAGGTATTCTCTCACCTCTCACCACACTAAATTGCGGATAAATTGATGTTCTCCACCTCAATGGTCTCATGGAGAAACATCTGTGCAGACTCCTTGAACTTATCGGGATTTTCGGTCGTGTAGTACTTAACCGTAGCACCACGCGAACAACGTTGTTCCATCTGCGGATGGCGCTCAAGATATTGCTGAAGACTCTCTGCCACGTATTCACCTTGCGGAACAACACGAACGCCAGCAGGTAAATACTTCAAAATCTTCGGCATGAGAATCGGATAATGCGTACATCCCAAGATAAGCGCATCAATCAAGGGGTCTTTACGCATGATTTCGTCTATGCGCTTCTTTACGAAATAATCGGCACCAGGAGAATCAGCCTCGTTGTATTCCACCAAAGGAACCCAAAAAGGACAAGCCACACCCGATACGGTAATATCTGGATGGAGCTTCTTGATTTCCATGTTATAACTCTCGCTCTTGATGGTTCCTTCCGTTGCCAATACGCCAACGTGCCTGCTTGTCGTCAACTTACCGATAACCTCTGCCGTAGGACGGATTATGCCTAATACGCGTCGTTCAGGGTCTATCTGGGGTAAGTCGTTTTGTTGGATGGTTCTCAAAGCCTTGGCAGAAGCCGTATTGCAACCTAATATAACAAGGTGGCAACCGCACTCGAAGAGTTGAAGCACAGCCTGACGTGTAAACTGATAAACTACGTCGAAAGAACGAGGACCGTAAGGAGCACGGGCATTATCGCCAAGATAGACATAATCGTATTGCGGCAATAATTGGCGAATGCCATGCAAGATGGTCAACCCACCATAACCAGAGTCGAAAATACCAATGGGACCACTCTTCATCTAACCCTTCCTCCCAACAATTCTTTCTTGACTAATAAATTGATGTCTACGCCAACGGCGGAATTGATATACGGAACAGCATTGCTATCGGTATTCAGCACGAAAGCCAATCCCTGTTCCATACCAATCTTATTTAGTACGACGGTAATCTTTGCTTTCAACGGCGCATATCCTTCTTGTTCGGCTTCGCTTAGAAGTCGTTGCGCCTCATCCTTGAAAGCGATATTCCTCTCCAACATATCTTGCAGTTCTGCCTGTCGCTTCTTGAGGATAGACGGAGCCAAATCCCTTTGTTCATCAAGAAACGCCTCATACTTTTTGTTAAACTCAGCTTCCGATCTGTCTGCCTCTGCCTTGAACTGCTTGGAAAGGTTATCCAAGTTGTTCTTTACGTTTTTGTATTCGGGCATAGAGCGAAGAGCCTCATCATAACTAAAATAACCAAACACCATTTCTGGCGACGGCACAACCGTTTCTTGCGTTTCAAGTTCTTGCGGCATCTGGATTTCCGATACGGGGATAGTGTCTATCTTTTCGGAAACAACAAGCGTATCCACGTTTTGCGCCCAAGCAACCGTAGCAAAAAGAGATAAGAATATGGAAAGAAATTTCATCGTCGTAAAGAAAAAATGACGAGTGAGTTTTTCTCACTCGTCAACGAAAAAGTTATTATTTCAATTTTCTAACTTCACTCTTACAAGCCTCTGTCACATCGTCACAAAGAGTCTTGTTGATAAATGGCAGCGAATTGCTCATTACGATGTACACGTACTTGCCATTGTTGCCGACATTCTCGATAGCCTTTGCCACCTTGGTCTGAATGGGAGCCAACAACTCTTGTTGCTTTTGTTGCAACTTTTGGCTATTGTCTTGGTAAGCCTGTTGGATTTTCTGTTGCATTTCCATCAATGCCTGTTCTGTTTCCTGTTGTTTCGTTGCATTCATGGTAGACTTGGTCTTATCGTATTCACCAGCCTTACGTTCAAGTTCCTCACGCATAGCTTGCAACTCATTGTCGTATTGCTTAGCCAAAGCCTGCAATTCACCTTGAGCCTTAGCATACTCAGGAATGTCTTGAGCAACTGCATCATAATCCACGCAACCAAACTTCTGGGCGAACATCGTCATAGGAGCCAGAAGCATTACCATTAAAATAAATTTTTTCATTTTCTTGATCTTATTAATTATTATATATTTTAAAATCGATTGATATACACTTATACGACATACACATTAATTGGAATAGCCCAACTTCTGCAACACCTCGTTGCTGATGTCAATAGAAGGAGAACCGAAGATGATTCCAGCCGATTGATTGGCACGGTCGAGCACAAGACTATAACCACGCAACTCGGAAATCTCCTTCACGGCATTGTATATTTCCTCTTGGATAGGACTCATCAAACTCTCACGTTTCTTGAACAATTCGCCTTCGGGACCGAAATATTTCTTCTTCAAGTCGCTGGCTTCCTTTTCCTTTTTCATGATAGCCTCTTGCTTGTCCTTCTTTTGTTCTTGAGAGAGAAAAACCACCTCGTTTTGATAGTTTTTATACATCGTTCCAGCTTCGGTATTGAGAGCATCAACCTCAGCTTGCCACTTCTTGCTCACTTGATTGAGTTGTTCATTCGCACGCTCGTAAGCTGGAATATTCTTCAATATATACTCCATGTCAAGCAAGGCAAACTTCTGCGCACTCGCCGTCAATGCTATTACGGCCATAGTGCAAATCATCATCAATTTCTTCATAGGCTTTGTTTGTTTATGAGACGAATCCAAAACATAAAAGTTTCAAACTTCTCGCCATATATTTATGATTTTTAATGTTTATTCTCAATTAATTAGAACTCTTGACCTAAGATAAAGTGGAATTGTGAACCACCTTTCGTACCAAATACCTTGTCGAAACCGTAAGCCCAGTCGATACCCATCAAACCAACCATTGGCAGGAAGATACGTACACCGACACCAGCTGAACGCTTCATGTCAAAGGGATTGAAGTTCTTTGTCTCGTTCCACGCATTACCAGCCTCAAGGAATGTCAATCCGTAAATAGTGGTATTACCGAGCAAGAACGGATAACGAAGTTCCAAGGTAAAGCGGTCGTATGCATAACCTTCTTGGTAGTATGGGGTGAGCGAACCATTTTCGTAACCACGCAAACCGATGGTTTCCTCTGCATAGCTCGTAGAATATCCACTCATACCGTCACCACCCATGTAATAGGTTTCAAACGGAGACTTCTTATATTTATTGTATGAACCTAAGATACCCAATTCAACACGCGTCATCAACACGAAACACTTCTGTCCACCCGTAAGAGCGGTGTAGGTACGCGCCTTAAACTTCCATTTATGGTATTCAACCCAACGATATTTCTCTTGTTGCTCCTTAGAATAGGTGGCAGAAGAGGAATTGGTTGCCAAGTTCTTGTAATCCTTTCCATCCCATAGAGACCATGGTGGAGTTAACGTAACGGAAGCCAAGAATTCGGAACCGCGACGTGGGAACAACTGGTTGTCAGTAGATGTACGGTTCAATGCAATGCTGACGTTCAAGTTGTTGGAATTACCATTACGCATCAGGAAGTAAGCCCAGTTTTTCAACATATATCGTGTATACGACAATTGCAATTGCAGGAAGAAATAATCGTCTGGCCAACGCAAACGCTTACCCCATCCGAGAGAAGCACCGAACAACTGCACGTACTTGTCTGGGTCGTAATAGTTCTCGTAATTATTATACATATAACTGCCTGCACCATACAAGTAGTTATAATAATTGTTCATGTAACCACTATTATAGTAGTTGCTTGAAACGTCGGTTTGCTTCGAATAGAAGGCTCCTACGCTAAATTGGATAGGGCGTTTGCCCCCAAACCAACTCGTAGAGTAACTGGCATTATACGATTGATAATACGTACCGTTGGTTTGCGCACCTATAGAAAGCACCTCACCATCACCGATAGGCATGATTCCACGGTGTTCCTTGTTTTTGTTGAACAAGTTTGCCATGGAGAAGTTATTCAACTTCAAACCGATACGTCCGATAACACCTGTCTGTCCCCATCCAAGAGAGAACTCGATTTGGTCGTTCGACTTCTGTTCCAAGTTCCAGTTGATGTCAACAGTACCATCCTCATAGTTAGGCATCACTTTCGGATCAATCTTCTCAGGGTCGAAGTGTCCCATAGAAGCCAAATCACGAACCGAACGTGTCAAGGCATCTTTAGAGAAGAGGTCGCCAGGTTTGGTACGCAATTCACGACGAACCACGTTTTCATACAAGCGGTCATTACCGTTGATTCTCACCCTACTGATATGCGCCTGCGTTCCTTCTTGAATACGCATTTCAAGGTCGATAGAGTCGCCAACGATATTCACTTCGGTAGGATCCAGGTTATAGAACAAGTATCCATTGTTCCAATAGTAATTACCTACGGCATCTTCATCTTCCACCAAACGCTTGTTGAGCAACTTCTGATTATATACGTCTCCCTTACCCATACCGAGCACTTCACTCAAGTAACTGGTGGGATACACCGTATTACCAACCCAATGGATATTGCGGATATAATATTTCTGTCCTTCTTCTACCTTCAAGTAAATGTTCACGTGCTTATCGTCAACGTTCCACACGCTATCTTCCACAATACGCGCGTCACGATAACCATGTTCATTGTATTTTTCTATCAGGTTTTGCTTATCCTTCTTCCATCTATCTGGCGTAAACTTTTTCGCTTTCAAGAACGAGGAGAGCTTTCCTGCTTCATGAATCTTTGCAAATGCACCTTTCCTCAAGAATCCACCCTTGATTTGTACGTCTTTCAGTTCGCTATTACCGTCAAGGATGATATTCCTGACCTTCATCTTCTCCTTCTTATCGATGATAACGTCAAGAATCATCTGGTTCTTTTGCGTCACGTCTTCACGTTGCTGGATTTCTATTTCTGCATTCTTGAATCCCTTATCGTCAAAATACTTCTTGGCGAGAATCTTTGCACGGTCAATCACGTTAGGATGTAAGCTCGTTCCCTTGATGATACCCAACTTCTGTTCCATGTCTTCACGCTCGGATTTCTTCAATCCGATGTAATTAATGGTTGATACGCGCGGGCGTGTAGCCAATGTTATATGCAAGTAAATCTTATTGCCAACCAATGAATCGGCAGAGATTTTCACTTCGGAAAACAATCCATGTCTCCAATAACGCTTCACCGCATCGGTAATGGCCATACCCGGTACTTCTATCTCCTGTCCTACCGACAATCCGGAAATACCCGTGAGCATATAATCTTCATATCCATCTACGCCAGAAACGTTGATACCGCCAAGTATACACGTACGAGGCGAACCTGCATACGAGATATCTGGATTCAAAATGACATCTTGCGCCCTCACGCCCACATGGAGCATCAGAGCCACAAAGATTATCAACACCTTATTTATATAGTTCATCACAATGACTTTTTCTATGTTCAATCATTCACCTTGTTCTACCTGTGCTTCTGTCTTGCCATACCTGCGCTGGCGATTTTGGAAACTGGCAATTGCCTTATGCAAGTCTTCTTCCATGAAATCTGGCCAATAGGTGTCACAGAAATACAATTCGGAATAAGCAATCTGCCACAACAGGTAATTGCTGATACGCAATTCGCCTCCCGTCCTAATCAACAAGTCGGGGTCGGGCATAAAATTGGTCGTGAGATGTTGGCTTATCATTTCCTCGTCAATCATCTTCACGTCCTTGAATCCCTCTACGCCTTCGTCGTGCTTTTGCAGAATGTCTTGCATAGCCTTCACGATTTCCCATCTACTGGAATAACTCAATGCCACCACCATCGTCATGGTATCGTTTTGTGCCGTATGCTCTTCCGTTTCCATCAGTTTCTTATACACGTCTTTAGGCAACCGACTCATATCTCCGATGACGCGGAATCTCACGTTGTTCTTCATGAAGATTTCATCTTCCAACGACGTCAGCACCAATCCCATTAGGGCGGAGATCTCATCTGCCGGACGATTCCAGTTTTCCGTTGAGAACGTGTAAAGAGTAAGGTATTTAACGCCCAACCGTGTACATTCAGATGTAATCCTACGTACAGCATCCACACCAGCTTGATGTCCGAAACTACGAGGCTTACCTCTTTCGGCTGCCCAACGCCCATTTCCATCCATGATAATGGCAATGTGTTGCGGTATGCGTGACATATCTAATTGTTCCATATCATATATTTTCTTTGTTTACAATCACTCGTCATCATTGTGACAAGTGCGGCATTTTGCCATAAAGCTATATGTTAGCGACACCATCAATGCCGAATAGCAATCGGTATTCTTGAATGCGCCACTGCTCTTCACGTAATATGGGTCTTTCACTCCGTCGAGTTCATCACTCAATGCGAAATGAATACCCCATTCAACACCCAAGTTCAAGCGGTCGGCTACCTTGTATTTCACGCCCAATCCTACGGGTAAGTTGGCGGTAAAGGCTTTCTTGCCATTGCCAGAAGCGAACGTACCACCCAAACCGATGAACACAAACGGTGTCAACCTCATCGCTCCACGATAATCCCTACCTGTTCCGTAAGGCCAAAGATTATATTCAAACGTGACAGAGGCATCAACGAGCGTGTTCTTGAACGAATATGTTTCCTCCACGTAGTCGTGGTAATATGTCTTCACGTCTTTCGACGAACCTTTGAGTGTCCCGTACATGGCACTAAATCTGAAACCAGAATAAGGATTGAACAACCTGCGCAACATCAAAGATGCCCCAGGTTGTATGTTCTTCGTCAAATTGCCGTTGAAATCACCCAGATAATTCACGGCTCCGACACCTCCACCCACTTCCATAAGGTATTCAGGGTCACTTTGTGCACGTGAAACGGATGAAAACATCATCAAGAGTGCAACGACGAATACATTTCTCAAATCCATAGTACCATCTATTCTCATGAAGTCATCACTCTTCGAATGCTCCTTGCTCTTTTCTCCAACCAAGTTCGTTCAACCTACCCTTCCACACTTCTCCCGTTTCAGCGGCAAGAATCCATATATAGTTATTCTCGTCGGTGGTAACGGTGAAAGCAGAACCGGTAACGGTAAAATCCTTGGGGAATGCATAAACCGTATCTCTTTGCCAAGCAATACCCTCGTTTTTACTTTGGTAGAACACAGCGCCTCCGCTGACAGAAGCATCTATTACGTTTTGTCCTATCGCCAGCAACATGTTATTGTAGCTGATTACTTGCAGGTTTTTCATACGTGGCAAAAGTTGGCGGCTATTTGGGGAAACGGTATAGAATGTCCAAGGTTGTTTCTCTCCGCTTGTACTCGTTTCGTCAACCAAACTCCAAATCACGGCATTGGTTTCTCCAGCAAATTGTTGAGCATTACGATTGCCTAACAATACCAACTTGCAGACATCATCGTTGGTCTTCGACGTGAGAGAGACGAAATTGACGTCTTCCGTTGGCAACCATTCACGGTCTCTATCCATTTCTACCTCCTTCCAAACTTCACTCATGTACGAACTTTCCATGAGTTGGCCATTCTTAGAATAAGCGTATACACTTTGGTATGCTCCTCCTAACAACAATGAGATATTGGGTGCGTCTATTGCAGTTGCCTCGTACCCTACTCCATCCTTTTTGATAATGTAGATTTTTCCGTTAGACAAAAACATGGGATAACCACAACAAAGCACGAAATTACGATAGGCATCGGCATCAAATACATCTTCTAAAGCCAATGTCCATATTAGTTGCTTATCATCATAATCGCCTACGTAAACGCGAGAACCCGTTCCGTCATTTCCCATGAACCATATCTTGCCATCGTACGCCAACGCGCGCAAACCTTTCATTGAAGCTACCAAGTGGTCGAGTCCATTCACCGATTGCCAATTCAACACGTTCGCATCTTCTTTATGTACGTTTACCGAAACCCTATAAGAGCGGTAAGCGGTACCCGAATTATTAAAGGCGCGAATCTCCAAAGGCTGGGTAAAGTCAAGAGAGTCGTTACTTGAATAATACACCAAGCTGTCGCGCATCTTGTCTTTCGTCCTTTTGTTAATGAAAAGAGCGCCCGAGTTCTTTGATGTCATGTTTATCACTACCTTCGTAGCGTCCACACCCTTTGGCAAAGAATCGGGATTGTAAATCACCCTATTCCTGTGGTCGATATTGAATTTATAGCTGCCGGCATTAAGAGTTGTCTTTATTACGGTATCCACTCCAGCCTTTGTCGTGGTTTGTATATATCTATTAAGAGTTCCTAAACTAAAGGATGTAATAGCCGTATCTTCGTAATATGTCACTTCATCGGTATTGGATTTCAAGCAAGAAGAGAGCATTAAAACGCCCATACACAATACCGCAAAAGCATAAATTTTACTTTTCATTAAACCTATATTTCATTTTTAACGTGCAAATTTAAATAGAATTCCTCAAATAGCAGACTTTTTTAATGCTTTATTATATAAAAAAGGGATGATTAACCGCTTTTTTAAGGTCTGTTTAGAGTTTTTCATAAAAAAAAGAGGACGATATCAGTCACTGACACCGGCCTCTATAAGAATCATGTTATTCCGCTTTACTATGCACAAGAGTAATGATACACATTACAGTTGTCAGGAAAACTCCAACCAATAAAGCGGTCGTTTCATAGTCGAATAACATCATCTTTAACCTTAAAAATCTATCAAACTATTAACCTAATGAAATTGAGTTGTCCTTTTGGACGAGTGCAAAATTACTTAATTGTGTGCGAACACACAACATATTTTGCCATTATTCTCGTTCACAATCGGATTCTTTGATTTATGTCAAAACCGAACGATAAATCTCTCTTTTGCAAACATATTGTTTAGGCTTCGTAAACGATATGTTTAGCGCTCGTAAACGATATGTTTAGCCATGGTAAACATGATGTTTGCCTAATTTCAGAATCAATTTACAATAATTATATAAAAATTCTTCGGTCATCATGATTATTTTTGTATCTTTGCGTCCGAATGCAAATTACCCAAATAATAACTTCAATGACTATCGAAATGAAGCAAAACGTAAAGAAATATGTATTTCTCGCCTTTGCACTCGTATGTGCAATCAGCGTAAACGCAGCCAATAAATCACTCGAAACACCATCGGAAGACGATACTTTCCAAGCATCAATTCCGTTGGGAAAGTCTACCGTTGAGGCAACATTTACCATTACGGACAAGACGAATAACGAGGTGATGATTGGATACGATAACTACTATTACGAGGCAGATATCTATTCCCCTACTTTGCCAAGTACAGACAGCCATGTAGTGGAGGGAAAATACTTTACCGCCATCGACAAGGCAACGGAAGGCAGATTGACCATCCCAGAGACAGTAACCGACGAAAACGGCGTTACCTATACCGTAACGGGAATTGCCAACCACGCTTTTGCCGAGTGTAGCGGCCTGACTTTCATCAGTGTTCCCAAGACCATCAAGGACATTGACACATTTGCTTTTTCCCAATGTACGGGATTGAAAATCCTCAAGGTTTGCGTAAATGAACCTTTGGAAGTATTCGCCTCAACGTTTGAGGGAATCGAAGACGCTACCCTATACGTGAGAAGGGGTTGTTTGGAAGCCTACTCAACAGCTAAGTGTTGGAAAGACTTCTCTCTCATTCGTGAATTCCCTAACGGTGACGTGAACTTAGACGGTGAAGTCAATATCCAAGATGTCGTTGCAACGGTTGGTCACATGCTTGGCAATGAAACAGAACCTTTTGAGGAGTCGTTTGCCGATATGAACGAAGACGGAACGATTAACATTACCGACGTTACGGCTATTGTCAGCCTCATTCTCAATCAAGAATAACAACAACAAAACATAGAAGATTGAAGATTAAAGAGTGTCTCCACGCGGGATTTCTTTGATCTTCAATCTTCTTTAACATGAAAACAAAATAAAAGGAAAGGTAATATACATGAAGAAAATTCTTTGGCATTCGTTTGCAACTGCCATTCTCGTTGTCGCAATGACAGGCTTGAACTCTTGTAGCAACAAAAAATTCAATGTCAGCGGAACCATCAACGGAGCCAACGACTCTACACTCTACTTCGAAAACATGAGTTTGAATGGTCCGATAGTGGTAGATTCCGTTGTCTTGACGAAAGAAGGAACGTTTGAGTTTCACGGTCCGCAACCGTCGGCACCTGAGTTTTATCGCCTAAGATTAGGAAGGCAAATAATCAACATTTCCATCGATTCCACCGAGAATATCAACATCAAGGCCGACTATCCCACGATGTCTGCCCAATACGAAGTTGAGGGTTCGGAAGATTGTAATCGTATCAAGGAATTATCGCTTTTGCAAATGAACTTGCAAGCACAAATCAATGCCATTTCGCACGACGAAACGCTGAACAATGTAGCTACACAAGATAGCATCATGAACTTGGTGAATGCTTATAAGGAACTCATTAAGAACAACTATATTTTCAAGGACCCGAAACTCGCTTCCTCGTATTTCGCACTCTTCCAAACCGTAGCATTGGGATACAACAATGTTTTGGTGTTTAATCCCCGCGCCAATGAGAACGACGTGAAAGTGTTTGCGGCCGTTGCTACGAGTTGGGATACGTATTATCCAGAAGCCGAACGCGGTATCAACCTTCACAACATTGCCATTGAGGGAATGAAAAACGTGAGAATCCTACAAGCACAACGCAACAAGACGATTGACCCGAACCTTGTTGTTGAGGCGGGAGTGATAGAGATTGCCTTGCAAGACAATAAGGGCGTTGTTCGTAAGTTGACCGACCTGAAGGGAAAAGTGGTGTTGCTCGACTTCCATCTCTTTGCTTCCAGCGGAAGTACCGAACGCATCATGAACTTGCGCAATATCTATAATAAGTTCCACGACCGTGGATTGGAAATCTATCAAGTATCCGTTGACCCCGACGAACACTTCTGGAAGACACAAACCGCTGCCTTGCCATGGATTAGCGTGAGAGACCCAGAGGGCATAGACAGTCCTTTGATGAGACAATACAACCTGCTCGACATTCCAACATTCTTCCTCATCACGAGGGATAATGTGCTCGATAAGCGCGACGCACAAATCAAGAACTTAGAAGCAGAGATTGCCGCCCTCTTATGAGATTCTTGACCTTGTTCGTATGCATGGTTTGGGAATCCTCTCTATCCGTGTATTCGCAAGTATTCTCGATGGAGCAAGTCAACGACAGCACTCATTATTTGGTGCTTCGTACTGATTCCACCACCGATAAATGGTTGTTGCCATATCCCGTTTACCAATTCCAAGTGGGAGACGTTGACGGGAACGGCACGACTGATGCATTGGTGGGAGTTATCAAGCGAACAAGATTTCGCCCAGAGAAAGACAGGCGTCTTTTCATTTTCAAAAACAAGAGCGCTCTCATACGTCCACTATGGATGGGTTCTAAGTTGGGAGGAATACTCGTAGACTTCAAATACACGAAAGACGGTATTGTGAGAAGTTTGGAGAAAACCCTGAAAGACGAATACGTCGTGGCTGAATACAAATGGCAAGGATTTGGCTTGGGATTCGAGAGATTCCTCGTTAAGAAAGTTACAAGAGAAGAGGCAACAATAGTATTTAACCAATAGAAACTAAATATGAAGAAATTTCTTTTCATTTTAATGACGTTTGCATTGACATTGAATGCAACAGCTCAAAAGCAAGGGCATCATGTCATCATTCCTGGTAAGGGAAACCTGGATGTGGAACAATTCATCCGTTCCATCGATACCAACATGGATATTTCGCATTTGTCATTGGCAGAGTTGCGCATCTTACGCAATGGATTTGCCGCTCGACAAGGCCACATCTTCATGGATGCTACGTTAAGAAACATTTTCGAGAAGACTTCGTGGTACGATTCATTGATGTGGAAACGTTTTGAGAAAGAAGAGGAAATGCCCAATTATGGCTATGATGAAAATTGGGAAAAATATAGACACTTGCCTTTGAAATACACGAAAGAAGAACAAGCATTCATCAATAAAATCCAGAAACGCGAAAAAGAACTGAGGCAAAACTTGTTTAATCCTCGCAAGGGATATAAAGTGGACGCGGACAAACTGATAAATGCTTTCCAACTACAATCCATCGACCCTAAATTGAAGGAAGCATTGGGGAAGAATGGATTTGCTATCGTTCCTGGGAAGAAAATACAATTATTTCATGTCTATGAGAAAAACGACTACTCCGTATTTCCTTCGTTCGTAACAACCGACCTCTATCTGCAATTGTTCCATTTGTATTTCGATAGTATCGTCAAGGATATAGAGGAAGAGAAACTGGATTCGCTCGTTACCTTGCTTTGCCAAACGATGTACGACAATACGAAACTTCTGGCAGAGACATCACCCAGCAAGGAAATCAAGAGCGCCAACGCTTTCAACCAAGCATATTTTGCCGTGGCACTTGCATTATTGACGGGCGAGAAAACGCTTGCCGTGGCTCCGCAATACGAGCAACAAGTGAATGATGAAATACAGAAAGTGCTTCGTTCAGAGGATGCTTTCTCGCCTTTCTTGGGTTATAACGATGTAAAGTACAGTTATTCCCTGTTCCGTCCACGCGGTCATTATTCTCGTAATGAGAAAGTACAACGCTATTTCAGGGCGATGATGTGGTTGCAAAACGTACATTTCGGTACTGACAAAGATTTCCAATTGTCGTGCGCGGCAGCATTGGCAGACATTATTTGCAATAACAAACAGGCATTACATGCTTATCAACAAGTGTTTGAGCCAATGACCTTTATCTTCGGCAAACCCGACAATGTGACCATCACACAGGTTTATGATGAGATGAAAAAGACGGGACTAACCACGGAGAAACTTCTCAAGAGTAAGAAGGCATTGAAGAAGTTAAGGACAAGCATCGACCTATTAGGCGAAAAGCAAACACGCATTCGTCCGAAGTTTGAACTGACCAGCCATTGCAAAATCAATTTCATGCCTCAACGCTATATGCCTGATGCAGAGGTACTCAACGAGATGATTGACGCAAAGAACAATCCCACCAAGCGTGGGGCGCCATCGAGCTTAGACGTTTTTGCCGCCATGGGAACACCCGTTGCCGAACAAATCTTATTGGGCAACATGCATATCGCAGAACAATGGGATGAGTTTATTCCTACGTTAGAGACGATGAAAAAACGCATTAAAGAAATCAATTGGAATGAGACGGTGGCTACTCATTGGCTGAGGTCTCTAAAGGAAATGACTGACACCGCAACCAATTATCCGTATTTCATGCAAGGTGACGCGTGGAAACTCAAGGATTTGAATACCGCCTTGGGTTCATACGCGGAATTGAAACACGATGCCATTCTCTATGCCAAACAACCTATGTCTGCCGAATGTGGCGGTTATGGTCCTCCAGACCCTATATTAAAAGGTTATGTAGAACCTAACGTGAAGTTTTGGAAACGTGCCATCGAGACTTGCATTGCCTTCCAAAATATCTTAAAGAAGTATGATTTGATGACGGAAAAAGCCATATCTACCTCCGAGCAACTGATAGAACAAGCGAAGTTCTTGTTGACGATTAGCGAAAAGGAATTGGCTGGTAAGACGTTGACAGACAATGAGTATTCTCAAATCAAGATTATCGGTTCTACCTTTGAATATATTTCCCTCAACTTAGCAAGGGAGAAAGACCAATATTTAGATGGTTGGGACAACGTGGAAGGTGCCAACAAGGAGATTTCCATCGTGGCAGACATCTTCACCGCCAACGGTTTGAACAATCCAAAGAAGTCTTTGCTCTACACGGCTACTGGTCCTGCTTACGAGATTTATGTCATCGTGGAAATAGAAGGCAATCTCTACCTTACGCGTGGAGCCGTATTCTCATATAGAGAGTTTGACCGTCCTTTGGGTGAACAACGTCTCACCGACGAGGAATGGCAACAATATCTCAAATCGCATCCTAACTACGGAATTCCTTCATGGATGGATACTATCACCATACCATTGGAAAAAGAGCCTGAAGACAATGAGGAGTTTTTCTATAGTTCGGGGTGTTAGAAAGAGAGTTAGAAGCAAAGTTAGAAGTAAGAAGCAAGAGATTAGACTTTTCGATTGAGGGAAATCAATCTTCAATCTTCAATTTTCAATTTTGAAAAATCTTCAATCTTCTCCAAAAAAATCTTTACTTTTTCTTGCGGAAACGAAAAAAATGATATAATTTTGTACCGAT
>OCTX012246573.1_pt1 | contig 19832 bp, 18 predicted proteins | sample 1539691 | NCBI WGS metagenome assembly OCTX01 (sample SAMN02144231, study PRJEB22623) | gut metagenome | biome: sheep rumen | host: Ovis aries | place: New Zealand
TGAGCATCATATGGACTTGAAACGATACCTGAATCCGGAATTGTATGATATGAATATTCGCGTTGTGAATATGAAGGAGACGGATTTCAGAGCAAAGGCACTTAATGCGATATTTACAGCGAATATGGCGATGCCATTTTAATTATACGTCTGAACCGAACAGATGATGGGAATGAAGTGCATTGCTGATGATGACAGGGAGAACTAATACATGAAAAGGGCTTTGCTTGTAGCCAGCGTCCAAAGCCATATAGCTCAATTTCATAGACCTCTTATAAAAGTTCTGAAAGAGAGCGGCTATGAGATACATGTTGCGGCCAGAGATAATCTGGGTGAGAAGAACGGACTGGTTATAACTAATATTGATAAAATATTCGACTTGCCGTTTCAGAGAAATCCGATAGATCCGAGAAATCTGAAAGCCTATTTTGAACTAAGAAAGCTTCTCAGGTCAGAGAGGTATGATTTTATCAGCTGTAATACACCTGCTGCAGGGGTATACACAAGGTTTGCGGCGCGCGACGTACGAAAACAGGGAACAAAGGTGTACTATACAGCGCATGGATTCCATTTTTATAAAGGGGCTCCTAAAGTCAACTGGTTGCTGTATTATCCGATTGAGCGTTTTATGGCCCGCTTTACAGATACCTTGATCACGATTACGAAAGAGGATTACAGGCTGGCAAAGCCTAACTTCAGAACGAATGTCAAGCACATCCATGGAGTAGGTGCTGATGAGGAAAAATATAAATCTGTTTCCCCAGAAGATAATCAACGCTTTAGAGATGGACAGGGATATAACGGGAGATTTGTGATCCTGTGCGTTGGAGAGCTGAATAAGAACAAGAATCAGAGAACGGTGATTAATGCAGTCAAAAAGGTGTCAGAAATTCATCCGGAAGTCCTGCTCCTCCTGGCGGGAAACGGTCCGACGGACGAAGAACTGAAAGAACAGATAACTTCCCTGAATATGCAGGATTATGTCAGAATGCTTGGGTATCGCACGGATCTTCAGAATTTTACCAATGCCTGTGATCTTGTGGTTTCCGCGAGCTTCCGCGAAGGTATGCCGCTCAACATTATGGAGGCAATGATATGCACTAAGCCGGTTGCTGCGTCTGATAATCGAGGCCACAAGGAATTGGTACAAGATGGGAAAACAGGTTTTTTATATAAAGCTGATGACTCTGCTGCACTTGCAGGAATCATAGAGCGACTGATGGAAGACTGTAATCTCAGAAAACAATTGGGTGAGTTTGGACACCGGGCTGTTGAACCTTATCTGAATCGAAATGTAGAGAAAGAGTTGAGAAGTATATACGGCGTATGAGTGAGTACTATTTTATATTTGTCTGGATGGCAGCAATTGCATACATTTCGATGAGTATGCAGGTAAAGGAAAAAATAATGGTCTTAGGGAAAATGGAATGGCGTTGGAATATCCTTATGGCTATTATTGTGTTTCTCCCGGTTATTCATCTTGCGAGTATGGGGGATCCAATCGGCGATACGAGTTTATACATAGATAGTTATAATAGATCAGAAGCAAGCATGTCCGCGATAGCTCAGGTGATTAAACAGCATAAAAGCGGATTTGGATTTGTCGTGTTTCAGGACATTATAAAAATTGTGACCAGAGGCAATGTAACTGCGTTTCGTGTCGTGTTGGCTCTCTGCCAGATTATTCCGGTCATTTTTGTATTTAGAAAGTATTCAACTTCTTATATGGTCAGTGCGTTTCTCTTTGTGGCATCCGGATGCCACATCGGTTGGATGATGAATGGTCTCAGGCAGTTCCTGGCGGCTGCGATTGCATTTGCCGGTACCGGCTTTATCGTGAGAAAGCGGCTAGTTCCGGCAATTATTCTGATACTTATCGCAGCTACGATTCATACGTCAGCTCTGATCTTGCTACCGGTTGTCTTTATTGTTCAGGGCAAAGCCTGGAATAAAAAGACGATGCTCTATATTGCTGTGGCAATCATTGCTATGTTTGTATTTTCAAGAAGAGCTGATCTGATGGATATGCTGCTTCAAGGAACAGAATATGAAGGAGCTGTGGAAGCATGGCAAAATTTGGGCGACGAAGGAGTGAATCCAATCAGAGTGCTGGTGAATGCGATCCCGGTAATTCTGGCATTCTATGCCCGTCGCCCAATTAATAGAAAGAATGACCCAGTACTCAATATATGCGTCAATATGGCAATAATAAATCTGGGTATTTACCTGATTGCCATGGTTACAAGCGGAATTATGATTGGACGTCTGCCGATTTATGTAACGCTATATACCTATATTCTCTTACCCTATCTTGTATATCGTGTAGATTGGGGAGGATATAACATGCTTCTTCGAGGTGGATTGGTCGTAGGATATATGCTCTATTATCTTATGCAGTATAGAGGAGTGGTATGAACAATATTATATTCAAGGGCAGTCCAAAAATCAGTGTGATAGTTCCGGTTTATAATGTAAGTGCGTATTTAAACCAATGCGTCGATAGCATATTGAACCAGACATACCGGAATCTTGAAATTATTCTGGTAGATGACGGATCAACAGACGGAAGTGGTGAAATATGTGATGCTTATGCAAAAAAAGATAGTCGAGTAAAGGCTATACATAAAACAAATGCCGGTTCAGCGTTTGCGAGAGAGAGCGGGCTCTATGAGATGACCGGGAAATATGTCATGTTTGTGGACAGTGATGACTGGATTGATGTTAAAACAATATCAACATGTGTTCAGGCGATAGATAAGTATCCCAAACTGGATCTGGTACTATTCTCGTATGTAAAAGAATATAGTGACCATTCTGCCGATATGCATTTATTTGATAATTCCGTGTATATGAAAGGGCATGGACTGCAGCATAAAGTGTACAGGAGGCTTTTTGGACTGACGTCGAAAGAACTGATACATCCGGAGCGCATGGAAACAATGGCGAGTTGCTGCATGAAACTGTATACTGCGGAATGTGTGGCAAATGCCCGGCATTTTGATATAAAGAGCATTGGATCAGCAGAAGATGCTCTCTTTAATATGTATGCATTACATGGTATAAAAGAAGCTGTTTACATCAACCGCTGTTTTTACCATTACAGAAAAAGGGAGGATACTCAGTCTGCAACATATCGACCAAATCTACGAAAACAGTGGAAAAATTTGTTTTCGATAATGGAAGGAATTATAACAGAGAAGCAGCTGGATAATACTTACAGAGAGGCACTTTCCAATAGAATTGCACTTAGCATAGTGGCAATTGCGGTGAATGAGTTATCGAATGAAGAAGGATCTATATATAGTAAGATGACAAGAATCCGACAATATCTGACTGATCGAGATTATCAGAAACACTGCCGGAACATTTCTGTCGAATATATGCCGTTCACGTGGAAAGTATTTATAATTTGCGCGAAGTTGAAACTCACAGTGCCGGTATATATCATAACAAGCCTTATAACAATTATAAGAAAGATGTAAATATGATGTATTTGTTTAGTCTGATAATTCCGGTTTACAATGTGGAAAAGTATCTTGAAAACTGTTTAAAGAGTGTGATATGGCAAAAGCCTGCAGACAATAATCTGGAAGTAATCCTTGTTGATGACGGGTCTGAAGATTCAAGCGGAAAAATCTGTGATCGGTATGCAGATGTGTATGATTATATCAGAGTGATTCACAAAGAAAACGGAGGACTGTCGAGTGCCAGAAACACAGGTCTGAGGATGGCTGAAGGCCGTTATGTGCTGTTTATGGATAGCGATGACTGGTGGAATCCTGATATTGATTTCAGCCGAATCGCTGATTATGTGAAGGCGCATGAGAATTGTGAGATGTTTCTTTTCAACGGTTATGATTATAATGATCCCAGCGGATATTATAAACGAAATGATCATAATGATTTATGCGCGTTAAATACATCAGATGTAAAAAGATACTATAAATCGCTTCTCGATAATGGAAATCTTGAAGTTTCGGCATGTACGAAAGTGTTAAGCAGGGACTTTCTGATCAGTAACAAACTGTTTTTCCGAACGGGTTTGCTAAGTGAGGATAATGAATGGATGATTCGCCTTCTTCGAGTGTTACGGTGCGTTGAGGTAATCGATGAACCATTGTATATCTGCAGGTTAAATAGAGAAGGATCTATTACAAACAGTATTAGGCAGAAAAATGTCGCGGATTTACTCAAAATAATACGCTCCAGCCAAAAGTACTATGAGATGCATCCTACGCATGAGCTCAGGGAATTGGAACTGTGTTTCGCCTCATATCTTTGGTTCTCAGCATTAGGCCTTAGCACATTACTGGATCAACGAGAGAAGCGGGAACTGAAAAAGTACTTTTATAAGACATCAGGAGTCTGTGCTTATAGCAATTCTCCTAAGACAAGGACATGTTATGCAATATATAAGATAGTGGGAATGTCCGCGACTTCTATGATTTTAGGCATGTATATCAGACTTAAGGGAATTAAACCAGTCACTCGGACAAGTATTCCGGATATTTCGAAAGTAAGTGAGCCAGAATTAGCCAGTGAGGAATAAAATATGCCGCTTATAACTGTTTTTACGCCTACTTACAACAGAGAAGAATTACTAAAAAGAGGCTATGAAGCTTTGATTCGTCAGACGAGTAAAGATTTTCTGTGGATGATTATCGATGATGGATCTACTGATAATACCAGACATATTGTAGAAGAGTGGCAGAAATCAGATAACGGTTTCGAAATAAAGTATTTTTATAAAGAAAACGGTGGCTTGTATACCGGATATAATAAGGCGATTCTTGAGGCAGATACAGAGCTGTGTGTATGTGTTGACAGTGATGATTATTTGACAGATGATGCCATTGAGAAAGTAGGAGACTTTTGGAAAAAACATAGGGAATGGAAATACGCAGGGGTGGTTGCGTTGGATTGTCTGGAAGATGGGACCATTCTCGGAGACCCCTTACCGAACCGTAAAAGTGTAAATCTTATTGGACTCATGCTGGGAGAATATCACATAAAAAATGGAGATCGGAAAAACTTTGTAAGAACCGATCTTTATAAAAAATATGCCCCTATGAAAGTGTTTCCGGGAGAAAAAGACTTTAATCCTCACTTTCTTCATTTGAAAATCAGCCAGGAGTACGATTTCCTTGTTCTGAATCAGCCGGTGTGTGTAGTTGAGTATCAGCCGGGTGGTATGACAGACACGGTACTAAAGCAATATTGGAGAAGTCCGAATAGCTATCGAGAGATGCGCCTTTTTGATATGTCATTAAAACAGGCGTCTGTAAAGTATAAGTTTAAAAAGCATATTCATTATGTTTCATCCTGCCTGATATCGCATAGTCCGTGTCTTCACGACTCTCCCAATAAACTGCTTACACTTGCGGCCTTTCCTTTCGGGGCAGCCTTTACGTTATATCTATTAATATATAATAAAGTATTATGAAGGATAGTACTTTAACTTCATGATCCTGCTATTGTTACATGAAAAACATGTGAAAGAGACGCTGTAAGATGATAAAGATTTTATTTCTGATTCATGATTTGGGTCCCGGTGGAGCAGAAAAAGTTCTCGTGAACCTTGTCAATAACATGAATAAAGATGTGTTTGACATTACCGTTATGTCATTGTTTGGCGGTGGAGTTAATGAGAGATTTTTGAGTCCGGATGTAAAATATCGCGTAGTGTATAATCAAACATTTCCAATGAACAGTCACATTATGAAATTATTTTCACCGAAGCTGCTTCATAAAGTGTATATACGGGAACGATATGATATAGAGGTCTCTTATCTGGAAGGTCCGTCTGCCCGGATTATTAGCGGATGTGAGAACAAATCAACAAAGCTTATAACATGGATACATGTGGAGCAGCACAGCAGAAAAGTTGCATCGGGAGCTTTTCGGAATTTTCGAGAATCCGAAGTATGTTATCGAAAGTTTGATGAAATTGTTTGTGTTTCAGACTATGTTCGCCGTGACTTCCAATCGATTTACCCCGGTATTAAAAAAATTTGTGTATTATATAACACAATAGAAACGGAAAAAATACTATCATTGAAAAATGAGGCGATGCCGGAGGGGGTTTTCTCGGAGAATGAATTCAAAATCTGCGGAGTAGGAAAGATTGTACCTATTAAAGGTTTTATGAAGCTGGCACGTGTCCATAAGCGGCTAAAAGATTGCAATTATCCGGTTCATACTTATATTCTTGGTGATGGACCGGAAAAAGAAAAAATAGAAGCCTATATCAAAGCTAACGGACTTGAAGAAACGTTCACGTTTCTCGGATATCAGATAAATCCGTATAAGTATGTCGCAAAATGTGATGTCTTTGTATGCGCATCCTCGGCAGAAGGTTTCTCGACAGCAGCAACTGAGGCGGTTATTGTCAATACCCCTGTCATCACAACACCGGTATCAGGCATGGAAGAGCTTATGGGAGAGGATCCATGTGGAGTGATATGTGGAGCCGGAGAAGATGATTTGTTTAAAGAATTGGAAAGGTGGATATTGGAGCCGCAGGTTCATAAGGAGTATAAAATGAAGACAAAATTCAGAGCAGAACGGTTTTCGCAACTGAAAACGGTTGGTTCTGTGGAACAGCTTTTTCTGTCTTTATTAGATCAACATGGAGCTTCCTGCTGAGAGAGATGTATTTATATGAATTTCAGAAGGAGAAAAAGGAATGGAGATGATTGATTACTCTGTTATCATCAGAACTACTGGTAATGCTCATATGAAATACAGAAAACTGCTCGATTCAATATCCCGTTTGGTGCCGAAGCCAAAAGAAGTTATAGTTGTATTACCGGAAGGATATGAACTGCCGGAGGAGCGGCTTGGCTGGGAGAAATTTATCTTTTGCCAAAAAGGGATGGTACGTCAGAGGCTTGTGGGGATTAATGCTTGTAAGACAAGGTATGCATTAATTTGTGATGATGATATAGCATTTTCTTCAGATTTTGTTAAAAAGCTTCATGCTCCTATTGCAAGGGGACGTGGGTTTATCTCCGTTGCTCCCTTATACTCTTTTCTGCCTGATAAAGGAAAAAGTGCTTTTTTTTCTGCCATTGTTGCCAGTGCTGTGCCGACATTGATACATCGTCATAATCGATATATTTCTGTATTAAAAACGACAGGTTATTCGTATAATCGACATTTGAAATGTTCTCCTAACAGGTATTATGAGACACAGTCTGCTGCATGGACGTGCTTTTATACAGATATTCAGATTCTTAAAGATATAAATCTGGATCAGGAAATGTGGCTGGATGCTCACGGTTACTCTGCATATGATGATCAGACGATGTTTTATAAGGCATGGTTAATGGGCTTTAAGACGATAGTTGTTCCGGATGCCGAGTATTCACATCTAGATGCGAAGACTTCAATTTTCAATAATAATTCTTCCGTTCTTTATTCTACAAACTTTAACAGAGTGGTTTTCTGGCATCGCTTTATCTACGCTCAACAGGCACATGCATTCGGCAGGTTTATGTCTCAAATGGCTTTTCTGTATCGCCTATTTTGTATTGCGATTCTGAATATTGCAAATGTTTTTCGACACAGAATGACAAGAGCCGATTTTTTAATATGCAGGAAAGGCTTCTATGATGCAAGGAAATTCCTGACGTCAGATGTATATCATAAACTGCCGCCAATCGTTAGTGGAAAGCAATCGTGAAAAACTAAATACCATATGGGCAATTGCGAAAGATTAAGGATCTGACTACATCTATCAGGAAAAGATACGAGGGAGATTAATAATGAGAGTTCTTGTAATTGTCGGAGAGTGCTTACTGGAGAACTCATCGGCCAACCTCTGCCATGTGAAATATATAGAGGGTTTAATAAAAAAAGGATATATGGTCGATTTGCTGACTGTCAGTAAGGAAGGGCTGAATATTGACAATAGCATGGAAATGCCGGCTGTCAGTAGGATAGTAGAGTATAAGGACTCTTTGTATAAGCGAAGGGGTCAGCAAAGCAAGGAACGGAGTGTGCCAACCAACGTAGAAAGAACCACATCCCACAAGCCAACAGCGACACGCATAAAAAGTATGATAAAAAACTTTGTTCGCGGCCTTTACGGAATATATGGTATAGAGACAGGATGGATGCTCCGCGCTATGCGGTTCAGTGAAAAACGGCCGTATGATCTGCTTATTTCATTATCATTCCCTGCTGTCAGCCACAGACTGGCTGAGATTCTGATTTTAATGAAAAGAATCAAGGTTAAAAAGTGGATACAGATTTGGGAGGATCCATGGTATTGTGACTTAAGCGTAGGTGTCCAGACAGATAAAATAAAAAGAGAAGAAGGCCGGTTGATCAGCGCGGCGGATTATATTTATTATGTAAGTCCGTTGACTTTATCATATCAAAAGCAGCTTTATCCTCGATGCGCAAAAAAGATGAGATGGCAGCCGTTACCGTCATATTATGAAGACAGAGGAGAGGTTTCTGATTTTTCTGAATTGACTTTTGGATATTTTGGGGATTATGCAAGTAGATTCAGGAATCTTATTCCCTTTTACCGATATGCAGTCGAAAGTAGAATAAGATTTACGGTATGTGGCAATTCGGATATGCCGCTCGCTTCTGATGGAAACACAGTAGTTTATCCGAGACTATCTCTGGAACAATTAAGACCTATAGAAGCAGAAACCAATGTATTAGTATACGTGTGCAATCTGCATGGAGGGCAGATTCCGGGAAAAATCTATCAATACTCTGCAACTAATAAATATATCCTGTTCATTTTGGACGGGACCGAGAAAGAAAAACGGGTTCTATATGATTATTTTTGTCAATTTAACAGGTATGTTTTCTGTGAAAACAGAGAGGAGTCAATAGCTGAAGCGGTTCAGAAGATTCGAGACGGGAACCTGCCTGAAGAGTATCATAGGGCATTAGACTGCTTTAAGACCGAGATAATTATAGATAACATTTTGAAAGGAATATAAAATGACAGACTTTCAGGAGATGATCAGTGTCATTGTTCCTGTCTATGGAGTTGAAAAATATCTTAACAGGTGTATTGAGTCTATTACAAAACAGACATATAAGAATCTGGAAATTATTCTTGTTGATGACGGATCTCCTGATCATTGTCCTGAATTATGTGATGAGTGGGCAGAACGAGATTTTAGAATCAGGGTCATCCATAAAGCTAACGGTGGATTGTCGGATGCCAGGAATGCAGGCATGAAAGCTGCGACAGGAGCTTATATCGGCTTTGTTGATTCCGATGACTGGATTGACCCTCAAATGTATGAGCGTTTAGTCATTGCAATGAAACGGAATCAGTGCGACATTGCAGCATGTGGCGTAAAAATGGTGTGGGAGAGTGGTTTGTCTGACAGGATACTAATCATGACTCCCGACTGTGTTTTAAATAGAAAAGAAGCGCAGAAAGCATTACTAGAGGAAAACCTGATAAAGCAGCCGGTCTGGTATAAACTGTACAAGACTGATTGTATAAAACATGTTTTTTTCGATGTCGGATATTGCCATGAAGACGTACTCTGGAGTTACAGGGCAATTGGAGCGGCCGAAAAAGTCAGCCTTATTGAACATATCGGGTATTATTATTTTCAGAGAAAAGATAGTATTATGGGGGTTGGATACTCACTAAAAAGGTTGGATGCATTAAAAGGCTATTGCAGGCGCTACGCGTATATGAAAACTGAATTTCCTGAGCTGGCTGATATGGCATTAAAAGCAATATGGTCTAGATGTATTTATGAGGGACAGCAGGCAATGCTCCACTTGTCGAAAAAGGAAACGGATAAAGTATTTAGACTGTTATCATCAGTGAGAAGACGGTATCCGATACAATACAGCGTTTATGCAGACGATAAATTATCACACAGAATGTGGATGTCATTATCAAGAATATCTTTACGAACAACCTGTCGTGTTAGAAATCTGCTGAATATTGGTTTTTGATAGAAGCATAGAAAATCGCTATGAAAAAGTTTTACTGTTAATATCTGCAGTGAAGGTGTAACAATATGATTAAGTCTAAAAATGATTTAAGAGAATATGTGGCTGCGGACAACAGATATTTTGCTCCGGAAAGTCTATGGTACAGGTTGATTTCGCATTTTATTAAGTATCCATCTTTGCTTCTAAGCCGTTATCTATTATACCTCAGGAAGCAGGAATATTATATTAATACTGCTAAAGGGAATAAAATTAAAGGAGCCATGGGACTGTGGTATGAGAGAAGGAAAAACGCATTAGGAAATTACTTGGGAATAGACATCGGACCTAACTGTGTCGGTAAAGGATGTGAGTTGTATCATCCGTCAATTATTGTGAATTACCATGCTGTTATTGGAGAAAACTGCAGATTTCATGGCAATAATTGTGTGGGCAATAATGGAAAAACGATGTCCGCACCAAAGATTGGTAACAACGTTGATATCGGTTTTGGTGCAGTGATTATAGGTGACATCACAATTGCGGACAATGTTGTTATTGGGGCAAATGCGGTTATAACCAAATCAATACTCAAGCCCGGAAGTACGGTTGTTGGTGTCCCGGGCAGTGCAATAAAATAAAAAGGTTAAGTAAATGATATTTTCTGTTATTATCCCGGCATATAATTGTGAAAGAACAATAGAAAGGTGCTTGAGGAGTGTCATTGGCCAGTCTTTTCGAGATTATGAAGTGATAATGGTTGACGATGGCTCTACAGACGATACAGGAGAAATATGTAAGTATTTTACGGAGAGGGATGAAAGATTCCGGTATTACTATAAAGAAAACGGAGGGGTATCGACAGCCAGGAATTATGGAATATCCAGGGCAAGTGGGAAATATGTTACCTTTTTGGACAGTGATGATGTATATGACAGTAAGTACCTGGCTGACTTCTATGAATTGATAAGAGAACATCCGGATAAGGAACACTTTTGGTGCGGTTATCAGTATGTATTGAATAATGGAAAACAGAACGGAAGAATAATTATACTGAATCACTCCGACAGAGTTAGTATTTCGGAGCGCGCAATGCTTATGACTTTGCAGGATAAAGAATTGGTCGCTCCAATCTGGAATAAAGTGTATGTCAGAGATGTTCTTGTGAAGAATCATATAGGGATGCCTCCGGACTTATCGCTGGGAGAAGATTATCTGTTCAATCTGGAGTACTTGGACTGTTGCAACTGCCCAGAAATTGTCGTCCTCAATGAGGCGAATTACGGGTATTATGTTTTTTCAGATGAATCACTGAATTTCAAATTTCGGAGTGACTTGTGGAGTATTTATAATAGATTACTGGATGCAACGATTAAGGCTTTAAGAAGTTGGCAAGTACCTAAAGAGCAAAGAAAGAGATATTATAATATTGCATTTTATATGTATGACCAGGTTTTGAGAAATACATTTCATGCGAAGAACAGGGAAAGTGTTGTAAAGAAAATAAGATATAATAACCGCATTTTAAGAAGCAGACGGTTCCGCAAAGCCCTGAAACATTGTGATGTGAGTGTTAATAAAACATATTTGAAATTGTATTCTTTCGGTGACTACAGATTATTGATGCTGGCTGATGCTTTAGTCATAGTATTTAAGGGGATAAAAAAGAAAATCAGATTCAGCTAATAAAAGGAAGTATCATAAAGGTTGAAGTTGCCAGAAAGATAGGAGGAGAAAATGATTCACTTGTATTATCATGTGGGCAGTGGAAATCACGGATGTGAAGCAATTGTAAGATCGACAGTCAAAATGCTTGGACAGCCGATGACTCTGTGGAGTATCTTTCCGGATGAGGATTACGCATATAGGTTAAATGAGGTTATAAAGATTGATGAAGATAAGGCTGAAGCGTTGTCCAAGATGCAGTGGAAGTACTATTATTCCGCAATAAGTCATAAACTGACCGGCAATGATTACAGATTTATACAAATGACGCATTCCGCGTTTCGGAAGGCTGTTAAGCCAGGTGATATATGTTTGTCGATTGGCGGCGACAATTATTGCTATTCAGGAACGGATATATTGGGATATTACAACAGGATGTTGCGGGAACGGGGAGCTAAAACTGTTCTCTGGGGGTGTTCAATTGAGCCGGATTGTATAACTGATTCTGTAAAACGTGATTTGATGAGTTACGATCTGATTACAGCAAGAGATTCGCTGACATATGAAGGGCTTATAAACAGGGGAATTGACCGGAATGTCATTCTCTGTGCTGACCCTGCCTTTTTATTAGATACGGCCCAGGTAAAGCCAATTAATGGATTTAGGAAGGATAATACTGTCGGAATCAATATCGGTCCTCTTGTGACAGAGATGAGCAGTATTGTATTGGAGAATTATATAGAGTTAATCCGTTACATAATTAATAAAACAACAGATAATATATTACTTATACCCCATGTGGTAAAGAGGAAAGGGGATGATCGCATTGTGCTGAGAAAGATTATGACGGAACTGGAAGGCAATTCCAGAATTACTATGATCAAAGACTGCAACTGTATGAATCTGAAAGGGTATATTGCAGGATGCCGTATATTTATCGGTGCACGAACACACTCTGTAATAGCTGCATATTCAAGCTGTGTGCCGACGCTTGCTGTAGGCTACTCGATAAAAGCTAAAGGTATAGCGAAAGACATATTCGGCTCATATGATAAATATGTAGTACCCGTTGAAAATATGACCGGTATGGAGTCATTACTTAATGCATATCGGAAGATTACAGATTCATCAGAAGGGATTGAGAAATATCTTCAGAAAGAAATGCCGACCTACAGACAGAAGGCAGTGCTTGCTTTAGAGGCTATGAAAAGAGTGGGATTATTATGATGACAGATGCGCTGAGAATAATGCTCTGGATATTTCTGTGCTTGTGCTTGGTCTCCTATGGTATTGATTTCATGTATTATCTGAAAGACAGATTTTGCAGATATCATATTGGCAGATGGGATAAGGAAGCGTGGATAGCTGCAGTAGAAAAAAGGGCTTTCATATGGGCAAAAAAAACCCCAACAGTCAAGGTTAGTGATAATAACAGATATATACTTCTGGATATGGCGACCGGTAAGTACAGAAGTTCAACAATTCAGTCATGGCAGAAAGCGGCTCTTGTGATGGGTCTGATTGGGTGCAAAGACATGAAGAAGAAGCAGCGCGCCATACAGGTTGTTGACGAATACTTTAGCACAACAGGAATGTGGAAACAGAAGCCTGCTCGAATCGATAGTGGATTGTTATCCTATGTTGCTTTGCAAACTGTAGAAAATCCGCTTAGAATAAAGCCGGCTATGGACTATATGCTGGAAGTTATAAACAGAAACATAAATGATCAGGGATTGATTTCTTATACAGGAGGGAAGAATGATTCGGAATTGTATGTAGATACAATCGGATTAGCAGTACCCTTCCTGACAGCATATGCGAAATATTATGGGAGTTCTGAATACGAGGAGCTTGGATTTAAACAATTACGGGAGTTCCATGACAATGGACTTCTTACAGGGAGCAATCTGCCAAACCATGCATACGATTCTGTAACGGGGCTGCCTCTTGGCGTATTCGGATGGGGAAGAGGTACAGGCTGGTATGTTTTGGGTCTCATAGAATCTCTGGACATGTTTATAAAAGCTGAGTATCGAGATATTGTGAAAGGCTGGATTTTTGATGCTGCTGAAGAGTATATAGGCTTTCAGCATGAGGATGGAGGATTTGGATCTATTTTTCAAAGTAAGGGCACATATGATAGTTCTGCAACTGCGGTGATGGCTTACTTTTACGCAAAGGCATCGAAGATTTTTTGTTCCAACGAGTATTATCTTGTCGCAGACAGGTGTGTGTGTAAGCTTAGAAAATGTACAAGACTTACCGGCGCAATTGACTGGTGCCAGGGAGATACGAAGGCAATCGGGGTTTTTTCTCAGAGATATGATATCATGCCCTTTGCCCAGGGAATGACACTTCGGGCATTTAATGAATTGCGACAGGATATATAAGAGGCATACTTTTTATGGGAAGCAGATCACGTACCGAGTATTCAATAATCAATATTATTACAGGCCTTAGCGGTTATGTCATAAATACTATATGTGGCTTGGTCTGCCGAATGGTGTTTACACGTACACTGGCTGTAGACTATCTTGGCGTAAGCGGGCTTTTTACAAATATTTTGTCGATGCTCAGTCTTGCTGAACTGGGCATCGGCAGTGCTATTGTATATGCTTTGTACAAACCGCTGGCTGAACATGATGAAAAGAAAATCGCGTCACTAGTTCAGTTTTATGGGAAGTGCTACAGAGTGATTGGGTGTGTGGTAGCTTTGATAGGTATTGGCCTGTTGCCATTCCTTAATATGATAATAACTACTCAGCCTGATATTAAGGAAAGCCTGCAGCTAATCTATTTAATATACCTGTTCAATTCCGCAAGCTCTTATTTCTTTAGCTATAGATCATCTTTAATATCAGCAGCACAGCAGCACTACATTGTAAATGGTGTTAATTATATCATCACAATACTGCAAAGCATTATTCAGATTGTATGGCTGCTGATGACGCATAATTATTTAGGATATCTGATAATTATATCAATTGGTGTACAGGTTAATAATGTTACTCTATCTGCCATTGCAAAAAAGAAATTTCCGTATATAAGTGGGAGTAAAGCGGAGCCGCTGCCAGGTGAGGAGAAAAAGAAGCTGGTCCGCAATGTTCGAGCTCTCACTATATGGAAACTATCCGGCTTGCTTGTCAATAGTACAGATAATATCATAATTACTTACTTTAGGGGAGTGATAACGGTTGGACTGGCATCGAATTATACACTGTTATCCGGAACAATTAATACGCTTATTACACAAGTCTTCAGCAGTCTTAATGCCAGCATAGGTAATCTTAATGCGATTGAGACAAAAGAAAAACGACTGTCTATGTTTAACACAATTAACTTTGCCAATTTCTGGCTGTTTGGATGGGCGGCGATAGGAATATGTGTAGTTTCAACGGATATTGTACAACTCTTGTTCGGAGAGAGATTTACGCTTACGCCGGATATACCGTTTGTCATCGCGTTAAACTTTTATATGGTAGGCATTCAAAACTCCGTATGGTCATTTAATAATGCCATGGGACTGTTTCGGCAAGGTAGGTATCTGCTGCTATTGACGGCGACCTTTAATTTGATATTCTCTATCTGCCTCGGAAGAGTGTGGGGATTGTTTGGGATATTGATAGCAACTGCATTATCCCGTCTATTTACAAACACCTGGTATGATTCATATAAGCTGTTCAGGTATGGTTTTGGAATAAGTGTAGTACCTTATTACATACGGAGACTGACTTATTTCGCCTTGATCGTTTTGACCGGGTTTGTGTGCTATCTGGTTGCAAGCTTGTATGAAGGCTCGATGATAGTAAGTGTTGTATATAAATTTTTGGTGTGCTGTATTATCCCAAATATTGTTTTTCTGCTGGTGTTTTTCCGTACTAAAGAGTTCAGGTATTATGTACAACTGGCTGAACGGTTGAAATCCAGGCTGACAGGAAGGGAGCGTATGTGAAAAAAGTGATGTTGGTCTTTGGTACAAGACCGGAAGCAATAAAAATGTGCCCTCTTGTCAAGGAATTAAAAAAGAGGACCAGTATAAAAACGATTGTTTGTGTTACCGGACAGCATCGCCAGATGCTGAACCAAGTGCTGGATGCTTTTCAGGTCGTTCCGGATTACAATTTGTCGATTATGCAAGAAAGGCAAACGCTGTTTGATATAACTACCGGTATTCTTAATGGAATAAAGTCCGTTTTGGAGGATGTTCATCCGGATATTGTATTGGTCCATGGAGATACATCTACAACATTTGTTACTGCTCTTGCGTGTTTTTATATGAGAATTCCGGTTGGTCATGTGGAGGCAGGACTTCGCACACATGACATTTATTCACCGTATCCGGAAGAGTTTAATCGACAGGCAGTCAGTATTATTAGCAGATTTAACTTTGCGCCCACAGAAGTAGCAAAGCAGAATCTGATTAGTGAGGGAAGGAAACCTGAGACGATATACGTTACCGGGAATACTGCCATAGATGCATTGAAAACGACAGTCACGGAGAATTATACTCATCCTGAGCTTGAATGGGCATCCGGCTCCCGATTAATTTTGATTACAGCTCATAGACGTGAGAACTTCGGGAAACCGATGAAAAATATGTTTCGCGCCATAAAACAAGTTTTGCAGGAACATCCTGATGTGAAAGCGGTTTATCCGATACACATGAACCCTGTGGTGAGGGAGACTGCAGCTGAAATATTTACAAGAGATGATCAGATTCACTTGATTGAGCCGCTTGAAGTAGTCGACTTTCATAATTTCCAGAGCCGAAGTTATCTGATATTAACAGACTCTGGAGGAATACAGGAGGAAGCGCCTTCATTAGGTGTACCTGTCTTGGTTATGCGTAATACAACGGAAAGACCCGAAGGTATTGCTGCAGGAACACTGAGACTTGTGGGAACTGGCGAGGAAAGTATATATTATAATTTTTCTGAACTTTTAGATAATAAGAATGCGTATGCAGTAATGGCACATGCCTCAAATCCGTACGGGGACGGATATGCAAGCGTAAGAATTGCCGATATTCTGGAGAAGGAGAGAGTATAGGCCTAATTTAGGTCGGTTCCTATATCTTAAGGTTTCCTGTAAGTGTCGGGGAACTGGTATAGTACATCGAAAAATCTGAGCGGTTTTACGGAGAAAGAGTATTGCAAAACAAACAATTATATAAAATACCAAAGAAGCCATGGCTTTCCGTTATTATTCCGATTTACAATGCGGAACAGTATATTGGGGCTTGTCTTAATTCAATTGCAACTCAAACTTTCAAGAATTATGAAGTGATAATGGTAGATGACGGTTCTACCGATAATAGCTCGGACATCTGCAGGAAAATGAGTCAAAGTGACTACAGATTTAAATATCACAGGATTGAAAATTGTGGTGCGCTGGGAGCAAGACTCTACGGAATGGACAAAGTTCGGGGAGAGTATTTTACCTTTTGTGATGCGGATGATTACTATTGCCATTCGAAGGCGTTTGAGATCCTTTATTATAAGGCAGGAAGAATAAAAGAACCGTTTTCCTTTATTCAGTTTAGTAATCATAGAAAATTCAACCATTTAGGGAAGACAGACAAATGTGTTGCGCGCGATATGTATATTGATGCTGACCGTTTTTATACGGACGAGTACCCACTGCTGCTTTGCAGTAACTGGGAAGGGTCACATCTTAGCGTTAATGTATGGAATAAACTATATGATAGAAGCTTGATTGATTGTACTCGGCCATTAAATGCAGGTATACGGATGTTTTGGGGGGAGGATCAGGTAATGAACATTTTTATGCTGCAGAAAATTACCGGAGCGTATTACCTGCCGGATCCGCTTTATGTATATCGAGAGTTTACGGGAGGTACCAGTAAGTTTTCGATGACGACCATGGAGGATTTAAATACTATAAAAACATATCAGTTGGCTTTTTTAGATCAAAAGGGCTATTCGGATACGGGTAAAATTTTAAAATACCTTTATGCGGAGATAGCAGCATGGTCGGCACTTTATATTAGAGAGACCGCGGAGTACCTTGACGAACAACAGCTGGAATTACATATAAATAATATGTTGAATCTTCCAACGTTTATAAAAGCGGGGGAATACTATTCCAATCACCCTGAAGCGTGGGATGAGGCAGAAATGATTAGAAGAAGACATGTTCAGGATTACTTGGAATATGCCAGAAGAGAGGAGAAGAAAGGCTTGAAAGCTCGATTGATTAAAAATATGAAACAGATTTATAAATCAATCTGAGAAGACTGCATAATAATATAATGAGTGTGAAAAGAGGAATTCGCTGTGCATTATAATGAAAAAATAGCCATTATTCAAAAGAATACTCTTGTAATCCTGGAAGAGATTAAAAGAATCTGCCAAAAACATTCGTTGAAATATTGCTTACTGTACGGAACTTGCTTAGGGGCAGTACGGCATCAGGGGTTTATTCCCTGGGATGATGATGCCGATTTAGGTATGCCGTTTGACGATTACCTGAAATTTATTGAAATATGTAAAACAGAATTGGATGATCGCTTTTTTCTTCAGACGTTCGTTACAGATCCTAATTACTATTATCCTTTTATTAAAGTTCGGATGAACAATACGGCTTTTATTATTTGGAATAGTGCTAATCATCATATTCACCAAGGCTTTTGGGTGGATATATTTCCTATTGTAAAACGGCCTGCTTCAAATATGATTAGGAGTATTAAGGAAAGAATCATTACGGGAGCACTTTATTTGCAAATTTCGGATTTTTTAGTAGGATGTGAATCGGCGCAGCGTGAGGTGGGAAAGGTGAGATATGGCTTTTCACTTTTGTTAGGGAAGCTTCCTGTTGACTTTCGCATTTCTTTGAAAAAAAGTCTGTTTCTGTATTGTATGAAACCGCCAAAAAATAATGATGAATTAGCTCTAGTATTTTTACGTTACATACCGGTTCCCAAAAGAATCTGTTTTGATACAGTAGAATGGCAGTTTGAAAAAGAGTATTTTCCAATTCCAAAAGACTACGATATTTATTTGCGCGAACTTTACGGTGACTATATGGAACTTCCACCTGTTGAGAAAAGATATAATCATAGTTCCGTGATAGTTGATGAAAATCATTCTTATGAAGAATATATTAAAGTCTAGATGGAGTAGGATGGATTGATTATATGGAGACTTGCTGAATTCCCTGACATCAATCGAACATGTAGAATTCCTGATGACTCGAGTCCGATTAAATATGAGAGGAAATGTAAAAAGCCAGAAATGAGCTTAAAAAACATAAAAGAAACAAAACAATCAATCTACAAGACAGATAAAAAAAGCAGGTCTACACGGGTAACTGTGAAGGCACTGATATGCGTGCTTGCAATTGCTGCAATAAGCATCGTTACATCCTTGATTCGCGGTCAGCTTATTGCGGTGCGGAATTACGATGTTCCTACCCAGTCTTCCGGCAAAGTGCGAATTGTAGCCATCTCAGACCTCCACGGCAGTGTTCTTGGTAAGAATCAGGAGCGAATCGTCAGCAGGGTGCAGAAGGTTAATCCGGATATAATCGTATATCTTGGCGATATGGTTGAACGTACTCACGCAGAGGAATCCGTTGCCCCCCTCGTAGTACTGACACAGCGCCTCGCTCAAATTGCTCCTGTGTATCATGTGGATGGGAACCATGAGGAGGATTTTCGGAACGATGAACCGGAGCTAACTAAAAAGCTAAATGCTGCACTCTCTGATGCGGGAGCCGTACAGCTGGAAAATGAAACCGTGCAGCTTAGGATAAATGAGAACTGTATTGTAAATCTGTGTGGTATCACGACTCATTATTATTGGGAGGAAAAGGAAAATAAAATAGTGGCTGATCTGCGAAAGCGAGAGGGGATAAATGTCCTGCTGTGCCATTATCCTGAATCTGTGATTTGGTACAGAGCATTTGAAGGCGGTGGGTTGGACCTTGCCCTATGCGGACACACCCATGGCGGACTCATACGTGTGCCGTTCAAAGGTGGAATGTACGCCCCGGAGTGGGGTTGGTGGCCTATGTACGACCTCGGGCAATATCCTATATATTCTGATACACTGTGGAGCCACTATGGAGGGGGAGACGGCATGGAATACTGGGGAACGATGATTATTTCAGGCGGGCTTGCCGGTGAGCACGGCGTACCCAGAGTGAACAATCCGATGGAGATATCGGTGGTGGATATCGGGCAGTAAACATTAGACAGAGCTACATTTTCCGCGGATAAT
>OCTX012271708.1_pt1 | contig 19831 bp, 16 predicted proteins | sample 1539691 | NCBI WGS metagenome assembly OCTX01 (sample SAMN02144231, study PRJEB22623) | gut metagenome | biome: sheep rumen | host: Ovis aries | place: New Zealand
TGAAGATAGTACAGTTCTTTGATTTGCTTAATACTTAATCTCATACAAAAACCCCCAAAGTTTTTGTCTAACTTTGAGGGTTCACTTCAATTTCGGCCGGGTGGCGCTTTTTTGTTGCGGGAGTGCTTCTTAGAGGCTATAATAAAAATATTAAAGGCTCTTGACGTCTTCCCATGAGGATGAGACCAAAAGAACAATATTGGGGGTATATCATATGATTTGTAGTAAGTGTGGCAAAGAATTATCCAATGATGCCAAATTCTGTCTGTTCTGTGGCACTCCAGTAGCACCTGCAGCTCCGGTTGCTCCTGCAGCACCTGTAGCACCTGCTCCGGTTGCTCCTGTAGCACCGCAGCCTGTTCAGTATCCGCAGAGCGCTCCGGCTCCGCAGTATCAGCCTGTCCAGCAGCCTGTACCGCAGCAGTTCCCGCAGCCGCAGTACCAGCAGCCTGCACCGCAGATGAATTATGCACCGGTTCCGGGACAGTATAATCCGGCGGGATTTGCACCTGTAGGTCAGAAACCGAAGAGATTTGACATTAAGAAAGTGGATACGATCATCCTGCTCGCATCCTGCGCGCTGCTGTTCGTTTCACTGTTCCTGAAACTCTTCGGACTTAAGAAGAAGGTCCGCTTCGTGGAAGTTGCCAGCACTCTTCTGAAGGTTCCGGTCGGCTGGCTGTATATGATCAATGTCGTACTGATCCTTATTTTCCTCTTTGCGGGATTAAAGGTCGGAGTATTTGTCATGTCAATACTTAATACCTGTGCCTGCGGTCTGGTTATCCTGGTAAATGAAAACTCCATCAAAGATCTGAATCTGGGAAGTGTAGTCGAAAGAGGTCCCGGTTATTTCCTGAGCATTGTTGCAAGTGTGCTGATCTTGGTGGGCGGTATCATGATCATGGCAAGAAGAGGAAAAGAGAAGAGAGCATCTTCTTCTCCGGTTCCGATCTATCCTGCGATGTAAGAAGTATTTACACAGCATTCCAAACTGGGACGTCTCAAATTGATGAGGCGTCCCTTCTTTTTTAAACGGAGGAATGATACAATAAACGGGTATTCACTTTTGGGAGGAATAGTATATGAAATACGAAATTACCGGTGATCAGCTCCCGGTCGTTGTTTGCCATCTTCAGCCCGGTGAGGCGATGATCACAGAACGTGGCGCGATGAGCTGGATGTCATCGAATATGCGAATGGAGACACATGCTACAGGCGGCATCGGAAGATCTATCGGACGTATGTTTTCCGGTGAGTCCATGTTCCAGAACAGATACTCCGCAGAGGGTTCAGAGGGCCTGATCGCTTTTGCATCCAGTTTCCCGGGTGAGATCCGCGCGATCGAGATCACACCGGAAAGACCGATCATCGCCCAGAAAAGTGCTTTTCTCGCATCGACTGAAGGCGTTAAACTCAGCATCTTCTTCAGAAAGAAGATCGGTGCGGGGTTCTTCGGCGGCGAAGGATTTATCATGCAGAAACTCTCCGGTACCGGCCTTGCGTTCGTGGAGATCGACGGATCGATCGTCGAGTATGATCTTCTCCCGGGACAGACCATGCTGATCGATACCGGTTATCTCGCGATGATGGAAGAGACTGTATCGATGGACATCACGATGGTCCACGGCGCGAAGAATGTATTCTTCGGCGGTGAGGGCCTCTTTAACACAGTCGTCACCGGCCCGGGTAAGGTATGGATCCAGACGATGCCGATCGGTAAGATCGTGAATCTGATCGGTTCTGCATTCAGGACCTGATCCAAAAGCACTGTTAGATGAACTTTACGAAGCGGGCTGCCTTCAGGGCGGCCCGCTTTTCTTGCGCGGTGAAGGAGAAAAGCGAAGTTTCCCTATTTGTAAGGTGATTATAATACTGGGTGCTTCCTTGATTTTCAGGGTTTTTGTATAATGGGGAGTAGATATTTTCAGTAGGAGCAGAAGCATGACCAGACTTTTTATCGAAACGAAAATAGAGGAAGGGATCTCTACCTGGGAGATCGGCGGCGATAATGCGCGGTATCTCTCGGATGTGCTTCGCATGCGTCCGGGCGAGGAACTGATCCTCTGCGACAGTATGCGGACTGACCATGTTTGTGAGATCGTTTCCGTGTCAAAAGCACTGGTCGCTGTTTCTATCCGTGACCGACATCCAAACGCGAATGAACCGAAGTTTGAAGCGACGATATACCAGGGTCTGGCGAAGGGGGAGAGGATGGATCTTTCTATCCAGAAGTCCGTCGAACTGGGCGCGACAAGATATGTACCGACCGTCTGCTCCCGCTCGATCGTGAAGATCAAGGACGGAAAAGACGGAAAGCGCGACCGCTGGCAGGCGATCGCCCTGGAGGCGGCAAGACAGTGCGGGCGCGGGTTAGTTCCGAAGGTGGAGAATGTGATGGACTTAAAATCCGCACTGAAAGAGGCGCAGGAAACCTGCGATCTGGTGCTTTTCCCGTGGGAAGAGGAAAAGGAAGGATCTCTTGGGAAGATCCTCGCGCCGGTAGACTTTGAGAATCACCCGAAGATCGCGGTCTTTATCGGGCCGGAGGGTGGATTTGCAGAGGAAGAGGCGAAGATAGCAGAAGAGTCCGGTGCCAAGCTCGTGACACTCGGGAAGAGGATCCTCCGCACAGAGACGGCGGCGCCTGCAGTTCTTGCGATGCTGGTCTATCGGAGTGAGCTAAATTAGTGTATAATAAATTGTTTAGATAAGAGAAAGTGAGAAACTTTATGAAATACAGTTGTCAGAAAGGCACGAAAGATATTCTGCCTGAGGAAGTTTATAAGTGGCAAAAAGCGGAAAGTGCTTTTGCAGAGATATGCGGACAGTACGGATATAAAGAGATCCGTATCCCTACCTTCGAGCAGACGGATCTGTTCCTGCGCTCCGTCGGCGACACGACGGACGTCGTTCAAAAAGAGATGTACACCTTCGAGGATAAGGGCGGCCGCTCGATCACTCTCCGTCCGGAGGGAACCGCGGGTGTCGTCAGATCCTTCGTCGAGAACGGCATGAGCTCGCTTCCGAGCCCGGTCAGACTGTTCTATAACATCACGGCATTCCGCTACGAGAAGATGCAGAAGGGCCGCTACAGAGAGTTTCACCAGTTCGGCGTGGAAGCTTTTGGTGCAGAGGGACCGGCGATCGATGCCGAGATCATCAGCATCCTCGTGGCTTTCTTCGAGCGCATGGGATTAAAGAAGACGAAGCTGTGCATCAACAGCATCGGCTGCCCGACCTGCCGCGCGGAGTATAACAAGATCCTGAAGGATTATTTCCGCCCGCACCTGTCCGAGATGTGTGAGGACTGTCAGTCGCGTTTCGAGAAGAACCCGCTCCGTATGATTGACTGCAAGGAAGAGAAGTGCGGCGCGATCGCGGCCAAAGCACCGAGACTCATCGACTATCTCTGCGATGACTGTAAGGCGCATTTTGAGGGGCTGAAAGCAAACCTCGAAGCTCTTGGCATCTCCTATGAGATCGATTCCGGCATCGTAAGAGGCCTCGATTACTATACAAGAACCGTCTTCGAGTTTAAGTCCGAAAACGTCGGCTCGCAGGGTACGATCTGCGGTGGCGGACGTTACGACGGACTTGTTTCCGAGATCGGCGGACAGCCGACACCGGGTATCGGTTTTGCTATGGGTGCCGAGAGATTCCTCCTCGAGATGGAAGCACAGGGCATCGAGATCGAGAAAGATCAGAAGGTGCAGCTTTATATCGCGAACCTTTCGCCGGAGACACAGATCGAAGCGCAGAAACTGGCATTTGGTCTGAGAAAACAGGGCATCGGCTGCGAGATCGACCTGATGGGAAGATCTTTCCGCGCGCAGATGAAGTATGCCGGAAAGACCGGTATCCCGTTCCTGCTCGTTCTGGGTGATGAGGAGATCAGTTCCGGCAAGGCGAAGCTGAAGGCCATGGCGGATGGTACAGAGAAAGAGATCGAGCTTTCCGGTATTGCGGATGCGATCCGTTCCTGGAACGCATAAAGTGAAGGCTGTCTTGGAGTGTAAACAAAGAGAAGTGAAGCTCTGACGGGACAGTGGAAAGAAGAGAAAAGCAGACGATCGTCTGGAGGTTTGGATGAAAAAACATAACCGTGAACAAGAGAATAGTCAGCCTGAGAAACATTCCTGGTTCAAGTCGAAAAAGGACGACGCGAAGCAAGAGGTTACTGAAGAAGTTAAAGAAGAAGTTTCTGAAGAGGTTACCGATGTCGCTGAAGACGTCGCTGAAAGTGCTGAAAAAGTAACGGAAGTAGCGACAAATGATGAAATAGTCGAGAAAGTCGCTGAAGACGTCGCTGAAAAAGTAACGGATGTAGCGACAAATGATGAAATAGTCGAGAAAGTCGCTGAAGACGTCGCTGAAAACACTGAAAAAGTAACGGATGTAGCGACAAATGAAGCGGATGCTGAAGAATCTGAAGCAGGAACTGCAGCGGATGCGATTGCGGAACTGGTGACCGAATCCAATCCTGAACCGAAACCGGAGACAGAGTCTGAGACGAATAGTATTTCTGAGGCTGCGGCGATCATTCCTGTTGCAGCATTGGCGGAACTTGCAAAGCAAGAAGATTCTGAGATCGCAGAACTAGAGTCTGGAGCTGAAACTGAGTCTGATGCTACAGTTGGAGAATCAAAAGAAAACGAAGAATCCGAAGCGGAAGACGAAGAAGAAACTGATAAAGAAGAGTCTGACGAGGAAGACGAAGAGTCTGACGAGGACGAAGAAGAGTCTGACGAGGACGAAGACGAAGAAACTGACAAGAAAGCGGCTAAGGCGAAGAAGAAGGACAGAGAGGAGTCGCAGAAGGAAAAGAGCGCTCTTTATATGTTCTTTGACACCATCAAGTTTGTCGCGATCGGACTTCTGATCGGTATCCTTCTGGTTGTTTTCGTCATCCAGAGAAACGATGTGTATGGCAGCTCGATGGAGCCGACGCTCTACTCCGGTGATGCGGTATTTGTTGAGATGATCTCTGTTTATACCGGTAACTTTGACCGTGGTGATATCATCACGATCGATGCAAAGGGCATGGAGGGTTACTCTCATGAGGAAAATCTGATCAAGCGTATCGTCGGTCTTCCCGGCGAGACGATCAAGATCGCGGATGGTGATGTGTATATCAACGGCCAGCTTCTCGATGAGTCTGACTATCTGCCGGCAGGCACGAAGACATATGTCGGTGCCGAGGGACAGAGCCGCGGTTATGACGAGATGACGCTGGGCCCGGATGAGTATTACTGCATGGGTGATAACCGTGGCGGAAGTAATGACAGCCGCCGAATGGGACCATTTAAGAAGAGCCAGATCGACGCGAAAGTTCTCGCGAGGATCTACCCCTTCAACAAGATGAAATTTTTCTAATAGAAAGCAATAAACACGAACATGAACAGACAGGAAAGAATCCGAAATTTCTGCATTGTGGCCCACATTGACCACGGCAAAAGTACTCTCGCCGACCGCCTGATCGAGAACACCGGTGTGGTGGAATCCAGAGAGATGCAGAACCAGATCCTCGATAATATGGATATCGAGAGAGAACGTGGTATCACGATCAAATCCCAGTCCACAAGACTTCTCTATAAGGCAAAGGACGGGGAAGAATATATCTTGAATCTTATCGACACGCCCGGCCACGTGGACTTTAACTATGAGGTCAGCCGAAGCCTGGCGGCATGCGATGGTGCGATCCTGATCGTCGATGCGGCACAGGGTATCGAAGCGCAGACGCTGGCAAATGCATATCTTGCTGTCGATGCGAATCTCGAGATCCTGCCGGTCATCAATAAGATCGATCTTCCTTCGGCTCAGCCGGAAGAAGTGAAGAAAGAGATCGAAGATGTTATCGGTCTGGATGCATCCGAAGCGCCCCTGATCTCCGCGAAGAATAATGTCGGTATCGACGAGGTCCTCGAGGGGATCGTGAAGTTCCTTCCGCCGCCGAGCGGTGATGAGAATAAGCCTCTTCGCGCACTTATCTTTGACTCGAAGTACGACCCGTATAAGGGCGTTATCGTAAATGTCCGTGTCAAAGAAGGTTCGGTCAGACTCGGCGATAAGATCCGCATGATGAATACCGGCGCGGAGTTCGTAGTTACTGAACTCGGATACTTCCATCCGGGTGAATTTGTTCCGTCAAAAGCACTTCTGACCGGCGAGGTCGGCTATATCTGTGCTTCGATCAAGAACGTAAGAGATACTGCTCCGGGCGATACTGTAACGCTTGCCGATGATCCGGCCACCGAGCCGCTCGAAGGATATAAGCCGATCCAGCAGATGGTATTCTGCGGATTGTATCCGGTGGATGGTGCGAAGTATCCGGATCTCCGCGATGCTCTTGAGAAGCTCCAGCTCAATGATGCGGCGCTTTCTTTTGAAGCAGAAACATCCGCCGCTCTCGGCTTTGGTTTCCGCTGCGGTTTCTTAGGACTTCTTCACTATGAAGTCATCCAGGAAAGACTCGAAAGAGAGTTTAACCTCGACCTGATCTCCACGGCGCCGTCCGTTGTTTATAAAGTCTATACGACATCCGGTGAGTGCATCCGCATGGATAACCCGACGAATATGCCGGACCCCGCTGAGATCGACTATATGGAGGAACCGATCGTTAAGGCGACGATCATGACTCCGAAGGAATATGTCGGTAACCTGATGGAGCTCTGTCAGGATAGAAGAGGCGAGTATATCAACATGGAATACATGGACGATATCCGTGTCATGCTCCACTATAAGATGCCTCTTAATGAGATCATCTATGACTTCTTCGATGCGCTGAAGTCCAGAACGCGCGGCTACGGTTCCCTCGACTATGAACTCGAAGGATACCAGAAGAGTGATCTGGTGAAGCTTGATATCCTTCTGAACGGCGATATCGTCGATGCTCTTTCTTTTATCGTTCATAGGGACAAGGCCTATGCCAGAGGAAGAAAGATGACCGAGAAACTGAAGGAGAATATTCCGAGACAGCAGTTCGAGGTCCCGGTTCAGGCGGCCATCGGCGGTAAGGTCATCGCCAGAGAGACGATCCGTGCTTTTAGAAAGGACGTTCTTGCAAAGTGCTACGGCGGTGATATCACGCGTAAGAAGAAACTTCTGGAGAAGCAGAAGGAAGGAAAGAAGCGCATGCGCCAGGTAGGCTCGGTCGAAGTGCCGCAGGAAGCATTTATGAGTGTCCTTCGCCTCGATGAGGATTAATTCTGAAAGTAAAAACTGCACGGCCCTGATGGATCCGTGCAGCTTGAAATCTCAAGTAAGATCAGATGAATCTTAAGTAAGATCAGATTAGAACGGGAACCCCGGGAACGAAGCATCCTTGGGGTTTTCTTCGTTATATGTCGCGATCTCGTTTCGTACCGCCTGCATACGCTGGTCGAGATTCTCGATCCGCTCGGCACAGTCACGGAGCTCGTCGGCCAGTGCTTTTGCACGCTCCGGCGGAAGATCGTGCTTATAGTGAAGCTTGTGCTCGAGGCTCGCCCAGAAATCCATCGCGATCGTTCTAAACTGCACCTCGACCTTCATGTTCCGTTTCTCGTCTTTTAAGAAGATCGGAACTTCGACGATCAGATGCAGGCTTCTGTATCCGCTCGGCTTCGGATCCTTGATGTAGTCTTTCTTAGCGATCAATGTGATGTCGTCCTGTGCCAGAAAAGCACTTGCCAGGTCGTAGATATCGTCCGGGAAGGAACAGATCACCCGGACACCGGCGATGTCGTTGATGCGCTCTTCGATTGCGGAGAGGTTCAGAGGTATGTTCTTCTTCTTCATCTTGCGAAGAAGGCTGTCCACTGACTTAACACGAGTCTTGATGCTCTCGATCGGATTTCTCTCGAGCTCGACAGAAAGTGATTCGTCGAGTACCTTAAACTTCGTCTCGACCTCCATGATCGCACACTGGTAATAGGCAAACATCTGATCGATCGGTTTCGTATTTTCCTCCACAAAATCGAGAAAAGAGTCCGACATCAGATTCTCACGGACGAAGTCCTCGTTTGCTGTGGAGAGTGTATTATCCATTCCCACCGGGAACAGCATATTCTCATTATTTTCCTGGTCCATTTTATTCTCCTGGTTTTCTGCGGACGGCGCATCATGCGGCGCGGGTTTTTCAAGGAAAAACCGCAGAAGGATTCTCATTTCTTCCTATTTTACCTCATAAGAAGCTTTTCTTTACTAAGAGTTTATAAAGATTTCGAAAAAGCATGAAATGTGGTAAAATTACTGTATTATCGATTGTTCGGAGGAGATTGGGATATGAAAAAACTGATTTCATGTGCACTTGTATTATCGATGGCGTTCGCTCTTGTCGGATGCGGATCGAAGGGCGGTTATGCTTCTACCGAGAAGAAAGTGATTTCTGCGGCAGAAGAATGCTTAGGTGCAGAAGAAGCAAATAAAAAAATGAAAAAGAAGATCATGAGTGATAATTTTCAGCCGTCAGATGATGCGTTTGCGGATGGTACATACGTTACTCTGACCACTGAAGATGTGGAGGACATCGAGTTCACAACATCCAAATTTGACCCGGAAGATATGGTCAATACGCTGCTGGTAATAAAGTCGGAAGACAGAAGCTATACGATGACATATGTAATCGAAGCTCCGGATAAAGATATAGCGGCAGATATGTTTGAATATTTCGCCGATCAGTTCGGAACATCTGAGAAACAGCTCAAGAAAGACGCGAAGAAATATGATGCAGAGTATGGCTTTGAAGAGGAAGATAATAAACTGTCGATCATTATGGTTTCCGAAGACAGTGACAAGGCCAAGGCCGTTTGCATCAAGCAGGATGGAAAAGTTGTTTCCCTTTGCCTTTACGATGGAAGCTATGAAACCGATCTTTTAGAAGAATATTACGAGTTCTCCACAAAGGCTGGATTTACCGATATGGAGGCTCTTCTGGAAGAGTGAACTGAATAGACGTTAATGGACGGACTGCCTTCTTCGGAAGACAGTCCGTTTGTTTTTTCGGAGGATATAGAATGAAGAAGTTTCTGTCTGTAGCATTAGTTCTATCCTTGGCGCTTAGCCTTGCCGCCTGCAAAAGCGGAAGCAAGTATAAAAAAGCAGATAAGAAAATGATCAGTGCTGCGGAAAACTGCTTTGATGCTGCGGAGATGACCACAAAGCAGAAGAGAAATGCAATTAAGAAAAACCTTCGCGTCGCAGATACTACCTTCGGAGATGGCGCATATTTGCGTTTGACATCGGATGATCTGGAAGACATGGATTATGGGGAAGACAAGTTCAATTCGGACGAGATTAAAGTTTCCAACATGACGATGTTTGCAAAGGTCGATGGGGATGTGGATCAAGTCTATGCCACCATTGCGGAGATGAAAAATGAGGAGTTTGCGCAGGACCTTTACGACTATTATTACGAATTGCAGGATCTCGACAAGGTCAAGAAGAAGGTCAGACAGGCCGATGAAGCGGAGATCGGATATAACGATGACGAAGATGACAGATTTGCGTATATTGTTCAGATGGAAGGATATGTTGACGCAGGGTATCTGCATATAGATGGGAAGATCGTCACCGTTGTCCAGTTCACCGGCACGGAAGACGGGAATCTTGTGGAAGAGTTCTACGACTTTATGCGCGAAGCAGACTATGAGGATATGGAAGTTCTTCTTAAGGGAGAGTAACTCCTAGCTTTTCGATCTGGTAAGCAGGAGCACGACCTTTGTGCGGTCATGTTCGCCGAGCTTGTCGTAGATCGTGGAGACATAGTTCTTCACGGTTCCTTCGCTGATAAAGAGAATCGAGGCGATCTGCGAATTCGTGCAGCCTTCGGCAATCAGCCGGCATATCTCTTTTTCCCTGTCAGTCATGCCATAGTCGTCAAGATCGATCGCGTCTGATCCGTGAAAAGAACCTGCCACACCCGATCCGCTGTATGTACCGGTCCCATTGGAAGACAGGCTGCCGTCATTATTTCCGGCCGCCTTTTTTTCTTTATCCAGAGCTCCTGCGGCAAGCATCGAGTTTAACTTCTCCATGACTTTGGAATCAAGGACGCTTCTTCCCTGAAGTGCCTGGGAAACGGCATTCAGGATCGCATCTTTTCCCGAGTCTTTGAGAAGATATCCGCAGGCACCGCCGGCGATGGCATGGGAGATGTTCTTTTCGTCGTAGAATGTGGTCAGCACGATGATCTTGATCTGAGGATATTCCGAGTGGACCTTCGGGATCAGCTCGATACCACCCATGCCGGGCATGTTCAGATCGACGAGCATGAGATCCGGGATATCGTGAGAAAGGATATCGAGTGCTTCCACACCGTTTCCGGCTTTCCCGATGATCTCGTAATCACCGGACATCGAAAGAATGATCTCCAGACTCTCCAGAAGTAGAGGTTCATCATCTACAAGCAGTATTTTCGTCATGTGTTTTCCTCCTCAAATGGAACCGAAAGACTGACGGTAAATCCGTCCTCGCTCTCGATCTCGAAATTGCCTCCGCAGTTCTCGGTATATTCCTTAATCTTGCGAAGGCCGAAGCCATTGGCCAGACGTAGTTTCTTCTCGTTCACGGAGATCTTTCCCCAGCCGCTGCCGTTATCCTGTACCTTAAGACGGATATGTCCGGAATCTATCACGAATGTGATCACGAACAGGTCTGCTTTTCCGTGTTTGACGCCATTAGTCAGAAGCTCGGAAAGAGAAGAAGAGAGGAAAGATGCGGTCTGGATGGGGATCCTTGTTTCCGATTTGACCTGTGAAAAGTTGTGATACACCTTATAGGTCGTGTCAGAGCGGAATTCATCGATCATCTTCTCCAGAGAAAGAAGATAGTCATCCAGCGCGATCCGGTCATCTTCCGCATCGAGTGTACGGACGACGCTTCGGACCGAAGAGATCGCCTCGTGCACACGGGAATTCGCAGTATCGATCTTTTCCAGTGCTTTTTCCTGATCGGAGGGCACAAGAAGAGAGGCGGCATCGAGGGTGACGGTTGCCGCAGAAAGCGTATGACCGACGTAGTTATGGATATCCCGGGAGATGCGCTCACGCTCTTCAAGACGGGCATTATTTTCATTTATCTTCTGATTCTTCGCGATCTGTTCGCGGAGCGTCCGCTGCTCGAGTGCCTCCACCGCTGCTGCAGAAAGAGCGGATCTCAGCTGCTCGGAGGAAAGGGCGGAGCGTAGCAGGAAGAAAAGAAGGATCTCCCAGGCTGCGAAAGATACTGCCGTAAAAAGAAGCGAAGAGACTGCTCCGAGAGGTTCCGGAGAAGTAAAGATCACCTCAAGGATCCAGCCGCAGCCGGCAAATAGCGTATTTAGAAGGGTGCAGGTCTTTCTCCGGTAGAAGTAGCAGCAGGAGATAGAGGGAAGAGCCAGTGCGCCTATATACCAGCGGGGAAGCGCGATAATCGCGCCGGCCGCCATAAGAAGGAGCAGGATCGAAATCGCCCGTCTCACATTCTTCTGCGAAAAATAGGACAGATTCAGAAGGATAAGACTGACTGCCATGAAACAGGCACCGGGGAGCATCTGGTATTTCAGGATCAGAAGGATACTCTGGGCAACCAGCGCCAGCATGGCGGCAAACCATGTGAAACGATGTTCCTGCGAATCGAACTGCATCTGCTATGCCCCTTTCTAAGTCTTTATCCATTATACTTCGTGTTTATAACAGATTACACTTATGACTACTCTTCATTTTTCTTTCTGACAAACAATCCGCCGACAGAAACTGCGCTGATCAAAAAGAGGACGGGGATATAAGTTCCGGCTTTCCCGGAAGTTTCACCTGTCTTTACGACTTTCCCGGGTACAGGTGTCGGGCTGGGTGTAGGAGTCGATGTAGAAGTGGGAACCGGTGTGGTATCGGAAGATACTGGCGGCGCAGACGTCGTTGTGGCTGCCGTAGCCGGCGTGGAAACCGGTGTGTCAGTGGGGGTCGGCGTGATTCTTCTATTCGTAAAACTTACTTCAGAAGTTTTTCCGCTTTCAAGCGTTCCCTTGCTTCCCGTGGATTCCACATTATAGCCTTCCGGATCTTTTTCGATGACCTCATATTCACAGCCTGCAGGAAGCCCGTCGATGGTAATGCTTTCGCCGCCCTTGAGGGAAATGGTGGCTTCAAAGATACTGTATTCGATATCGGAGGTTCTGCCGTCCTTGGCTGTCTTGGTTCCTGTTTCAGAAGAAATGGCAGCAAAGTTCAATGTGCCCTGCTTATCACCGCTGTAGGAATAGGTATCCGGAATGGTATCGGACACGTCCTTCAGCCGGATGGTAAAATCAAACTCGCCGTTTTCTCCTTCCACGGTCTTAGAGAGGCGCAGGGAGGAATCGAACAGTCTTGCGTTTAAGTAGTGGAACACATCGGTGGTTGCGTAGGTGGATGTCGCTTCCTGTACGTAGCCTCCGGGCTTACCGACTCCGGGTACCGCTTCATAATCTTTTGTCAGCTCTTCCACCGTGACCTTGGTGTAAACCGGGAGAAGACCTTCCTGGGGAAGATACAGCATAGAGGACTGCTGATTGTTATATACACGCTCGTTTGTTCCTATAGTGAGATAATCCTGCGGATAGGATCTGTCCTGATATAATCTTCCGAGCACAGCGACTTCGTTGGCTTTGAGACTCAAATAGAAGGAGCCGTTGGCATCGGTATCGACAAGTTTTTCCGTAACAGGGATATTGGAAGGAATAAAGCCACCATGCATAATGCTGTTATAAAGGTCGACTGATCCAATCGTGACCCAGACTTTTCCTGTATGCGGACGATTGAGTGCGGTGTCAAATAAAGTCACTTTAAAATCATAAAGTTCATCCGGGTCTGCCCCAGCCGGAGCTGCATAGAATTTGGCAATGGCGGCGGATGCGGATCTTCGGAAGAGGTTGATTGTCCACGTGCCCTGAGTCTTATCCTGAATTACGCCGCTGGAAAGGCTTTCGTGACGGGCGGCGACGTCCGTTACAGCGATGAAACCGCCGGCTACGGCCTGATACTCATTATTCCAGTAGATGTTGTACTGTTCGGCCGTTGTATAGTTGTTTCCCCCGAAAGAAATGCACACGGGAAGTCCCCGGATCGTAAGCTTTTTATTCACGGGGATCATGGCTTCGATCGTAAGTTGTCCGTTTACCATAGCAGGTGTATAAACTGTCGGATCTCCTTCGATCGTATAGGAAAGAAGGGAAAGATCCAGGCCTTCTTCGTTCCAGAAATTCATTTTGTAACGGAAAAGTGTATCTTCCGGCCAGCTGTCTTCGAAGACCTTCGGATAGATGGTGATGGTCTTAAAAAGACTGTCATGATCCACATTGAAATGCACGCTCTTATCCGAATCAAGAATAAGTGAATCGTTTGAATCCAAGTCCGAAGTGGTGACGTCTTCATAGACGGCATCAACATTCCCGTTTGATCTGATACGCTGAACCACTCTCAGTTTGACCTGAGAATTAAAAGGAAGATCCCGGATCGTAGCAACGGTGCCGGCCGGAACTTCTATCTTAGCTGAACCGGAAGAAAAGGAAACGGTGGTATCGGCTGCGCCACTCACAGCCAGGGTGTAGTCTCCCGAAAGATCACTTCCGGAATCTGTCGTTCCCTGTATCAAAACTCTGTAACCATGGGTAAAGCCGGAAACCGGATCGCCGTTTTTATCTCTTATCGTAAAATCAATGGAAAGATCCGGATCTGCGGATGCTGCACGTAAAGAAGGATATCCCGGACCGAAAAGAAGAATAAAGGACAGCAGAATAGCTGTCAGCCAATGATGTCTGTTTCTCATATTGCCCCCTCAGATGTTAAATAATTCTGTTCTTGATCCATTATACTATGTCTTTTCGGGTAAGAGGGATTCTGATTGACCATTTCCTGAAAAAATGTTACCATCTCTTCGTGCTTTTTTAGCCTTTTTGCGGGTGTGGTGAAATTGGCAGACACGCCAGATTTAGGTTCTGGTACGAGAGTGTGCAGGTTCAAGTCCTGTCACCCGCACCAAGTTGAGACTCTTCATGTTATTTCATGGAGAGTTTTTTCGTAGTAATACCGACACTTACCGTTTTGATATGCTTTTTCTTGCGTGTACGATAATTATGGTTGATTTTGTCGTGTACACACGATAAAATGTATGTAACATAAAGTATGTCAGAATTGAGGATGTAGATATGAATCACACGATCATTAAACAAGTTGTTTTAGACCAGATTGAATTCATTAAGACGGCCGAAATCGTCAACAGAGAGTATGCCTTTGAAAAAAATGTCAATTACGTTCTGGTGGGACTTCGTAGAGCAGGTAAATCTTATCTGCTGTATAAGATGGTCAGGGAACTTATCGCTCAAGGATGCGATTGGTCGCAGATTATCTATATCAATTTTGAAGACGAAAGATTATTGGGATTCACGGCTGCTGACTTTCATGACATTGTTGAGACGGCGTATGAGCTTTCTGACTCGAAAGAAATTTACTATTTCTTTGACGAGATTCAGATTATTGACGGTTGGGAGCACTTTGTAAGAAGATTGGCTGACCAGAAAAAACATGTGAATATTACTGGTAGTAACGCAAAGATGCTTAGTTCAGAAATGGAGAGTGTTCTCGGTGGGAGATACATTTCCAAGATGATTATGCCGTTTTCTTTTGGGGAAGTTCTTGAATATAAACAGATCGCCTACGATGAGGATGCATTGCTTACGACTTCAAAAGTGGCAAAGGTAAGAAAAGCGTGTCAGGAGTTTTTACTTAGCGGAGGACTTCCCGAATCTCAGCTTCTTGTGAACAAGCGCGAATACATCAAAAGCGTATACGAAAAAGTTCTTCTCGGAGATATCATCGAGCGTGAGCAGATTAAGAATAAGATGGCGCTTCGACTGATGATCAAAAAGATAGCGGAAACCGTAATGAATGCGGTCTCGTATAATACTCTGGCCGGGAATGTAAAGGCAGCTGGTGTGAAGACATCTACCGATTCTATGATCGAATACACTTCTTATGCTGAGAATGCTTATCTTATTTTCAGAACCAGAAACTATGTGTCGAAGTTTGCGGATAAAGAAAGTGTTCCCAGATTCTATTTTGCCGATAACGGAATACTGTCGTTGTTCCTCGTAGATAAGATTCCGGCGCTTCTTGAAAATGTAGTTGCACTGTACCTGAGAAGAGTGTATGGAGACGGAATATATTACTTCAAGTCGAGCCAGACGGGGATAGACATAGATTTTTATCTTCCTGAAGAAAACATGGCAATACAAGTGGCATATGCGTTAGGAGATGCAGAAGAACGAGAGGTGAAAAGCCTGCTCTCTTTTGCTGCTAAGACAGAAGGAAAAAAAAGATTGCTGATCGTCACTTACGAAGAAGAAAAAACAATAGAAAAAGATGGGTACATTATTGAAGTGAAGCCGCTCTATAAATACTTGCTTGGAAAGTAATTCAAAAATGTGAAACTACGGATGTCGCTTTATGGTCATTGTCTCGAGAATACAAAACAGAAAGAAATGGCGGGCGTAGTTATCGATCTGTAAGACAAAAACGCCTAAAAATCAACCTTTGAAAGGGTAGGGGTAAAAGATGGGGTATGGAATACTGAGAGTGCTGAAAATTGGGCGTGAATGATTTTAGTCCTGTCACCCGCACCATTTTATTTGAAGTTACCCCCATTTTTGTGCACCGGTGTACAGAAAATGGGGGTACTTTTTCCTGTGCTATAATGACCTTTGTATGGGAAAGTGTATCAGGATCATAAGGACATATAGGAAAACATCGCTGTTTTTCGGTCTTTTGCTTCTTGCCGGGATCGTCAATGTTCTCATGCGTTTCAAAACCCCGATCATTAATGGTACGCTGTTCTGTGTTAATGCGGCGATCATTTCTTTTCTGATCGTATTCTGGATCGACTCCGTAAGAGAGAGACTACTCCCGACAAGGGCGAGGCTGTATATCGTTCTGGCGGGACTTGTTATGCTCGGATATCACCTGATGCGTATATTCCGGTACCGCGTCAGCAAGAACGACCTTCCCGTGTATAGATTCACCGCATATCTTTATTTTATTCCCCGAGTCCTGATACCGGCATTACTTTTATCCACCGCTCTGTATCTGCGTTTTGAAGACTCGAAGATCGGAAGAAGGGGAGTCCGGATCGTGCTTACTGTGGCGAGTGCTTTTTCATTATTTGTAATCACGAACGATCTGCATTTGCTGGTTTATCGCCCGACCGGAGACTTTTCCGATTTCAACATGGAGGGGGGACACTTCAAGCGGGGATTCGGTTTCTTCATGGTATTCGGCGTGATGCTCCTGATGCTGATCATCAGCTTCTACCTCTTTTTCAGATCCACGAAGAAGAAAAAGAGAAGACCCGTCGTTCTGAGCCTGATCGGAAGCATCGTACTCTGGCTTTTTGTGACTCTCTTTCAGGTGTTCGTAGTTGACCGGTTTAAACTCCCGAAAATGTTTAATATCCCGGAGATCGATATCTACAGTTTCATATTGGTTTTCGAGTGCTGTATCCGAAGCAGGCTCATCCCCTATAACGAGAAGTACGATGCCTTCTTCAAGAAGATGAAGACCCCGGTCATGATCACCGATCCGGACCTTCATGTCCTGAATGTATCAGCGACACCGATAAACGCGCCGGAGGAAACTCTGATGTCCTCGCGAAAAGCACCTGTCTATCTCGATGAGGATACCCGGCTGAACTCCACGAAGATCCGCGCCGGTTATGTTTTCTGGACGGAGGACGAGCATGAGCTTCATGAAGAACAGAAGCGTCTGGACGCGGCCAATTCACTTCTGAGTGAGGAGAACGATCTGATCGCAGTGGAGAATAAACTGAAAGAAAAGAAGGCACGCCTGGATGCGCAGAATCAGGTCTATGCCAGGATCGCTTCTGCTATTTTCCCGAAGCAGAAAAGAATTGAAGAACTACTTATGAACACAACACCCGGTGACAGTGCTTTTGCCAAAGAACTGGGAAAAGTATGTGTTCTCAATGCCTATTGCAAGAGAAAGACGAATCTTCTTCTCCTTTCAGAGGAGTCGCTCCCGAAGTCAAACCGCGAACTCTTCCTCGCGCTTTCGGAAACCGCGCGTTTCCTCAAGTGCTGCGGAGTCGAGGCCGCCGCTATCGGCGAAGAATATTCGGAACTCCCGCTTCCTGATATCCATGCACTTTACGATACCTTTGAGACCGTGATCGAGACGTATTTCCCGGTCGCGAAGACCATGACTTTCTCACTGAAACCCGATGGTATCCGTATCGCGATGGAAGCAGAAGGCACGCAGGAGCTTCCGGAGACGCAGCTTCCTGTCAAATGCGAAGAGAGCGACGGCATCCTGTTTTTCACTATCCGGAGAAACGGGGGAGGTGTAGCAGAATGAACGGACTTCAGACGATAATCTATTCCGGGCTCTGGTACATCCTCTGCGCGTTTTCGATGCTTTTCGTCGCGGGGACAGAGGCGATACTGTACCGCGCGGTCACCGAGAAGCGTAAGAAGGCTCCGCTACTGACTGCTGCGGTGAATGCTATTCTGGCCTTTGCGATCTTCCTGATCCTGATGGACTGTGCCATGTCGAAAATCACGTCGTCACCCGAAAGATTCACTCAGTTCGAGGTATTCCTTTTTGATCTCCCGTGGCTGTTCTATGCAGGTATGGAGGTCTTGATCGGTATTCTTCTTCTGATCGGAAGCCGGGAAAGTATTCTGTACTCAAATTCGAGTCCGACGTCGGAAACGATCCGGCAGGCAGTGGATCTCCTTCCTGAGGGAATCGTTATCAGTAGCCGTGACGGCACAGTTCGGCTATGTAATCTGAAGATGAATGATCTTTCAAAAGCACTTACCGGCGATCTTCTTTCCGATGCCGGACGTCTGTGGTCTGTCGTCGTTGAGACGGGAAAAGAACAGGGCGGAAAGTATCTGGTACGTCTTCCTTCGAAAGAGGTATGGCTCTTCGAGAAAGGCAGTTTTACTGCCGATGAGCAGACATATACGCAGATCACGTCCGTGGATGTGACCGAGCGGTACCGTATCATTGATGAACTCGAAGAGAAGAATGACCATCTCCTGGATATCCGCCGCCGTATGAAAGCGGTCAGCGACCTGTCCGGAGATATGTTCGTGGCGCAGGAAGAGGCGGATGCCCGTGCGGCTCTCCATAACCAGCTGGGACAGGTACTCCTGATGGGACGCCATTACATCCTTCATCCGGATGTGACAGACCCGGAAGTGGTCTATGCGGCGACCAAACAGATGAACCAGTTCCTGCTCGGTGAATCGGAGGAGCCTTATCAGGGCGAAGAAGATGCGGTCACATCGGCAATCGCCATGTCCAATAGTATCGGCGTGCGCGTCGAGATCAAAGATACAGCGCATCCGGATTCCGCATACGCGAAGGGGACTGTCGCATCTCTTGAAGAGCGCATCAAAGTGATCCTTGCCCAGGCGATCACCGAGTGTGCAGCCAATACGGTCAAACACGCCGAGGGCGACACCGTCACAGTAACCATCGATCAGGAAAAGACCATTCGGATCACCAATAACGGTAAGCCTCCGAAGGGCGAAATTGCGGTAAGCGGCGGACTTCTATCCCTGCGCCGCCGCATCCTGGAAGATGGCGGTACGATGGAACTTGAGAGTGCTCCGGCCTTTCTTCTGACACTGCATTTCTAATTTGTTTTGCATCTGTTTTTTGTGCTTTGAAAAATGGTACAAATAGGTGATACTAAATTCTTCTTTATTTTTGTAAGATAATCTTGTGAAAATGTGAAGCCACAAAAAAATGATGCGTGAAAACACATCGGATACAAAGAGAGGCGGAAATAATGGAGCAAGAATCATCTAAAGTCAGAGTTGTGGTCGTCGATGACCAGAACATCTCACGCGGATTCTTCGAGATGTACGTACGTGCAGCCGCGAAATATGAACTGGCAGCCGGGCTTCGGACAGCCAGGGAATCTGTGGAGTATGTTGACAATCACGATGTCGATCTTCTGATCATGGATGTCATGATGCAGGACGGGATCGATGGCCTGACAGCAGCAGAAAAGATCAAGAAGAATCATCCCGGGATCAAGATCATTCTTACTACATCCACTTCGGAAACAAGCTGGGAAGAGAAGGCGCGCGCCGCCGGCATCGAGAGCTTCTGGTACAAGGAATATGACGAGCATGGCCTTCTTGAGATCATGGACAGGACGATGGCAGGCGAATCCGTCTATCCGTCCGATGCCCCGAATGTTCCTTTTGGAAAAGTAACGCGCGCCGATCTGACAGAGCGTGAGCTGGAGATATTGAGAGAGCTTACTGCCAGCCTGACCAATGAGGAGATCGCCGAGAAGCTGATGATCTCTGTAAATACAGTAAAAAGACATATCCAGAACATTATGGAAAAAACAGGATTCGGAAGCAGACTGGAGCTGGCAGCAAATGCGAAGCTTCTGGGACTTGTGGTCAGTGACAAAGAACGTTTAAACGGGGATTGATCCCGTAAATCAGGGGTTGAAATAGGGAGGCAGAGAATGAAGACACGTCGAAGATTTTTAGGCGCGCTGGTTGCAAGCGTCATGGCAATCGGTCTTTTGCCGGCAAGAGCCGTTCTCGGCGCTGATCCGGAAAACTACAATGTCTGGATTGGAGGCAGGCAGGTAACGAGCGAGAATATGGGTGATGTTCTCGGAAGCGGCAGCGGATCGGTCAAGTATGATCCGTCAACTTCAACACTGACACTGGATAAACCTGCTTTTTCTAAAAGTACGCATGAAAGCGGCGCACAGATTTATGCGGAGGGCGTCAACCTTACGATCAGGGGCACTGCCGGGATCGATGAAGGTGATGATTGCGCGATCT
>OCTX012153351.1_pt1 | contig 19813 bp, 12 predicted proteins | sample 1539691 | NCBI WGS metagenome assembly OCTX01 (sample SAMN02144231, study PRJEB22623) | gut metagenome | biome: sheep rumen | host: Ovis aries | place: New Zealand
CGAAATACAATTAAGAATGCACAGCTTACACCAGAAGGTATTAAAAAATTCAATAAAAAACTAAAACTTATTGATCTTCTTAATATCCTTATTCCTGTTGGTTCTATGATTTGGATTGGACAGGCAATAAATTTTTATATTAAAACTCAAGGAATAAAACTTGCAGCTTTTAAGGGTGACTCACCAGGATTCTTTATTACAATGCTGCTGCTTGGCTCACTTTTCGATGTAAGCCTTTTGTTCTATATCCTTCATATTCGTATTATTGAACCAAGAATCTACAATATTCCTTTTACTAATAAGGATATTCCACTTAACATCATTCAAAGAAATGTTCTTACTCTTACCTTTGCACTCCTTGGATGTATCTTCCTTATTATGATTACCTTGACTCCTGCAAATCTTGGAGCCGGCCCACAGTCACTTTACAGACGCCTTATGCCTATTATGATTTACAGCGTAGTATACTTTGCAATTTGTACCCTTCTTCTTGTTGCAGATATCATCAAATGTCTTAAACAGATTTCCGCAATTACTGCTGCTCTTTCTCAAAAGGATTATACTGTTGCAGACGGTAAGCCAGAACATCGAAGTGAACTTGGTATTATTATCCAGGGTATAAATGCCTTTAAGAACCAGGCTGGTGATATTCTTAAAGAAATCGAAGTTTCTACAAAGAAAACTTCAAATCAGTCTGATGACCTTGTTCATAATATGGATTTGACAAAAGACAACGTTGCAAACATTGTTGAATCTATTGCAAGTATCAAACAGGAAATTGAAAATCAGTCTGCCGGAGTTGAAGAATCTAATTCTTCAATTGAGCAGATTATGGGTAACATCCGTTCCCTCAATAATTCCATTGAATCTCAAGCTGCCGGCGTAACTCAGTCTTCTGCCGCAGTAGAAGAAATGGTTGCTAACATTGCTAGCGTTACTCAGATTCTTGAAAAAAATAATCAGGTTGTAAATGCACTTACTTCTGCCGCAGACAAAGGTCAACAGCAGGTTAAGGCTGCCGTTAAAACCGCAGACAGCGTACTTCAGCAGTCAGAAGGAATCTTACAGGCTTCAAGCATTATCCAGAACATTGCAAGCCGTACAAACCTTCTTGCTATGAACGCTGCTATTGAGTCTGCACACGCCGGTGAAGCTGGTAAAGGTTTCGCAGTTGTTGCTGAAGAAATCCGTAAACTTGCAGAACAGTCTGGCGACCAGAGTAAAGCAATTGATGAAAATCTCCGCTCTCTTTCAGAAGCCATTGCAGGTATTACAACAGATATTAATCTTGTACAGACAGCCTTTGAAAGCATATATGATCTTTCACAGAAAGTTCGTGAACAGGAAACTGTAATTGCAAATGCAATGGAAGAACAGAACTCTGGTAACCAGCAGGTTCTCGAAGCAATGCGCGCTATCAGTGATTCTACTTCAGAAGTAAAGAACGGTTCTACAGAAATGCTTGTTGGTGGTGAACAGATTCTTAAGGAAATGAGAAACCTTTCTGAAGTTACAACAGTTATTTCTGATAATATGAATCAGATTAACGACTTCTCTCAGCAGATTTCTGATGCAGTTGCAATTACTACTGCTTCTACTAACAGCACTCAGGAAAATCTTAAAGGAATTATGAAAGAACTTGATACCTTTAAGCTTGAAAAATAGAGTCTGAACTTGTTTCAGCATCTTAAAAAACACGGCAATACGCCGTGTTTTTTTTTGTCTTTTATGTTATACTAAAAAGTCGGGGGCATTAAAAAAATGGCAGATTACCACGAATTTCCGGCGGCTCCAGAAGGCACGCCAGTTGCAAACTTTGTACACCTTCATGTACACTCAGACTATTCTCTTTTGGACTCTTGTGCCACTCTCGATAAGCTTGTAGCAAAAGCAAAAGCTTTGAATATGCCTGCTCTTGCTCTTACCGACCACGGCAATATGTTTGGTGCCCTCAACTTTGAAAAACTCTGCCACGTAAATGGAATCAATCCTATTGTTGGAGAAGAATTCTACGTTGCCTATGGTTCTCACTACGAAAAAAATGATGTTCCTTACAGCCACAAAGGCGAAGAAGGTGACCGTCACGCACACTACTTTCACCTTATTCTTCTTTGTGAAAATCAGAAAGGCTATGAAAATATGTGCTGGCTTAGTAGCCGCGCTTTTTGTGATGAGAACGCACTTTATTACGGAAAGCCACGTATAGACTTTGAATTGCTTGAACAATATCACGAAGGAATAATCTGCTGTTCGGCTTGTATTCAGGGAGAGCTTCCTCAAATGCTGCTTGCTGGCATGGACAAGGAAGCCGAAGAACTTGCCCTTAAGTATAAAAATCTTTTTGGACCTGACCACTATTATATAGAACTCCAGGACCACGGAATTCCAGACCAGAAAATTGTAGCAGAAAAGCTGATCGCCCTGGCCCACAAACTGGACATTCCCCTTGTTGTTACAAACGATATTCACTATGTAGAAAAAGAAGATGCCATTGCCCAGGATGCCTTGCGCTGTATCGGCTTTAAAAATCTTCTTCACGAAAAGCACGCCAAGATGGGCGGCGATATGGATTTGGATAACTGGTATTTCAAGACAGAAGAGGAAATGAGAGCTTTGTTCCCCCAGTGTCCGGAAGCTTACGATAACACAATCAAGATTGCCAACATGTGTAATCTTACAATCAAGCAGTACTCAACTCCGGAACTTAAGGAATGTCTGCCACGCTTCGAGCTCCCTGCGGAATTCCGTACCCATGGCGACGACTATCAGAGCGACCAGAACGACTATGTAAAATATCTTGTAGAAGAAGGTTTGAAAAAACGCTACAAGGAAATTACCCCGGAAATCCGCGAACGTGCCGACTACGAAATGAACACCATTTTTACGATGGGGTTCTCCGGCTACTTCCTTATCGTTTGGGAATTCATCAACTGGTCTAAATCAACTTATGACAATGTAAACAAAAGGCCAAAGCCTTATATTCCGATTGGACCGGGCCGAGGTTCTGGTGCAGGTTCTCTTGTTGCCTACGCCATGACCATTACAGATATCGACCCATTCAGATTTGGTTTGATTTTTGAGCGATTCTTAAACCCAGAACGTGTATCCATGCCGGATTTCGACGTCGACATGGACTTCGATTATCGCCAGGATATCATCCAGCATACCCGAGACCTTTATGGTGATGCAAACGTTGGACACATTGTAACCTTTGGTACACTCAAACCAAAAAACTGTATTGCCGATGTTGGACGTATTTTAAATATTCCGCTTTCCGAAGTAAACGAACTTAAAAAATGTATTCCGGATAATCCTAAGGCAAAGCTCAAGGATGCCTTTAGTGAACCTACAGAAAAAATGCCTGATGGCGGTCAGCTGATAAAATACAAGGATGATCCACGTTATCAGGAGCTTTTTGATCTTGCCTTCCGTCTTGAAGGTGTAAAGCGAAATACAGGTCTCCACGCTTCTGGTATGGTAATTGGTCTTACTCCGCTCCCGGACTGGGCTCCGGTATTTAAAGACCCTAAAACTGGTGAAGTTGGTGTTCAGTACACAATGGATATTATTGAACCTTGTGGACTTGTAAAATTCGACTACCTTGGACTTAAAACTCTTTCGCTTATCCGTTATGCAGAAGCAATCATAAATAAACACCGTGCTCCTGGGACTCCGGAATTCATTACAGCAAATGTAAGCGAAACTGATGAAGCAACCTTTGACCTTTTTGACCGGGGTGACTCAGTTGCAGTATTCCAGTTTGAATCACCGGGTATGCAGAAAATTCTTCGCGAATGTAAACCCCGCTGTATTGAAGAGCTTGTAGCCTTGAACGCACTTTTCCGTCCGGGTCCACTGGCATATATTCCAAAATATATTGAAGGAAAATGGCATCCTGAAAAAATTGAATATCCTGACCCGGCTCTAAAAGACCTTCTTAAAGAAACCTACGGTATTATGGTTTACCAGGAACAGGTTATGAAGGTAGCCCAGATTATTTCAGGCTTCTCTCTTGGTGGAGCCGATATGCTGCGCCGTGCCATGGGTAAGAAAAAGCTCGACGTTCTTATGAAAAAGAAGGAAGAGTTTATTGCCGGTGCCGTTAAAAATGGACACACAGAAGAACACGCAGGCGAAATCTTTGAAATCATGGTTCCATTTGCCGGCTATGGATTTAATAAATCTCATGCGGCAGCTTATTCAGTTCTTGCTTACCGCACCGGATGGCTAAAGGCTCACTACCCTGCCGAGTTTATGGCAGCAAACCTTACAAACGAAATTACTTCTACAGACGGACTTCCTTTCTATATTGAAGAAGCCCGCAAAATGGGTGTTCCTGTTGATGCTCCGGATGTAAACCGTTCTGATATCATTTTTGACGTTGTTGATGGCCGAATTGTTTTTGGTCTTAAAGGAATCAAAGGAATGGGAGAAGCCGCAGCAGCCGCCATTGTTGAAGAACGCGAGAAAAACGGCCCTTACAAAGACTTTATGGATTTCGTTAAACGCTGTTGTGGACTTGTAGAAAAAGATGAAGATGGCCGCGAAAAAACTCTTGTAAACAAAAAGGCCATTGAAGTTCTCATTAAGACAGGTGCTTTTGATCATCTTAAAGAAAAGGATGGTACAACACTCAACCGCCCGACCCTTCTTGCAAATATGGAAGATGCACTCGACTATGTTTCTGACTATCTTGAAGATCAGAAAAAAGGACAGGGTGATTTGTTCGGCGATCTTGAAGAAGAAGAAAAGAACTTTGCAGATTTCCAGTTTAAAAAGATTCCTGACATTCCTAATATGGAACAGCTCAATATGGAAAAGGAATGCATTGGCTGCTATGTAAGTGGTCACCCTTTGGACAGCTATCGCAAAGCAATTGAACGTGCAGTTACCGTACGTGCAGGAAATATCAACCGTATTGCAGAAGAAAGCAAAGCAGAAAAAGCAGCCTTAGAAGCAAGCGGAGCGCGGGCATGGCAATTACGTGATGCCGGAAAATCTTATGTAGCACTTGGAATGCTTAGCGGAATCCATCAGATTACCACAAAGAAGGGTGCTCAGATGGCCTTTGCAAAGCTGAATGATATGGACGGCCAGATTGATTTGACCTTCTTCCCTAAAACCTGGGAAACTATGCGCAGCCAGATAGAAGACGGCGAAGTATATGCATTCCGGGGAAAAGTTGACGGTTCCCGCGATACACCATCTCTGATTGTCGATGCAATTGAAGATGTAGAACAGATGGAAACTCACGCAGCTCAGTCTGTTCATATAAAACTCGATACAAATTTCACTTCTGAACCAGCAATTGCTCAATTAAAAGATTTTTTATTTGATAAAATGGGTAAATGTTCAGTATATTTTCATATAGACACAGGAAATAATCCTTATGTCGTAAAAGCAAACGACCAGATTTCGGTATCAGCAAACGAGGAAACTCTAAAAGCGTTGCGTGAAATTAATTTCGTTCGCGAAGTCTGGACTGAGTAAACGTCATCCCGAACTTGTTTCGGGATCTATTCAAAAGATGCTGAAACAAGTTCAGCATGACTACTTCTTGGAGGTATATTCGTATGATTCAAACAATTCTTTCTATTCTTGCGGGAGTTTTATCCCTTTATACACTTTTGTGTTTTATCTATATTCTTATGTCCTGGTTTCCGGGAGCCCGCTTTACAAAGTTCGGCCACTTTATGACTGCAATCTGTGAGCCATATATGGGACTCTTCAAAAAAATGTCCTTCCTCAGAATAGGAAACATTGATTTTTCACCTATCGTATCTTTAGGTATTCTTTCCCTGATTTCCGCAATACTTGCTGGTGTTCAGCATACAGGAAGAATTTTCCTTGGTGGAATTCTTGGAACAATTCTTTCTTCACTCTGGGGAATCGCTTCATCTATCATAGGAATCTTTACACTTCTGCTATTTATCCGCTGGATTGTACTTCTCATCAACAAGGGAAGAACCTCTTATGAATCCGGATGGAATCAGATTGATATGCTGTTGAACAAAATCTCATACAAGGTAGCCGGAACATTTTCTAAAAAAGTTATGAGCTATCAGCAGTCACTTTTGATTTCCTGGATTGCTTTTCTTATAATTCTTGGAGCAGGTCATTTTCTCATTCTGATTCTCGTAAACCTTTGTTACAGAATGCCATTCTAAACTGATTTTCTGGGGCGCAGCGTGAAGGTTTCTGATATCAAAACGCCGGTTTCTTCTATTGCAGGAATCGGCCCGCAGCTTACAAAAACTCTGGCAAAGGTAAATATTTTTACTGTTGGAGATTTGCTGCAATATTTTCCGCGCGATTATGAAGACAGAACACAAAAAGTAACCTTCCGCGAACAAGCCCAGCATTACGGAAAAGTTCATACTGTTGCCCAGGTAACTGGCCACGAATGGTTCGGCTACGGCAAAATGAAAACACTTAAAATCCTGGTAAATGATGGAACAGGCTCTGCAGAATTAATTTGTTTTAACCGGGCCTTTCTGGAAAAAAGCCTTATTCCAGGAACTCTTATTACAGTTACAGGAAAATTCGAAGTAAAATATAATAAACTGCAAAGTACCTCGTTTGAAGCTGTAAAAATGGAAGTTCCCGAAGAACTCCAAAATCATATAAAAGAATATCGTTTTGATGCTATCCAACCTGTTGATTGCGGAGTTATTCCAATTTATCCGCTTACAGAAGGGCTCACACAAAAAACCGTTACAAAAGCAATTGGTAATGCACTTCAGCAATATGCCCACGGAATTGAAGATGAATTACCGGCAGACTTGATTCAAAAACGCGGACTTATGAAGAAACAGGACGCGTTAAGACTTATTCATCAACCGCAGAGTATTGCACAGGCACAGGAAGCACGCAATACACTTGCCTACGAAGAACTTTATCATTTTCAATATATAATTGCAGAACGGGCTTATAAACGAAAAGGCCTTACAGCAAAAACAACTTTACGAGACACCATTCCAGAAGCAGAATTTGCAGATTCACTTTCTCCACTTCAAATTGATTTTTTGAATTCACTTCCATTTCCGCTTACAGAAGACCAGCGCAAAGTAATTTTTGAAATGGATGAAGAAATAGACAGAAGCTATAAGGAGCGCGAACGCGTACTTAATCAACTGGACCGGGGAATGCCGCCGCCAACTACCCCAACTTTTTCAATGGCACGCCTTTTACAGGGAGATGTTGGTTCTGGAAAAACGCTTGTTTCTCTATTTTTATGTCTAAGAATTATCAGCTGGAAAGGTCAATGCGCTTTTATGGCTCCTACTGAAATTCTTGCTCGTCAGCATGCAGAAACTACAGCTAAATTACTCGCCCCTCTTGGAGTAAGAACCGCTTTTCTCACCGGAAATTTAAGGGCAAAAGGCCGAACTCAGTTGCTTAGAGCCCTTAAGGACGGTGAAATTGATATTGTTGTGGGAACTCACGCGCTCTTTTCTGCTCAGACGGAATACAAAGATTTGCAGCTTACAGTTATAGATGAGCAGCATCGCTTTGGAGTTCAGCAGAGACAGGCCCTGATTGATAAGGGGCGTCACAGTGTAGCGGGCTTTACATTTGAACCAAACCTTTTGATGATGAGCGCAACTCCTATTCCGCAGAGTCTGGCCCTCTCCCTTTTTGGAGACCTGGATATTTCGACAATTCACACGAAACCGGCAGGCCGTAAAGAAATTACCACCTATTTAGTAAAGGAAGGTAACGAAATGAATGCCTATGAGGCCGTTCGAAAAGAACTGCAAAAAGGCCGGCAAGCCTATTTTGTTTACCCGGCCATCGACAGCGATGAAAACATAAAATCTGCAGAGCGAGCCTTTGCGCATCTTCGAGACCATATATACCCGCAATACAAATGTGCCCTGCTTCACAGCAAGGTAGAAGAAGAGGAACAGGTTAGCATTCTACACGCCTTTCGAGACGGTTCAATTCAAGTTCTTGCCGCAACAACAGTAATAGAAGTCGGAGTTGATGTACCGAATGCTACCTGCATGGTAATTGAGCAGGCCGACAGGTTTGGTATGGCACAGCTGCATCAGCTTAGAGGGCGTGTAGGACGTGGAGATGAACAATCTTTCTGTTTTCTTATTTACAGTAAAGACATCACAGAAACCGGAATTGAACGCATTAAAGCTTTACGCCAGAGTACCGATGGATTTTTTATTGCAGAACAGGATCTCAAAACCCGCGGACCTGGGGAACTCAACGGCACAGTTCAGGCAGGTGAACTTGGATTCCGTATTGCAGACCTGTCACGAGATATGGAAATTATGCAGCAGGCCAGACAAGATGCACTTTCTTATGTGTCAAAATAACCCCAAAAAGTGACTTAAAAAGGCACCTGTATCAAAATGACACGTTTTTCAGCGACATTTTACCCGCTGTGTCATTTTCGCACATCAAAAACAGAAAATATTAGATATTTTCATGATTTTTTATCTTTTTTCCTTGACGATTGAGCTTGGCACATTACTTGCTATATATAAGATGTATAGGAGATTATGCCATGACACGCGATGAAAACATTCTTGCTATGTATCTTAAAGAAATCAACAAAGTACCTATGATTACACATGAAGAAGAAATTGAACTTGCACAGAAGGCTCAGGCTGGAGATAAAGCTGCAAAAGACAAGCTTGTAAACGCTAACCTTCGCTTTGTTGTAAATGTTGCAAAAAAATACCGTAATCATGGCCTTGACCTTACAGACCTTATCAGCGAAGGAAATCTTGGACTTCTTACAGCGGTAGAAAAGTTCGATGTAACTAAAGGCTACCACTTTATTTCATATGCTGTATGGTGGATTCGCCAGAGCATTCTTAAAGCTATCTGCGAAAAGAGTCGTGCAATTCGTCTGCCACTTAACCGTGCAAATGAACTTGTTCAGATTGAACATGCACGCAAAGTTGTTGGAACTAAGAAAACTGAGCAGCAGGAATACGAAGAAATTGGCGCAATGCTCAATATGGATGCAAGCCACGTTCGCGATATGATTAACATTAGCCGCGAAATGATTAGCCTTGATGCAGAAACAAATGATTCTGATAACGGCCGTTCTAAGGTTGGCGACTTCTTCGAAGACAACGCATTTGATCGTCCAGAAGAAAGAGCAATTGAAAAATCTATGCACGAAGAAATTGACAATGTTATTAATACACTCCGCCCTAACGAAGCCCGCGTAATCAGAATGCGCTACGGCCTCAACGGAGCAAAGCCGATGTCTCTTAAAGAAGTTGGCGAAGAATGTTCTCTCACAAAAGAGCGCATCCGTCAGATTGAAAAGCATGCAATTGTACGCCTACAGCATCCTACACGCGCACGCCGCCTTGAAGCGTATGTTGCATAATTAGTGGCTCATAAAAAAAAGTAGCCCACGTCAAAAAAAAGACCTTGTCAAACGGGATGATGTTTGCCAAGGTCTTTTTTTTGCCTATGCTGCTTTTTATAAAGACAGAAATATAACACGCACGTCAAGGCGACGTACGTGTTCCGTTAACGGGGAGCTTTATCGCATAGCAGCAAGTTTTGCATTTACTTCGATTGTGTGTTTTTCTACGTCGAACTTGTAGAGGTCGTCGAAGCCGAAGCCCTTAAGTTCTGTTACCATATCGTCCCACATCTTGTCGAAGGCTTTGTCATCAGCTGCGAAAATCATACGCCATGAAGCATCGCAAACCGAGTGGTTAACACTGTTGCGGATTACAGAAATATCAGCTGAATCAGATGGCAGGCTGACACTTACGCTTGGGCTTACTACGAGTACATTGTTCTTAACCATGTAGTCTGTAGCGTTAGCTGCATTGTATTTCTTTTCCCAGTCACGTCTCATCTGAGTCATGTTCTTTTCTTTGTATGATTTCCAGTAGTTGAATACGTAAGTTTCTTTTGTATCCGGATTGATACATGTACTTGCAGCAATCCACTGGTTAATAGCGTTGTTACCGTCGCTGTATCCGCCGCCACCAAATTCAGCTGGAACCGGAAGGTTATCCATAAGAGCGTTGTCGTTCATCTGGTAGTAAAGTCCGTCTGCACCAACATCATAGTTGAAGCCCTTAAGACCTGCATGCTGAATTGTAAGAGCCTCTGGACTTGCATACCAGTCGAGGAATTCCATAATTCTCTTATACTTAGCATCATCAACTTTTGAACCAACTGCGAATACACGTCCACTTCCGTAGTATGTATCTGAATCTGCATAGTAGTGCTGATCTTTTACAGGAATGAAACAGAATGCTGAACCGTCATTATAGCGGTCTGTTGTGTTCCAGAATCCGATTTCCCATGTGTACCAGATAAAGTCTACCTGACCATTAGAAATCTTAGCACAAACTGAGTTCCAGTCCTGTGTACCAGAATCCGGATCAACTACCTTAAGTCTGTAAGCATCGTTCAAGAACTTAAGCATCTTATAGTATGTTCCGCTCTTGTCTGTAAGTGGATAGAAAGTTTTTCCATCCTGCTTAAGAATTGCAGAACCTTTAATTTTTTCACCGTACCAGGTAGTGAGCTGAACAACGTTTGCAATACCAATCATACCGTCACCACCGTCCCAGTCTGGCCAGAGTGAAAGTGGATATGCAGGATCTCCCTTATCGTTTGTCGGGTGAATCTTTCTGATTTCTACAAATGCCTTAAGAAGGTCATCAAGGTTCTTCATATCTGGAGCACCAATCTTGTTGTAAAGATTCCACTTGAGCTGTGGAAGAGAATAGATTCTTTCCTGTGTTACAGTTGTTGGAGATGTATCTGTCATTTCTGTTGGAATACCATAGTATTTTCCTGCAGAGTTTCCAGGAAGCCCTTTGTTGAAAGTTGTAATCTGATCTTCAAACTTCATCAGGTTCTTGCAGTTTTTAATATCTGCAGAAATATCTTTGATAAGTCCAGCTTCGAGACAATCGTTGAACTGTGTTGCATCGAGAAGAACAATGTCTCCAAGATTTCCAGAACTTGCACGAAGCTGATAAATAGAATCGCCTGCTACCTGTGGAGCGATAATGTTCAATTCAATATTGAACTTATCCTTTACGATTTTACCAAACCAACCAGTCTGCATACCCTGATAGTTTGCAGCAACGTCATAAATTTCAAGAGTCATTGGTTTTGAACTGTCTGCCGCTGCTCCTGAAGCCTTTTTGCCATTTCCACAGCTGCACAGCATGGCAGTACAAACTGATAATGCCGCAATTGTAGAAACAATCATTCCTTTTTTCATTAGTATACCCCCTAATTTTTTATTTAATCGAATCTCAGATTCGTATTAACCTTTTACTGCTCCAATCATAATTCCCTTTGTAAAATAACGCTGGAAGAATGGATAGACACAAATAATCGGAAGTACAACAATTACAGAAACTGTCATTCGAATAGAAGTTGCCGTAGAAGCATGAGCAAGACTGGCCGCCATAGCTGCCGCAGATGAACTGCTGTTTACGAGAGCTTTGAGCGAACTAGCCTGATTTATATACTGATACAAAGTAAACTGAAGTGTATAAAGTTTTGGATCCGTTACAAGAAGAAGTGTATCCTGAAACGAGTTCCACTGCGCAACCGATGCAAAAATTGCAACTGTTGCGATAATTGGTTTAATAACCGGAACAATAATGCTGAAAAAGATTTTCAGGGTTCCTGCCCCATCAATTACCGCCGCCTCTTCCAGTTCTTTTGGAACACTTTCAACAAAAGTTTTACAAAGAACTATATAGAACGGTTGAACTGCTACCGGAAAAATATAACCCCAGAAGTTATTTGTAAGATGAAGATTCTTCATTGTGATGAACCATGGAATGATACCCGCATTAAAGTACATAGTTGCAACTGCATAGCGGTACCAGAACTTACGCTTCCACAAAGATTCGCGGGTAAACATATATCCCAAGAACGCCGCAACTACTACAGTAAGCATTGTACCAATTACAGTTCTTAAAATAGAAATCTTAAAAGCCGAAAGAAGTCCGTTTATCTTTAATACCTGTGCATAGTTATGCAGATGAAAACCAATTGGATAAAGCAAAACCTTTCCGCGTTCACTCAAATCATTCGCACTGAATGAATTGATAAAAATATAATAGAAAGGATATACACAAACAAATGCAAAGAAAGTGTAAATCACATAGGTTGAAATATTTATGATATGATCTTCAAGTGTTAGTCTTTTTAATTTCATTTTTTCTTCCCCAATTTTTGTCATTACCGGGCTTGACCCGGTAATCTTTTTTTAAATCCCCGGGGCAAGCCCGAGGATGACATGTTATAAAAGGCTTTCTCCTCTTATTTTCTTTGAAACCCAGTTAGTAACACAAAGCAGTATAATGCTCACAAAAGTCTTAAGAATACTTATGGCTGTAGAAAGTGAGTAACCACCGCTACCCATTGCAAGATTGTAAACATAAAGATCAAGGACTTCGATTTTTGCCTTATTGAAGGAGTTTGCAAAAACAAAGTACTGCTCCATTCCGTTTGAAAGGAAATTTGCAAGACTCAACATTACAAGGACAAAATAAGTTGGAAGGATGCTTGGAATTGTAATGTGCCAGATTCTCTGCATACGGGAAGCACCATCAATCATTGCAGCTTCCATAAGCGAATCATCAATTCCGGTAATTGCGGCAATGTACATGATTGCGGCCCATCCGGCATTTTTCCAGGTGAGCCATACCCACTGCTTAAACCACACATGGCTCGAAGACTGCAGGAACATAATCGGCTCATCTATAATTCCAAGGCTCATAAGAACAGAGTTTACGGCTCCTGTACTGTTGAAAACACTGAATGCAATAGAATAAACCAGAACCCAGCTGATAAAGTTTGGAAGTGTTGTTACAGTCTGAACAAATTTCTTAAATGGAACACAATGGATTTCATTCAAAAAGACTGCAAAAATCATCGGGAACCATGAAAACAGAAGGCTGAGCCCGCTCATGGCAAAAGTGTTTGTAAGAACCTGCATAAGCTTTTTTACTTTTACAGGATTTTCTACCATTGAAACAAACCATTTAAAGCCTACAAATTTTTCCCAGGAAAGTGGAAAAGGCGGTTTGTAATCAAAAAAGGCATATACCCAGCCATATAATGGATAGTAAGAAAAAACAGCAATAAGAAGCAGAAAAGGAAGTACCATAAGAAAATCTTTCAGCGAGTTTTTCTGTCTGGCAGTCTTTAAGAATTTCATAATTACTCCAACTTTTTAATCTTAGTTTGATAAAAACGTTTTAGTAAAACGTTTTACTAAGTGTTAATTATAACACGAAATTCCCATAAGTCAATTTTTTTCTAGGGGATTTTTCTTATTTGAGGCATTTCTCGTGTTTTTCTTACAAATAAGTAAAGTTGGATTTTATGGAATATCTGGAATAACTTCTTTTGGCGGAACTTCCAGCAAATCTGGATTTTTCAAATATTTGCGGAATTCATGCAGGGCTTCGGAATAATACTGGCCGTCGCAAATCCGGTCATCCATTGTGATATTAAAATCAAGGAAGTGTTTTTTTACTATGCTGCCATCAGCTTTTGCTTCATTTATGTGGCGGTTTGTACTGAAGGTGATGAACATAGGTACGTTGCCAAAATTATAAAGATGATGAAAAACAGAAGGAACTCCGAGGGAGCCGATTGAAGAAAGCACCATTGAACCATGGAATGGACTGATTTCCAGAAGTGACTGAGGTATCATTCCGTGGTAATCCAGCCAGTAGAGCAGTTTCACAACAGAACGCAAAATCCAGCGGGGGAATTTGATTACGGTATTTAAAAATTTATCCATATCTTCATTTGCATCTGAATCGGGTTCTGTCTGATAAGCATGGATTTTCTCGTGCATTTCCTTATAAACCTGATCAACCGTATATTCCGGCTTGAAGAAAAATTTGAACATTGTTTCCGGAGAATTCAAAGACATCTCTTTTTTTACGACCATGCTTACTTCTATATTATTGCGGGCGTAAATTCTGTGTCCGTTTATAAAACGGTTTATGCCGGGCTTTTGACTTACTGCCCTTACATAGGCAGCCGCAAGCACATACATGGCATTAAAACCTTCAAAGCCTTCCAGTCGCTTTTTATGAACATATTTATCGATTGATGAAAGTTCGACGCTGTCTGTAATATAATTGTTGGCATCGTTGCGGGTATTCATGATGTAAAGGGAAAAAATTGTGATTGGTTCTATTGAACGGAGCAGACGGCCGTCTTTTCTGTCTCCACGTCGTCGTTTGTAAGCAGGAGATGCCGCAGTTGATAATGATTCACTCATATATTTATAGAGTAAATGGGATGGGCATATCTGTCAATGGGGGTTTTAGGGGGCTTGCCCACTAGGAGAAGGGGGTGTGGCGAAAACCGCCTGCGGGTTGAGCCCAGGGGGAAGGCTTTCCCCCTCATCTAAAAAAAGTATTCCAACACTTAAAGAAAAATGATAATATAGAAAAACATTTACATGTGTAAGGCCGCTGGCGGCCGGTGTTAAATAGCAGACCGTTAAAAAAATTGCGAAAGCAATTTTTAGGTCTACCATCATTTATAGAAGGGAGGTACTCATTTATGGTACCAGTATTAATTAAAGATTTGCTGGCTTCTGCGCCGGATGGACGCAAAGTTACAGTATGTGGTTGGGTGCGCACTGTCCGCGACTCAAAGGGTCTTGTTTTTATTCAGGTGAACGATGGAAGCTGTTTTGCTAATATCCAGCTCACTTTTGACCGCAATAATCCTTCTAATAATGCAAATGTAAATGAAATTGAAGAAGAACTCAAAAAGCTTAACACTGGAGCAAGTGTTCGTGCGGAAGGTCTTTTGATTGAAAGCCCTGCAAGCGGACAGGCTGTAGAAGTTACTCTCGAGAGCCTAAAATGTCTTGGTCAGGCTAATCCGGATGAATATCCTTTGCAGAAGAACAAGATGTCTATGGAATATCTTCGTGACAATGCTCATCTTCGTGCACGTACTAACACTTTTGGTGCTGTTTACCGTATGCGTAACCAGATGGCTTTTGCTGTTCATTCGTTCTTCCAGGAAAGAGGTTTCCAGTACATCAACGCTCCGGAAATTACATGTTCTGACTGTGAAGGTGCCGGAGAAATGTTCCAGGTAACAACTCTCAGTCTCGAAAAAATTGCTGAGATGGGTGTTAAAGCTGGTGCAGGCGGAATGAAGATTGAAGATGCTCACAAGATTGTTGACTACAGCAAGGACTTCTTTGGAAAGAAGGCTTCTCTCACTGTATCTGGCCAGCTTGAAGCAGAAACTCTTGCAACTGCATTGAGCCGTGTTTACACCTTTGGCCCTACTTTCCGTGCAGAAAACTCTAACACTCCACGCCACCTGGCTGAGTTCTGGATGATTGAACCAGAAATGGCTTTCTTTGATTTGAATGACGACATGGATATTCAGGAAGACTTCGTAAAATATCTTTTGAACTGGGCTTTGACAAAATGCCGCGAAGACCTTGCCTTCTTCGACAAGCGCATTCAGCCTGGCTTGATTGAAAGTCTTGAAAAGGTTGCTAAGGCTAAGTTCACACGAATCAGCTATACTCAGGCTATCGAGGATTTGGAAAAGGCAGCCGCTAATGGTGCTAAGTTTGAATTCAAACCTTACTGGGGCTGCGACATTGCAACTGAGCACGAGCGCTATCTTACAGAAAAGATTTACAACGGTCCTGTAATGGTTTACAACTATCCAAAAGAAATTAAGTCTTTCTATATGAAACAGAATGATGACGGCAAGACTGTAAAGGCTGTTGATGTTCTTGTTCCTGGAATTGGCGAGTTGATTGGTGGAAGCGAGCGCGAAGAAGATTACGGCAAGCTTAAGGCAGAAATCGAACGCCGCGGCATGGACGAGTCTATTTACGACTGGTACCTCGACCTTCGCAAGTTTGGTACAGTTCCACACTCAGGCTTTGGCTTGGGCTTCGAACGTCTTTTGCGCTACGTAACTGGTATGGAAAACATCCGCGATGTTATCCCTTACCCACGCGCACCTAAGTTAGCAGACTTCTAGTTAAGCAAAGCCGGATTTCTTATGAAGTCCGGCTTTTTATTGACAATAATTATCTTTTAAAAGATAATTATTCTATGAATCTTTTATCCGAATTAAAACTTCGAAACATTTCCATAAACGAATGCTCAAAGGCTACAGGCATTCCTTATGGTTCTTTATATCCTCTTATTCACGGAAAAAAACAACTGGAAAAATGTGAATATTCTACTCTTCAAAAACTAGCTGACTTTTTTCATAGTGACATTAGTGATTTATTTAATCAAAAAGAAGACTTCTCTGTATATTGGGATAATGAAAAAACTGCTGATGTTCAGATTATGGAAAACAAAGCTCTAATAAAACGATATTCAAATAATCCGGTTAAGCAGATTTTTGCAAAAGATGAAATTCCACTTTTTGAACTTGGTGAAATTCTTACATGGCGCTGCTGGGATAAAAAGCGAGAAAATATTGAAAAATATCTTTTTAAGCTTGGACTTACAGAATTCGATCCTTATAAAATATGTCGAAAGACTCACGGTGTAATGTTTCAAGATAAAATCTGGTTTAAATATGAAGGTGAAAACCTCACCTGGGATGATGTAAAATGCAAATAACTCCACCTTCTCACATAGAAGAATTTTCAATTTCTGATGAATATCTCGTAAGAACAAGCGGCACAAGCGATGGTACACAGGACAAATATTTCAAAGATGATTACTGGTTCAAGTTGGATCGCTACGGTGGCGAAGGCATCGCAGAAACTGTTGCATCAAGTATTTTGAGAGAAAGCGGATTAGCCCCTAAACTTTTTGTGGAATATAAACCTTGTCTTATAAACGGCAAAAGCGGATGTTATAGCAAAAACTTTTTATCTGAAGAAGAAAGCTTTATTACTCTTTATCGTCTATACAAAAATGTAACAGGACGAGACCTTGCAACAATATGCTCAAAAATGGATTATGATGATGCTATTGAATATGTTATAAGCTTTATAAAGGAACAAACTAACCTAGATATTCATGAATATCTAGCAAACACCTTTTGCCTTGATATGCTGATTTTAAATGAAGATCGTCATTTTAATAATCTTGGAATAATATATGATGAAACAAATTTCAAGATTGCACCTATTTTCGACAATGGGAAGTCTTTTCTGATTGGTAACCAACATTCCGGTAAAGCATATGCAAAAGTTTTTAGTCCTTCATTCAAGACCAATTATGAATATTTAAAAAAATATTCCACTTTGAAAATTGACCAGAATATTATTAATAAAATTGAATTATTTGGTAATACAAATATTCTAGAAATTCTACAAAATCAATTTTCGACAGCAATTTAAAGCGCATTTTTGAGTAAAAAGTGCGCTTTAAGTGCGCTTTATTTTTCCTATTCCCAAAATCCACTTATAAGACTATTATATAAATATGAACACATCAAAGGCATACTTCAAGAAAGTCTTCTCACGTTTTGGGCAGATGCTTTATCTGACCATTTCGAATTTTTCGAAAAATGCAATGTGGGAAAGCGCCTCGGCTTGTGCTTTTGGTTTTATTTTTTCTTTTGTTCCTGTGACGATGATTATTTTTACAGTGCTTGTGGGAATCTTAAGAATTTATCCGAATATTTATAATTTTATTATCAGTTTTACTTCGCAATTTGACTCGGTTGTAACAATTACACCAGTGCTTGATAATATGCTGAAAATCCGTTCGTTCAGTTCGTTTAATATTTTTCTTGGCGTTTGGGTTATATGGATGGCCCGCAAGCTTTTTAATTCCATCATAACTGCGCTGAATAAGGTTTTTCGTTCTGTTTCTCCACGCAAGTCTTGGTTCAATCAGGTTCTTACTTTTATAATTGAGTTTGCAATTACCTTGATAATTGCAGTTATAATTATTGCAGCGTTTATTTTTTCACAGATTCTTTCGCTGCCTTTTTTTCAGACAATTCTTGAATACTTTCCTTTACTCCAGAAGCAGAGTTCTTCAAACCTTGGAACCTTTGTTCTTTACCTTATACTTTTTATAAGCACGGTAATTGCTTACCGCATAATTCCGGGAACTAAACCTTTGCTCCGCCGCTGTGTCTTTTATGCAGCCTTGAGCACAGTTACATTCTTTATTGTTTCTCATCTTTTGAATATGTTTATGAATGTAACTAACTACAACACTGTTTACGGAACAATCAGCTCTCTTGTTGTTTTGATGATGAAGGTTTATATGTTCTTTATCATCTTTTTATTCTGCGCCCAGATGATTTATGTTTCACAATTTTTTGACACCCTTCTCCGCTCTGAAATTTATCTGCTTCCTCCTTACAGCTGCAAGACTTTAGGAGATTACTTAAGACGCTTTCTTTTTATTAATCCATCTGAAATTCAGACTCCTGAAAATACTGTGCATCTTGAAATTGGCGAAACTCTCTATCACAAAAATGATAAAGTCACAAAAGTTTATTTCTTAAAAAGCGGCGCAATTTCTGAAGCGGCAGAGCATGGGTTTACGCTTCGCTCTCAAGGCTGTTTCTTAGGTGATGTTCAATGCATCTTAAATCAAACCTATCAGGCAGATACACAGGCTCTTGCAGAATGTGAACTCATAAGCTTTACTGCCGATGAGTTTATGCAGATTATTGAAAAAAGCCATCACGCTGCCCGCAAGGCAATTTCTAAAATTTCGGAATATACTTCGGATCTCCAGCACATTCAGAATTTTTAGAGTTTTCAAAAACAACAGCAACTAGTTTTATTTGATATTAGTAAAAAAAATCGCTATAATCTGTCTATGTCACGTGAAAAGATTGTAGTATTAGATTTTGGTTCGCAGTATGCGCATTTGATTGCCAAGCGTTTCCGTATGCTCGGCTATTATTCTGAAATTGCCCTTCCGTCAGCTGATGTAGAATCTCTTGCTGGTGCAAAGGGCATTGTTTTTTCTGGGGGCCCGGCTTCGGTTTATGATGAAAATACCCCGGATTTTAATTCTGAAATTTTAAATCTTGATATTCCTATTCTAGGTCTTTGCTACGGCCACTATATTGTCCAGCTTGGTTATAATGGAAAAGTTGGAAAAGGTGATGTTGGAGAATTTGGTTTTGCAACTTTGAACTTTGCTGATGGTATGGGCGGAGCAGAAAGTAAGTGCCCGCTTTTCAAAGGAATCGAAGGAGACCAGCAGGTTTGGATGAGCCATCAGGATACAGTTTTCCAGATGGGCGATGACTTTGAAGTTGTTGGTTCAACTAAAGACTGTCCTTACGCTGCAACTCAGAATCTTGCAAAACGCCGTTTCAGTCTACAGTTCCACTGCGAAGTAAAAGATACTCCTTGTGGAAATCAGATTTTCCAGAACTTTGCAGATTATTGTGGCATGGAAAAGAACTGGGATCAGGACACTGTATTAAATATCATTCTTGAAAATATAAAGAAAGAAGCTGATGGCCGCAATGTTCTTTTGTTCCTCAGCGGTGGAGTTGATTCAACAATCACCTTTGCACTTTTGAACAAAGCGCTTGGACAGGACAGAGTTCTTGGACTTCATATTGATAACGGCTTTATGCGTAAGAACGAATCTGCAAATGTAGCAGAAGCTTACCGCAAGTTTGGCTTTACTAACTTTATTGTTGAAGACGCTTCGGAAAGCTTTTTGAAAGCTATTGCAGGTCTTACTGACCCACAGAAAAAACGTATGGCTGTCGGTGAAAACTTTATCACCGTTCGTAACGAAGTAACTGCCCGCCAGAATCTTGATGACAGCTGGCTACTTGCGCAGGGAACTTTATATCCGGATATCATTGAGTCTGGTGGAACAAA
>OCTX012290262.1_pt1 | contig 19811 bp, 17 predicted proteins | sample 1539691 | NCBI WGS metagenome assembly OCTX01 (sample SAMN02144231, study PRJEB22623) | gut metagenome | biome: sheep rumen | host: Ovis aries | place: New Zealand
AGAGGTGGAAGTGCAGTAATGTACGCAGCTGACTGTTACTAATAGGTCGAGGGCTTATCCAGACGGTTCATGAGGATGATTTAATATCGATTTAGCGTGCAGTTTTCAAGGTATGTTTGAAAATGGCCCGGTGGCTCAGTTGGTTAGAGCGCCGCCCTGTCACGGCGGAGGCCAGGGGTTCGAGTCCCCTTCGGGTCGCTTTTCTAAGATTTTGGGGTCTTAGCTCAGCTGGGAGAGCATCTGCCTTACAAGCAGAGGGTCACAGGTTCGAGCCCTGTAGGCCCCATTTCTTTGATTAAGTGGTACAATTGAATTGGCGAGAATAACATCTTGCCGATGTGGCTCAATTGGCAGAGCAGCTGATTTGTAATCAGCAGGTTATCGGTTCGAGTCCGATCATCGGCTTATATGGGCGGATTCCCGAGTGGCCAAAGGGGACAGACTGTAAATCTGCTGCTGATAGCTTCGGTGGTTCGAATCCACCTCCGCCCATTTAAAATTAAATAATATCGCGGGGTAGAGCAGTCTGGAAGCTCGTCGGGCTCATAACCCGGAGGTCGCAGGTTCAAATCCTGCCCCCGCAACTCAGACGCCGGAATCATCTGATTCCGGCGTTTTTATTTGTATTCATTGTCTTCTTGACATACTACCCCCCTTCTGTTATAGTGTCTCCGAAAGGTGCATATCTATAACAAAAGCCGGATACTTTTGGCAGCGCCTTATTGATTGAGTTAAAAGCTCAAATTTCAAAAGTTGGTTACTTCATAACCGAAATGCGTTGAATGCGCAGACTTGTGAAACGGTCAATAAGAGTGTTAAAAGTATACGAATGCTATATAGACTCATCAGAAAATGAACGTAAAAGACGCAAGCTGTGTAACGCAGCCTGCGTCTTTTCACTTTTATTGATTGCAGAGAATCTGACAAAAAGGACAGGAAATGCCATGGACATGAATCAGTACAGAGCACCAATTTATGAGGCACTGGAGCGGTTCCGCGAGATGCGGGTGGTTCCCTTTGATGTGCCGGGACATAAGCACGGGCGGGGCAATCCGGAGCTCACCGCATTTCTGGGAGAGCGATGCGTTGGCGTGGATGTAAACAGCATGAAGCCCCTGGATAACCTGTGCCATCCGATCTCGGTGATCCGGGAGGCGGAGGACCTGGCAGCGGACGCCTTCGGCGCGGCCCACGCGTTCCTGATGGTGGGCGGCACCACCAGTTCCGTGCAGAGCATGGTGCTTTCCAGCTGCAAGCGGGGGGATGAGATCATTCTGCCGAGAAATGTTCATCGGAGTGTCATCAATGCCCTGGTTCTCTGCGGCGCCGTACCGGTATACGTAAACCCGGAGGTGGAGGGCCGGCTGGGAATTTCCCTGGGAATGCGCAGGGAACAGGTGGAGAAGGCCATAAAGGAGCATCCGAACGCCGTTGCCGTTCTGGTGAACAACCCGACCTACTACGGAATCTGCAGCGATCTCCGGGAGATTGTGAAGATGGCCCACGCCGCCGGAATGCTGTGTCTTGCGGACGAGGCCCACGGAACCCATTTCTATTTCGGGGAGAATATGCCGGTTTCCGCCATGGCGGCCGGCGCCGATATGGCGGCAGTATCCATGCACAAGAGCGGCGGAAGCCTGACCCAGTCCAGTCTTTTACTGATTGGCCCGAATGTATCCCAGGGCCATGTGCGGCAGATCATCAACCTGACCCAGACCACCTCCGGCAGCTATCTTCTGATGTCCAGTCTGGATATCAGCCGGAGAAACCTGGCCCTGAAGGGACGGGATGTGTTCCGCCGGGTGACGCAGATGGCGGTGTACGCCCGGGATGAGGTCAATGCCGTCGGCGGTTATTATGCCTTCGGAAAAGAGCTGGTGGACGGAAACGCAGTCTTTGATTTTGATGCCACAAAGCTCAGTATCCATACCCGCGAGATTGGTCTTGCAGGCATCGAGGTATATGACATCCTGCGGGATGAGTATGATATTCAGATTGAGTTCGGTGATTTGGGCAATATCCTGGCCTACCTCTCCATCGGCGACCGGTTCCAGGAGATTGAGCGCTTAGTCAGCGCCCTGGCGGAGATTCGAAGACGGTATCAGCGGGACAGCAGCGGCCTTATGGGACAGGAGTATATCGACCCTGTGGTGGTGGCCACGCCCCAGGAAGCCTTCTATGCGGAAAAGAAGAGTGTGCCCATCGAGGAGAGCGAAGGCCTGGTGTGCAGTGAGTTCGTCATGTGCTATCCGCCGGGAATTCCGGTGATTGCCCCCGGTGAGCGGATCACCCGGGATGTCCTGGATTATATCGCCTACGCGAAGGATAAGGGATGCTCTCTGACAGGCCCCGAGGATCCGGAGATAAAGCAGATCAATGTGCTTTACTGATGCCGGATGACATCACGAGACGGGAGGAAACATATGGAACTTTGGTTCAGTGAATTTCATGCGCCGGATGTGAAGCACAGCATCCGGGTGGACCGGCATCTGTATTCGGAGAAGTCGGATTATCAGCAGATCGATATCTTTGATACCCCGGAATTCGGCCGGGTGCTGGCTCTGGACGGCAGCGTCATGCTGACGGAGCGGGATGAGTTTATCTACGATGAGATGATCACCCATGTGCCCATGGCGGTGCACGGAGGGATTAAGGATATCCTGGTGATCGGCGCCGGCGACGGCGGGGTGGTGAAGGAGCTTACCCGCTATGAACGGGTGGAGAAGATTGACCTGGTGGAGATGGATCCGAAGGTTGTGGAGGCCTGCCGGACCTATCTGCCGGAGAATGCCTGCCGGCTGGACGATGCGAGAGTCCATATTCATTATGACAATGTGCTTCGGTTTCTCCGGCGGTGCCATGCGGATTATGACCTGGTGATCGTGGACTCCATGGATCCCTTCGGGCCGCTGGAGGGAGTATTTTCCAGGGAATTCTACGGGAGCTGCTACAATGCGCTGCGGGATGACGGCATCATGGTCAACCAGCAGGGAAGTCCCTTCTATAAGCATGACGTGGAGGCCATGAAGCGGAGCCACCAGAGGATCGTCAGCACCTTCCCGGTCAGCCGCATTTACCAGGCCCACATTCCCAGCTATGCGGCGGGATACTGGCTGTTCGGCTTTGCCAGCAAGAAGTATCATCCCATCGATGATCTGAAGGCGGCGGACTGGCTTTCTCTCCATCTGAAGACCCGGTATTATACCACGAGGCTTCATGTGGGATGCTTCTATCTGCCGGCATTCCTGGAGGAGATTGTGAGGGAGGTGGAGAAGAATGCAGGCTAATATCGAGACCTTTATCGGCTGCGATGCGGATTTTGATGAGGCAGACCTGGTGCTGTTCGGCGCCCCCTTTGATTCCACCACGAGCTTTCGGCCGGGAGCCCGGTTCGGCCCCTCGGCCATGCGCCATGAGAGCTTTGGCCTGGAGACCTGGAGTCCCTATCAGAACCGGGATCTGACGGATTATAAAGTCTTTGACAGCGGGGATCTGGAGCTCTGCTTCGGCAGTGCGGAGGCAGCTCTTCATGATATCGAGGCCCGGGCGGAGGAGATTCTCTCTGCCGGAAAGTTTCCGCTCCTTCTGGGCGGGGAGCATCTGGTGACCCTGGGGGCGGTGAGGGCTTGTGCAAAACGGCATCCGGACCTTCATATCATCCACTTTGATGCCCATGCGGACCTCCGGGATGACTATCTGGGAGCGAAGCTCAGCCATGCCTGTGTGCTGCGCCGCTGTCATGATATCCTGGGGGATGGACATATCCATCAGTTCTGCATTCGCAGCGGTGACCGGGAAGAATTTGCCTTTGCAAAGGACCATACCGAGATGCATCCCTTCGGATTTGAGGGGCTTTCGGAGACCGTGGAGCGTCTGAAAAAAAGCGGTGTCCCGGTGTATCTGACCATTGATCTGGACTGCCTGGACCCGTCGGCATTTCCCGGCACGGGAACCCCGGAGGCCGGAGGCGTAACCTTTAAGGAACTGCTGTCTGCCATTCTGACCGTGTCTGCGCTTCCGAATCTGGTGGGGGCAGATGTGAATGAGCTGGCTCCCATGCTGGATGTGAGCGGGGTTTCTACCGCGACGGCCTGCAAGGTACTGCGGGAGCTTTTGCTGGCAATTCTGGGAAATAAATAAGCAGAGTAAGCATAGAATGAACGGAGGAAAGTACATGAGCAGAGTTTTAGTGATTGGATGCGGCGGTGTGGCTTCGGTGGCAATCTCCAAGTGCTGCCAGGTGAGCGAGGTGTTTACAGAGCTCTGTATCGCCAGCCGGACGAAGGAAAAGTGCGATGCGCTGGCGGAGAAGCTCCGGGAGAAGACTTCCACAAAGATTACCACGGCGCAGGTGGATGCGGACCAGGTGCAGCAGGTGATTGACCTGATCAATGATTATAAGCCGGATCTGGTCATGAATATCGCCCTGCCCTATCAGGATCTGACCATCATGGACGCCTGCCTGGCCTGCGGTGTCAATTATATGGATACGGCCAACTATGAGCCGGAGGATACGGATGATCCGGAGTGGCGCGCCATCTATGAAAAGCGCTGCGAGGAGAAGGGATTTTCCGCCTATTTTGACTACAGCTGGCAGTGGGCCTACCGGGAGAAGTTTGAGAAGGCAGGCCTCACGGCTCTTCTCGGCTGCGGCTTTGACCCGGGCGTAACCCAGGCTTACTGTGCGTATGCCGCAAAGCATGAGTTCGACGAGATTAAGACCATCGATATCCTGGACTGCAACGGCGGCGACCACGGCTATCCCTTTGCCACCAACTTCAATCCGGAGGTCAATCTCCGGGAGGTTTCCGCTCCGGGCAGCTACTGGGAGGACGGACACTGGGTGGAGATCCCGGCCATGAGCATTAAACGGGAGTATGACTTTGACCAGGTGGGCGAGAAGGACATGTATCTCCTGCACCACGAGGAGATCGAGTCCCTGGCGGAGAATATCCCCGGCGTAAAGAGAATCCGCTTCTTCATGACCTTCGGCCAGAGCTATCTGACCCATATGAAGTGTCTGGAGAATGTGGGCATGCTGTCCACCACACCGGTGCTGTTTGAGGGCCATGAGATTGTGCCCATCAAGTTCCTGAAGGCCCTTCTTCCGGACCCGGCAAGTCTTGGTCCCCGGACCAAGGGCAAGACCAACATCGGCTGCATCTTCACCGGCAAAAAGGACGGGAAGGACAAGACCTGGTATATCTACAATGTCTGCGACCACGAGGAGTGCTTCCGGGAGGTCGGCAGCCAGGCCATCAGCTATACCACCGGCGTTCCGGCCATGTGCGGCGCCCTGATGCTCCTTACTGGCAAATGGGACAAGAAGGGCGTTCACACCGTGGAAGAATTTGATCCGGATCCCTTCCTGGACGCTCTGGACAGATACGGACTTCCGAGAAGCATCTGTGAGACCCCGGCGCTGGTGGAGTAAGCTGCGCGAAAATGTGGAAAACGCCGCGCTTTATGTGGATAACATGGTAAAGTGCGGATATCGAGGTTTTAGAAATGACAGAACGAATCATCGATGAAGGTACGCCGAGCGGCGTACCTTTGAACCGCTCAAAGCCGCGGGGCTCTCGCCCCTGTGGGGCGAGCAGAGATGAAAGAGCGCCCTTCGGGGCGCTCTTTGGAAAAACGCCGGGGGAGGCCTTCGGGTCTCTTCCGACCCCCTGCTATATTCTGGATGAGGGGCAGCTTAAAAAAAACGGGGAGATACTCGCCAGGGTGGAAAATGCAACCGGCTGCCGGATCCTTCTGGCGCAGAAGGCATTTTCCAACTATGACCTGTATCCGGTGCTGGCAGAATATCTTTCCGGCACCGAGGCCAGCGGCCTCTTTGAGGCGAGACTGGGCAAAGAGAAGATGCCCGGGGGCGAGGTCCATGTATTCTGCGGCGCCTACAGAGAGGAGGAGTTTTCGGAGCTTCTCCGGTATGCGGACCATATCGTGTTCAACTCCGTAAGGCAGCTGGAGAAGTTCGGTCCCCGGGCAAAGGCCGCCGGAAAGAGCCTGGGGCTTCGGATTAATCCGGAGTGCTCCACCCAGGAAGGCCATGAAATCTATGATCCCTGCGCGCCGGGAAGCCGTCTGGGCGTGACGAGAGAACAGTGGGATCAGCAGATGCGGCCGGAGATTCTTGAGCTTCTTGACGGACTCCACTTTCACACCCTCTGCGAGCAGGATTCCGATGACCTGGAGAAGACGCTCCGGGCGGTGGAGGAGAAGTTCGGGGATATTCTTCCCGGCATGAAGTGGCTCAATATGGGGGGCGGCCACCACATCACCCGGCCGGGATATGACATCGGTCTGCTGGAAAAGTGTATTATCTATGCCCGGGATACCTGGAAGCTGCAGGTATATCTGGAGCCGGGGGAGGCCTGCGCGCTGAATGCGGGATTTCTGGCATCCAGGGTTCTGGATGTGACGGAGAATGGCGGGGTAAAAAATGCCATTCTTGACACCAGCGCTGCCTGCCACATGCCGGACGTGCTGGAGATGCCCTATCACCCGCCCTTGTTTGGGGAGCAGGATGTCGAAGGGGCGCCCTATGTGTACCGGCTGGGCGGTCCCACCTGTCTGTCCGGGGATGTGATTGGGGATTTCGGCTTTGCCGCACCCCTGGAGGAAGGGAATCTTCTGCTCTTCGGCGACATGGCGATCTATACCACCTGTAAGAACAATACTTTTAACGGGATGCCTCTGCCGGCAATTTATGTGCGGCGGGAGAATGGAACAACAGAGCGGATCGCAGCGTTTGGCTATGAGGATTTCAGGAGAAGACTCGGCGGAGAATAGCGGTCTTTCGGGCGGTATCCCGCATGCCGGGGCTGTTTTAGAAATACTAAAGAAAACGGTAAGGGTTTCGGACAGGACTTTGCAGGGGACATATGTTATGATGTTCCGGTAATAATCGGAGAATTCTGCATACATTGCTGACCGGAGGTTTTTGATTTGAGATTACGGAAAAGAATAACCTGTGCTGTTTCTGCCCTGCTTTTTGCCGCCTGCCTTACCATGTTCCCGGCGGGACATATGACGGCCTTCGCCGGCCCGGTGGCCGAAGGTCCGGGCGCGGAGTCGGCTCCCATTCTCGGCGGCGCTGAGCTGAGACTTCTTGCCGGAAAGGAAGGAAGCTCGATGATGACGGCGGTGATAAGAACCGTCTCGGGCGACGTGATCGTAGTGGACGGCGGAAGAGCATGGGATAAGGACCATCTGCTGGAGGTTCTGGGAGAGTATGGAAATCATGTATCCCTGTGGCTTGTAACCCATCCCCACGATGACCATGTGGGAGCGCTGACGGAGATTCTGAATACCCAGCCCTGTCCGGTGCAGATTGACCGGATCGCCTACTCCTTCCTGCCCAATGAGATGTATGCGATGGGGGAGCATCAGAACCGGATGAGTGACCTGACAAACTTCCAGGCAGCCCTGACCAATGCCGTGCCCACAAGCCTTATGACGCCGCTTTATGCCGGACAGCAGTTTGCGGCGGGGGATGCGGTAGTGACCGTCCTCAATGAGCCCTTCTACTGCGACAGGGCAACCTTTAATAACAGTTCCGTGGCGTACCGCATCGATGTGGGCGGAAAGAGAATGCTGTTTCTGGGCGATATGGGCGTCGAAGCCGGCAATAACCTGATTGCGCAGGCGGGAACAGAGGCGCTGAAGGCGGATATTCTGCAGCTGTCCCACCACGGCAACGGCAACGACAATGCGGGATGGGCGGTATATTCGGCGGCATCCCCGGAAATCTGTCTCTGGCCCACGGCTCCGTTTATCTGGAACAGTTCGGATCTCGGCGCCCAGGCCCTCTGCTGGATGCTGGACGGACTCGGTGTAAAGCGTCACCTGGTGACGGCCTTCGGGGACCAGGTGCTCCGATAAGGACAGAAAGGCACGGATAATGAACGGACTGCTGAAGAAAACCGTGGAACTGGCCAAAACCGGAAGCGGCGACGGATATGAGGACTTCTACATCCTGACGGTGGACAATACCTACGGAAAGATACGGCTTTACGGCCTTCCCGACGAGGAGAGCGAGGCGGTTCTGGCGGATGTCTACACCGCCCTCTACCGGCATGTTCATGATCTTCCTCTGGAGGAAGAGATGCTGGATGCCATGATGGAGGCAGAGGTGCAGAAGGCCCTGGAAAAACGGCTTGGCGAAGTGCCGGAGAAGGCGCCGATGATCGGAGACCCGGTAAAGCTGGCGGAGGAGCGGGCTGCCGGCGTATGGATCCGGGTGGAGAACCGTACGGGTCTGTACAGTGACCGCCATGCGGCGGAAAAGATGTCATGGTACAATTACGCGGCGATGGGAATCCGGGTACTTCTGGCACTGCTCAGCCTCCTCCTGATCGCGGCCGTATTCTATATGCTGTGGCGCTATATGGTGCGCTGAATTTATGAAGAATAAACAATCTTTGCAGGAAGAACTGCGGGCATACGCAGAAAGCGGCATGTATCCCTTTCATATGCCCGGACATAAGCGAAACGGAAAATGGGCGGAAGGTTTTTCCAGCCCATTTTCTGTGGATATTACGGAAATCGAGGGATTTGACAATCTCCATCACGCGGAGGGAATTCTGCGGGATGCCATGGAGAATGCGGCAGAGATTTACGGCGCGGAGCGAACCTGGTTTCTGGTAAATGGCTCCACCGCCGGAATTCTTGCGGCCATCTCGGCGGCGGCCCTCCCGGGGGAGCGGATTCTCATGGCGGAAAACAGTCACCGGTCCGCCTTTCACGGACTGGCGCTGCGGGGGCTTTCCCCGGTGTTTCTGCCCGTACCCCTGCTTCCGGAATACGGGATTGCCGGCAGGGTCTGTCCGGAGGATGTGGAGAGAATCCTTTCGGAGGACGCCGGCAGGGAAGGAAGAAAAATCCGGGCCGTGTATCTGACCTCTCCCACCTATGAGGGGGTGCTGTCGGATATTCGCCGGATTGCGGAGATTTCACACAGCCATGGGATCCCTCTGCTTGTGGATGAGGCCCACGGGGCCCATCTGCCCTTCGGAACAGGATTCGGAGAGAGTGCCATAGCCTGCGGCGCGGATATCGCGGTGCAGAGCGTGCACAAGACGCTGCCGTCCCTCACCCAGACGGCGGTGCTCCATCTGGGGCGGGGCGGGGAGAAGTATTTTTCGCCGGAGACGCTTACGCGGTGGCTTAAAGTGTATGAGTCCTCCAGCCCTTCCTATATTCTGATGGCCTCCATTGACGCCTGCATCCGCTTTATGGGAAGCGGCGAAGGAAAGAAGGCCATGGAGGCGTATGAAAAGAATCTTGGTGCGCTCCGGGGGAGACTGGGGGAGCTTACGCATATCCGTCTTCTTTCCGGCGAGGGTCAAGATCCCTCTAAACTGGTGCTGTTTCCGGATAAGCGCACCGGGTTGACCGGAAAGGGTCTTGCGGACCTGCTGCGGTCGCGGTATTATCTTGAGACAGAGATGGCCGCCCGGGATTATCTCATCGCCATGACCACCCTGATGGACACGGAGGAGGGCATGCACCGCCTTGCGGAAGCGCTCGTTGAGATCGACGCAGGACTTTGCGCAGTATCGGAGGATGGAAGAAGGGCGCCGGTGCAGGTGCCGGCCGTGTCGGAGAATGAGCATGCCATGGAGCTTGCCCGTGCCTGGAATATGCCGAAGGAGTATGTTTCTGCGGACCGGGCAGCAGGACGGATCTGCGGAGATTTTGTGATGCTGTACCCGCCGGGGGTGCCGATGCTTCTTCCGGGAGACCGGATAAAGAAAGCCCACGCAGAGAGCCTCCTGGAAAATGCGAAGCTGGGCCTTGGTCTGGAAGGGGTCCGGCAGGAGAAGGAGAACATCCTTCTGCCGGTTCTTGAGCGATAAGGCCGGAAAGTGGCAGCCGTGCTTGCACGAGCGGACAATTTCCGGCCAACGGACATCGAGCGGCTGTGCCGCGAGATGCCCGTTTCGCATCGGATGGGCATCTTTAGCCTGCCCATCCGATCGTGATGAGGTCCAGGTAAAGGAAGAAAAAGATGGGAAAGATATTTTATCTGATGGGAAAAAGTGCCGTGGGGAAGGATACCCTGTACAAGCGGCTTCTTGCGGACTGCCCGGAGCTTGGGACTGTGGTGCTCTATACGACCCGCCCCATGCGGGAGGGGGAGCAGGAGGGCCGGGAGTATCATTTTACCGACGAGGCTGAGTTGGCAGACTTTGCGGCCGCCGGAAAGGTGATCGAATCCCGCACCTACGAGACCGTGGCCGGTCCCTGGACCTATGCGACGGTGGATGACGGCAGCATGGACCGGGAGGAAAACCTTCTCATGATCGGTACGTTGGAGTCCTATCTGGCCCTGCGGACCTACTTCGGCAGCGACCGGCTGATTCCCCTCTATGTGGAGGCCGATGACGGCGACCGTCTGGAGCGGTCCCTGAAGAGGGAGCGGAAGCAGGAGCATCCCCGCTATGCGGAGGTCTGCAGACGGTTTCTCGCCGACGAAGAAGATTTCTCCGAGGAGAACCTGGCAGAGGCGGGAATTGCCCGCAGATACCGCAACGAGAACCTTGAAGATTGTCTGGCCGCATTGGAAAATACCGTCAGATATGGTATAATTTAAAGATACTTAAACTACGGCATTCTGAAAGGAGACTCTATGGCAGGATTTCAGGACATTCTCGGACATGAGCTGGTCAGAGACCATCTCCAGAAGGCAATCCGGTACCGGAGAATTTCCCACGCTTATATTCTGTCGGGAGAGCGGGGAATCGGCAAGAAGACCATGGCGAGAGCATTTGCCATGACGCTGTTCTGCGAGAAGGGCGGCGAGAATCCCTGCATGGAATGTCACGCCTGCAAGCAGCTGCTCTCGGAGAATCATCCGGACGTCATCTGGGTGACCCATGAGAAGCCCGCCTCCATCGGTGTGGACGATATCCGGGAACAGGTGAACAATACCATCGGCATTAAACCATACAGCAGTGCATGGAAGCTCTATATTATTGACGAGGCGGAGAAGATGACGGTCCAGGCGCAGAACGCCCTCTTAAAGACCATCGAGGAACCGCCGGAATACGCGATTATCATGCTGCTGACCACAAACCAGGAGCTGTTTCTGCCCACCATCCTGTCCCGGTGCATTCAGCTGAAGCTGTGGCCGCTGCAGGATCAGCTGGTCAGCGACTATCTGGTGCGCAAGTTCGGCGTGGCCCAGGACAGGGCGGACGTGTACGCGGCCTTTTCCCGGGGAATTCTGGGGCGGGCCCTGGATATTGCGGCCTCGGACGCCTTCGGCGATATGATCCGGGATATCCTGAATATCCTGAAGGGAATCCACCAGATGGATACGGGGCAGATGCTGGACTGCGTCCGGCACCTGGTGAGTGATTATCCGAACCTGCAGGAGGTTCTGGACCTGATGCAGCTCTGGTACCGGGATGTCCTGATGTTCAAGGTGACGAAGGATATGAACGGCCTGACCTTCAAGAGTGAATACTCGGCGGTCAGCCGGATCTGTTCCCAGTCGTCCTACCAGGGACTTGAGCAGGTCCTGGAGGCCATCGACAAGGCGAAGGTGCGCCTGATGGCCAATGTCAACAAGGAGCTTACGCTTGAGCTGATGTTAATGACAATGAAGGAATCCTGAAGGATTCCCCTGAAGTCGCTCTAAGCCGCGACGGGCTCCCTCGATCTTTGATCGAGGGCAGAAATGAAGGAGAACTGATTCAATGATAAAGGTAATCGGAGTCCGGTTCCGCAGTGCGGGAAAGATTTACTATTTCTCGCCGGGGGAGCTGGAGATTAAGACCGGGGACCGGGTGATTGTGGAGACCGCCCGGGGCATCGAGTACGGTAAGGTGGTGCTCGGAAACCGGGAGGTGGAGGAAGAGAAGGTGATTCCCCCGCTGAAGCAGGTCATCCGCATGGCGACGCCGGCGGATGAGGAGATTCAGAAGAAGAACCGGGAGAAGGCGAAGGAGGCCTACCGGATCTGCCAGGAGAAGATCGCGAAGCATGAGCTGGAGATGAAGCTCATCGACGTGGAGTATACCTTCGACAACAACAAGATCCTGTTCTATTTCACGGCGGACGGCCGCGTGGATTTCCGCGAGCTGGTGAAGGACCTGGCCGGCGTGTTCAAGACCAGAATCGAGCTTCGGCAGATCGGCGTCCGGGACGAGACCAAGATCCTGGGCGGCATCGGTTCCTGCGGACGGCCCCTGTGCTGCCATTCCTACCTGACCGAGTTTGTTCCGGTATCCATCAAGATGGCCAAGGAGCAGAACCTGTCCTTAAATCCCAGCAAGATTTCCGGCGTCTGCGGAAGACTCATGTGCTGCCTGAAGAATGAAGAGGACACCTATGAGTACCTGAACAGCAAGCTGCCGAATGTGGGCGACTTCGTGACGGCGGAGGACGGTACCAAGGGTCAGGTCCACAGCGTGAGCGTGCTCCGTCAGATGGTCAAGATTCTGGTAAATACCGATGACGACGAGAAGGAGATCCGGGAATATAAGATTTCCCAGCTGAAGTTCAAGCCGCGCCGGAAGAGGGACCGTCACAAGGACGGGGATCCGGAGCTCCGGCATCTGGAGGCCCTGGAGAAAAAAGAAGGAAAGTCCAAACTCAATGATAATTAAGGACGATGAGCGGGTCGACGACCTGCAGCGGAACGGCTACCGGATCATCCAGAAGAAGAAGGGATTCTGCTTCGGGATGGATGCAGTGCTGCTGTCGGGATTTGCCCGGGCCGATGCGGGGGAGAAGGTTCTGGACCTGGGAACGGGGACAGGCATTATTCCCATCCTGATGGAGGCAAAGACAGAGGGAGAGCATTTCACCGGACTGGAGATCCAGGAAGAGATGGCAGAGATGGCAGACCGGAGTGTCCGCCTCAATCACCTGGAGGAAAAAGTGAACATCGTCTGCGGAGATCTGAAGGAGGCGAGCCGGTTATTCGGCGCGGCCTCCTTTGATGTCGTGACCTCCAATCCGCCCTACATGAACGACAGCCATGGACTGAAGAACCCGGATATGCGGAAGGCCATCGCCCGCCATGAGGTGTGCTGCACGCTGGAGGACGTGGTGCGGGAGGCGGCATCGTGTCTTCGGCCCGGCGGGCGGTTCTATATGGTGCACCGGCCCCACCGGCTGACGGAGATTATCACGGCCCTCACGGCCCATAAGCTGGAGCCGAAGCGGATGAAGTTTGTCCACCCCTATATCGACCGGGAGGCCAATATGGTGCTCATCGAGGCGGTCCGGGGCGGAAAGCCGATGGTGAAGCTGGAAAAGCCCATCATCGTGTATAAGGAGCCGGGAGTTTATACGGACGAGATTTATGATATCTACGGATACTAAAGGGGAGAATGACATGGCGGGAAAACTGTTTCTGTGCGCGACGCCCATCGGCAATCTGGAGGACATCACGTACCGGGTGCTCCGGACGCTTAAGGAAGCGGACCTGATTGCGGCGGAGGATACCCGGCATACGCTGGGCCTGCTGAATCATTTTGAGATTAAGACGCCCATGACCAGCTATCATGAGTACAATAAGGTGGATAAAGCCCGCGTCCTTGTGGATAAGATGCGGGAAGGCACAAATATCGCCCTGGTGACGGATGCGGGAACGCCGGGCATCTCGGACCCCGGGGAAGAGCTGGTGAGACAGTGCTATGAGGCCGGCATCGAGGTGACCTCCCTGCCGGGTCCGGCAGCCTGCATCACGGCGCTTACCATGTCGGGATTGCCGACCAGAAGGTTCTGCTTTGAGGCATTTCTGCCCGCCGAGAAGGCGGACCGGGCGGAGCGGGCAAGGATTCTTGAAGAACTCGCAAGGGAGACGAGAACCATCGTCCTCTATGAGGCGCCCCACCACCTGAAAAAGACCCTGGAGGACCTGTATGGTGCACTGGGAGACCGGAAGATTTCCTTCTGCCGGGAGCTGACCAAGCTGCATGAGACGGTGATGCAGACGACGCTCGGGGAAGCGCTGCAGTATTACCGGGAGAACGAGCCGCGGGGCGAGTATGTTCTGGTGATTGCGGGAAAAAGCATCGAGGAGGTCCGGCAGGAAGCCGCCGCGGTCTGGGAGAGCATGAATATCCCGGAGCATATGGAGTACTATCTGCAGCAGGGGACAGAGAAAAAGGAAGCCATGAAGCGGGTGGCGAAGGACCGCGGGATATCGAAGCGGGAGGTATACGCCGCGCTGCTGGAAGAATAAAACGGATAAAAAAAATGAGGTCTGTCACGGGACAGACCTCATTTTTTATGCAGCTGCGGTGTGCGCAGCGGTTTATTCCTCGTCGTGGGCCATCTTGGCCGGGTCGGAGAAGTGTTCCTTTGTGAGTTTTATCACCACGCCGGAGAGACCGAGAAGAGCAATCAGGTTCGGGATGGCCATGAAGCCATTCAGGGTATCGGCGATGTTCCATACCAGAGAGAGCTCCAGGGTGGAACCGATGACAACGATGATGATGAAAGCCACCTGGTAGATCTTTACCGCCTTCAGGCCGAAGAGATACTCAAAGCAGCGGGTGCCGTAGAGGGACCAGGAAAGCACGGTGGAAAGGGCAAACAGGGTGATGCCCACCGCGATGATGAGAGAACCGAGCTGGTTTCCGAAGACGCTGCTGAAGGCAACGGCGACATTGGCTGTTCCGGCGCTGCCGCCCCAGTCCAGTTCCTGTCCTGCGCCGATGCTGCCGCAGAGGAGCGCCAGAGAGGTCAGGGAGCAGATGACGATGGTGTCCATGAACACTTCAAAGATACCGTAAAGACCCTGCTTGACCGGATCCGACTCGGAGGATGCCGCGTGTGCCATCGGGGCGGAACCGAGACCTGCTTCGTTGGAGAAGACGCCGCGGGCCACACCCTTCTGGATGGTGGTCTTGATCATGATGCCGGTAGCGCCGCCGAGGGCAGCGTCCGCGCTGAAGGCGCCCTTGAAGATCATGCCGAACACGGTGCCGAGGCTTCCGATGTTGGCGATGATAACGATGAGGGCAGCGACAATATAGATGACAGCCATGAAGGGAACCAGCTTTTCTGTGACGGAGCCGATTCTCTTGATGCCGCCCAGAAGCACCAGGGCGACGATCACAGCGACGATAACACCGATGATAATGCTGGAGACCGGTACGGTCTGGCCGAACATCTGCACGGAATTGGCCTCCACGTTGCCGCCGAAGGCGTCAATGGCGGTGTTGATGGAGGAAGCTATGGTATTGACCTGGGTCATGTTTCCGATACCGAAGGAAGCGAGGAAACCGAAGACGCAGAAGATGGCGCCAAGCCACGCCCAGCTCTGTCCGAGGCCGTTCTTGATGTAGTACATCGGGCCGCCGACCCAGTCGCCCTTGTCATTTCTCTCGCGGTAATTCACCGCCAGGACAACCTCGGAATATTTGGTGGCCATGCCGAAGAGAGCGGAGACCCACATCCAGAAGACTGCGCCGGGGCCGCCTGCGGCGATGGCGCCGGTGACGCCGGCGATGTTGCCGGTACCGACGGTTGCAGCAAGGGCTGTGGTTACCGCCTGGAACGGGGTGACCTCACCGTGTCCTGCATCCTGCTTCTTGAACACCTTTCCCAGGGTGTTTTTCATGGCATAGCCAAAACGGGTAAACTGGATGAAGCCCATGCGGGAGCTGAGGAAAATGCCGGTGCCGACAAGCAGGATCAGCATCCAGGGACCCCACGCGATTCCGTTCAGGAAATCAACAAAATTCGAAAATCCTTCCATAACTAACTTTTACCTCCTTATTCCCCTGTGTGCCGTACAGCTTTCAAAAATCACAAATTTCACGCATTAAAGTTATACATTCACATATTTCTATAACTATAACACATGAAATGGCAAATGCAAACAAAAAATTTCGCTTCCGGGTCATTTTCCAGCGGGCTGAACAGGAAAAACCGCCCGAAAACGGGCGGTTTTGATGTATATGGAAGGTTTTATTTTATATTTTGATTGTATAAAGCGTGATTCTGTTAATTGAAGCGGAACACCGCAACGCCGTAGGGCGGCAGCGGGTAGGAAACATTGTAGGGCTGCTTATCGCACTCGCCCTTGTAGGACTTATAGGTCGGGGCAGCATCGCCTCTCTTATAGAGTCCGTGCTGAGAATCCAGCACCAGGCTGTAGGTACCCTTCTTCGGTACGCCTACCTTATAGTCCGGACGATCCATGGGCGTGAAGTTGATGACGAAGAGCAGATTCTTCTTGCCGGTTTCATCGCGGCGGATGAAGGAGAAGATGCTGCGGTCGGCGTCATCCGGATTGATCCACTCAAAGCCCCGGTAGTCATTGTCCAGGCGGTAGAGGCAGGGATACTTCTGGTAGAGATGCAGGAGGCCGGAAACGAAGTTCTGGAGATCCTTGTGGAGCGGCTCATTGGTCAGATGCCAGTCCAGAGATACCTTCTCATCCCACTCATGCCACTGGGCGAAATCCTGGCCCATGAAGAGAAGCTTCTTGCCCGGATGTCCCAGCATGAAGGCGTATCCTGCCTTCAGGTTGGCGAACTTGTCCTCATAGATGCCCGGCATCTTGTTGATCATCGAACACTTCAGGTGAACCACCTCATCGTGGGAGAGCACCAGAATGTAGTTTTCGCTGGTCATATAGGAGATGCTGAAGGTCATCTTATTGTGGTTGAACTTGCGGAAATAGGGATCTAACTTCATGTATTCCAGGAAGTCGTGCATCCAGCCCATGTTCCACTTGAAGGTGAAGCCCAGTCCGTCATCCTCCGGTGCGGCGGTGATCTTTGGCCATGCCGTGGATTCCTCGGCGATGATGAAGGTGCCGTCCTTTCTTCCGCGGATAAGGGAGTTCAGATGCTTGAAGAACTCGATGGCCTCGAGGTTTTCATTGCCGCCGTACTTGTTGGCGACCCACTGGCCGTCCCGGCGGCCGTAATCCAGGTACAGCATGGAAGCGACAGCGTCCACGCGCAGGCCGTCGATGTGATATTCATCCAGCCAGTAGAGGGCATTGGCCCGGAGGAAATTGGCCACCTCATTCATCTCATAATTGAAGATCTTGGTGCCCCAGTCCGGGTGTTCTCCCTTGCGGGTGTCCGGGTGCTCATACAGAGGCTGTCCGTCAAAATCCGCAAGGCCGTGGGCATCTCTCGGGAAGTGGGCCGGAACCCAGTCCAGAATGACGCCGATGCCCTTCTTGTGCAGATAGTTGACAAAATACATGAATTCCTTCGGGCTGCCGTAGCGGGAGGTGGGGGCATAGTAGCCGGTTACCTGATAACCCCAGGATCCGTCAAAGGGATGCTCGGCAATGCCCATGAGCTCCACGTGGGTGTAGCCCATCTCCAGGACATAGTCGGCCAGCTCGTGGGCAGCTTCCATATAATTATAGTAGCCGTCCTTCTCTTCGCGCATCTTCTTGCGCCAGGAACCGATGTGGCATTCATAGATGGCCATGGGGGACTTTATAATGTCGTTCTTTGCCCGCGCGCTCATCCACTTGTCATCGCCCCAGGCAAATCCGGAGATGTCCGCGGTTTTGGACGCGGTGCCCGGACGGTATTCGGCAGAATAGCCGTAGGGGTCGGCCTTGTAGAGAATCTCACCGGCCTTTGTGGTGATGGCGTATTTATAGAGCTGTCCCGCCTGCAGGCCGGGAACGAAGACTTCGTAGATACCGCTGTCGGCCAGCAGCGTCATGGGCGTGGCTTCCGTATTCCAGCCGTTGAAATCGCCTACAAGATGAACAGCCGCCGCGTGCGGCGCCCAGACAGCGAAGTGATAGCCGGCCTGGCCCCGGTAAATGGTCGGGTGCGCGCCCAGCTTGTTGTAGATTTTATAATGCCGGCCTTCACCGAACAGGTAGCGGTCCAGCTCGCCGATGATTCCGATGCCCATGGGCTTATTCGATTTGGAAGATCGGGTCTTCTTTTCAACACTTGTATCCACGGAAAATCCTCCTTATGTAGTCGTTGATTATACAGATAATTCTAACATTTACCACGGTGGTGGGTCAATGGTATCGCAGATATTTGTGGGAAAAGCGAGGTATGAGTGTTTTGTCTTTTTCTTCATTCTGTATTATGATAACAGGAGCAGAAATCACAGACAGGGAAAGAGGGAGGAATGGGAAATGTATGAGCTGATTCAGGTATCGGACCATGCCTATTATATCCAGTGTCCCGCAAAGATGGGGCTTGCGGTTTCCGAGGGCGGCCGGGCTTATCTTATCGACAGCGGCAATGACCGGGATGCGGGAAAGAAGGTTAAGAAGATTCTGGATGGGAACGGCTGGGTTCTGGATGCCGTTTATAATACCCATTCCCACGCGGATCATATCGGCGGAAACCAGTATCTCCAGGCCCAGACGGGCTGCAGGATATTCGCTCCGGGAATAGAGCGGGATTTTACCGCGCATCCGGTGCTGGAACCCTCCTTTCTGTACGGCGCAAATCCGCCGAAGGCGCTCCGGCACAAGTTTCTGATGGCAAAGGAGAGCAGCGCGGAGCTTCTTTCGGAGGACGTTCTTCCGGAGGGATTCTCCTGCATTCCGCTGCCGGGACATTCCTTTGACATGGTGGGATTCCGGACCCCGGAGGATGTGGTCTATCTGGCAGACTGCCTTTCGAGCGAGGAGACGCTTAACAAGTACCAGATTAACTTCCTGGTGGATCCGGCAGCCTATATCGATACCCTGGAGCAGGTAAAGAAGATGGAGGCGAAGGTCTTTATTCCGGCGCACGCGGAGGCCTGCGCAGATATCGCGCCGCTGGCGCAGAAGAATATCGACAAGGTGCAGGAGATCGCAGAAAAGATCACGGACATCTGCCGGGAGCCTCTCTGTGCGGAGCAGATCCTGGGGCGGCTCTTTGATGACTACGGCCTTGCGATGAACTTCGAGCAGTATGTGCTGGTGGGAAGCACCGTCCGCTCCTATCTGGCCTGGCTGCTGGATACGGGACGGCTTCTTGCGGAATTTGAGGAAAACATGCTGTTATGGAGGCGGGCATGATTATCATCAGGGACCATTATTTCCCTCCGGCCGGGGCAAACCGGAGACTGCACATCTGCCTGCCCGATAACTATTATGAGACACAGGAGAGGTACCCGGTCATGTACTTTTTTGACGGGCATAACCTCTTTTCGGACGCGGAGGCAACCTACGGGAAGAGCTGGGGCCTTTCGGCGTTTCTTAGCCGCTGGAACCGCCCGATGATCATCGTCGGGATGGAGTGCAGCCACGAGGGCAATGAGCGGCTGGTGGAATACTGCCCCTACAATTACCGGGGAAAATTCTGGGGAGATATTCACGGTACGGGGAAAGCAACCCTGGAGCATATGGCGAGAGAGCTGAAGCCGGAGATCGACCGGGAATTCCGGACCTACTCCTTCCGGGAAGCCACAGGCATCGGCGGCTCCAGCATGGGAGGACTGATGGCACTCTTCGGCGTGTGCATGTATAATGAGACATTTTCCAAGGCACTATGTCTTTCCAGTGCCGTGGGACCGGGGATAAAGGAACTGCTGGGAGATATCGGGGAGGCAGCCCTTAGTCCGGATACCCGCATTTACCTCTCCTGGGGGGAAGAGGAGGCCAAGTACGGCAGAAGGACATCCGTAAATTCCCTTCTTACAAGGACAGCGCAGAATCATTATCTGCTGCAGGGACTGCTCCTGCAGAAGGGGTGTGCCGTGGACCTGTACTGCCAGCCGGGGGGACATCACTGCGAGGCCGACTGGGAAAAACAGCTGCCCCGCGGCATGGATTTTCTGTGGAACGGCTGATGAACAGACGAGCATTGTTTCGGGAGACCATTTCGGAAGAAATGGTCTCTTTT
>OCTX012273369.1_pt1 | contig 19805 bp, 12 predicted proteins | sample 1539691 | NCBI WGS metagenome assembly OCTX01 (sample SAMN02144231, study PRJEB22623) | gut metagenome | biome: sheep rumen | host: Ovis aries | place: New Zealand
TACTTCTACGACAACTGCTCCACCCGTCCTCGCGACATCATCGAAAAGAACCTCGAGGGCAAACTTGAGTACCAGCCGCGAGAAAACTATACCCCATCCTATCGCGAGATGACCCACGAATGCACCAGAAATCACGACTGGGCCACATTCGGCAACGACATGTTGCTGGGCGTTAAAGCCGATCAGCCCACAAAACGGGAACAGCAGGAATTCCTGCCTGAGAACCTGATGTACGACTTCGACCACGCACAGATCTACGCCGACGGGAACTACCGCCCGCTGGTAAAGGAGCGGCGGATGCTCGTCGCACCGGGGGTACAGATCATCGAGCCCGACTTCATCTGTCCGCCCCTGACGGTATTCGGCCTGCTGCTGGTCATCACCATCGGCATCAGCCTCCTGGAGTGGCGGCGCGGCAAGACGTTCAAATACTATGACGGACTGCTGATGCTGGCCCAGGGGCTGGCGGGCTGCGTGCTCTTTGTGATGCTCTTCTCGCAGCACCCCACCACGAGCACCAACCTGCAGATACTGCTGCTCAATCCACTGCCACTGTTCTACCTGCCATCCGTGCTGAAGCGGAAGGGCAATACCCGCTGGTGGACCGTCTTAATCATGATGATCGCCCTGTTCGCCATCGGCCGCGTTTTCCAGGACTATGCAGAAGGCATGATGATTTTGGCACTATGTTTGCTAATAAGATATTGCATTAATATAAAACTGAGAAATAATAAGATAACGTGAGAAATCGGTATATATACATCACACTACTGGCCGTACTGGGACTCAATGCAGAGGAAGCAGATGCCCAGGACAGCATCAAATACGCGCCACGACTCGTGGTAAACATCACCATCGACCAGTTGCGCACAGACTATCTGGAGGCCTTTGCCCCCGTCTTCGGCAACGACGGCTTCAAGCGCCTCTTCCGCGAGGGACTCGTATTCGAGAATGCCTCCTACCCCTTCACCAAGACAGACAGGGCCTCTGCCATTTCGTCAGTGGTGACAGGCGTCTCACCTTATTATCATAGTATCGTAGGCGAGAAATGGCTCGACAAGGAGACCCTGCGCCCCGTCAGTTGTACCGAAGACCTGAAGGCGCCTGGAATGCCGTCAGCCTGCCAGTTGATGGTATCGACCATCGGCGACGAACTGAAGGTGGCGACCGGCGGAATGGCAAAAATTTTCGCCATCGCACCGACGGTAGATGCCGCCGTGCTGTCGGCAGGGCATGCTGCCGACGGAGCCTTCTGGCTCGATGACTGGAGGGGATTCTGGAACGGCACGAAGTATTACTCGAACAACATACCAAGTTTCATTCAGAGTTTCAATGAGTTGCATGCCGCATCAAAGAAGATTGACAACCTTGAATGGCAGCCCGCGCTCGAAGTGACAGGCACCTTCAATTACTACCAGCACATCGGCAACCAGAAGCCTTTTAAGCACACCTTCAAAGGTGAAAGAAAATTCATCGAATACAAGACCAGTGCCCTCATCAACTCAGACATCACGGACATCGCCCAGCAATGCGTCACCAGCGAGACACTGGGCTACGACCGCGTGACCGACCTGCTCTGCCTGACCTACTATGCAGGCAACTTCAACCATCTGGCCATGACAGACTGTCAGATGGAACTGCAGGACACCTATCTGCGGCTGGACCGTGAACTGGCCCGCCTGATCAAGACACTGGAGGACAAACTGGGTGCGCAGCACGTACTCTTCGTGCTGACCAGTACAGGCTACAGCGACACCGAGAGTGCCGACTACGGCAAATATCGCGTGCCCACAGGCACGTTCTACATCAACCGCACGGCCAATCTGCTGAACATGTATTTCGGTGCCGTCTGGGGGCAAGGCCGCTATGTGGAGACCTGCTACGGCAACGAGATCTATCTTAACCACAAACTGCTGGAGTCGAAGCGCATCAGCCTGACCGACGCCACCCAGCGCGCCCAAGAGTTCATCTCGCAGGTGTCGGGCGTGGCCAATGTCTACACATTCATCCAACTGCTCGGCGGCAACAACCAGCAGATATACAAAATCCGCAACGGCTTCAACCCGGAGCACAATGGCGACATCCTCATCGAAGTGTCGCCCGGCTGGCAGTTGCAGAACGAGACCAACCAGGAGAAGATGCTCTCGCGCGCCTCGTTCACCCAGTTTCCCATCATCATCTACGGCGCAGGTACGAAGGCAGAGCGCGTCACCACGCCGGTCACCACCGACAGGATAGCCCCGACTATCGCCAAGTCGATACGCATCAGAGCACCCAACGCCTGTTCGTCAGAGCCATTGTTCTGAGACGCAGACTTACAAGGACTGACGCAGATAAAACCGTATTTGCGCCGATTTTGTGCCAAGAACTTTGGCTGTTACGGATTTTATTCGTAACTTTGCACCCGTTTCTATTCATACGTACATAATTAAAAAACAAAAATATGAATTTCAGTAAGATTTTGAAGTCATTGTTTGGCGACAAGTCTTCCCGCGACATGAAGTTGATTCAGCCGCTCGTGGAGAAAGTGAAGGCCGTATCGCCTCAGGTGGAAGCCCTCGACAATGACGCCCTGCGCGCCCGTACAAAGGTGCTGCAGCAACAAGTACAGTCATCAGCCAAGGAGCAAAAAGCCAAAATTGCAGAGTTGAAGGCCACTATTGAGAATACGCCCATCGACGAGCGTGCTGACATCTTCGCCCAAATCGACAAGATCGAGAAGGAAGTGCTCGACATCTATGAGAAGGCTCTCGACGAAGTGATGCCCGAGGTATTTGCCATCGTCAAGGAGACAGCCCGCCGCTTCGCTGAGAACGAAGAGACTATCGTGACGGCCACCGACTTCGACCGCGAACTGGCTGCCGACCCCCGTAAGGACTTTATAACAATCGACGGCGACAAGGCCATCTATCACAACCACTGGACGGCTGGCGGCAACGACCTGAAATGGGAAATGGTGCACTACGACGTACAACTCTTCGGCGGTACGGTGCTCCATCAGGGAAAGATCGCCGAGATGGCAACGGGTGAAGGTAAGACCCTCGTGGCCACGCTCCCCGTATTCCTGAACGCGCTGACTGGCAATGGTGTTCACGTGGTAACGGTCAACGACTATCTGGCCAAGCGTGACTCCGAATGGATGGGGCCGCTCTATATGTTCCACGGACTCTCAGTGGACTGTATCGACAAGCACCAGCCCAACTCAGATGCTCGCCGTCGCGCCTATCAGGCTGACATCACCTTCGGTACAAACAATGAGTTCGGTTTCGACTATCTGCGCGACAATATGGCCATCTCACCCGCCGATCTTGTGCAGCGTTCGCACAATTATGCTATCGTCGACGAGGTGGACTCCGTGCTGATCGACGATGCCCGTACACCGCTGATTATCTCTGGCCCTGTGCCCAAGGGCGACGACCAGATGTTCGAGGAGTATCAGCCACTAGTGGAGAAACTTGTAGGCGTGCAGCGCCAGTTGGCCACCCAGTATCTGGCTGATGCCAAGACGCTTATCACAGAAGGAAACAAACTGATGGAGGCCGGCAACAAGAAGGAAGGACAAGAGAAACTCGACCAGGGTTTCCTCTCCCTCTATCGGTCTCACAAGGCTCTGCCGAAGAACAAGCCACTCATCAAGTACCTATCGGAAGAAGGCATCAAGGCCGGCATGCTGAAGACGGAGGAGATCTATATGGAGAACAACAACCGCCGCATGCCAGAGGCAGTGGAGCCCCTCTACTTCGTGGTTGACGAGAAACTGAACTCGTGCGACCTCACAGACAAGGGCACAGGCTGGCTGGCCAAACAAGTGAACGATGCAGAACTGTTCGTGCTGCCCGACATTGCCAGTCAGATGTCAGCCCTCGAGGCGGAGACAGGTCTGAGCGACCAGGAGCGTCTCGACAAGAAAGACGAACTGATGTCGCACTATGCCGTTCAGTCAGAGCGCGTACATACCCTCCAGCAGTTGTTGAAGGCCTACTGTATGTTCAACCGCGACGACGAGTATGTAGTCATCGACGGCGAGGTGAAGATTGTCGACGAGCAGACAGGACGTATCATGGAAGGCCGCCGCTGGAGTGACGGACTGCACCAGGCCGTAGAGGCCAAAGAACACGTGAAAGTGGAAGCCGCCACGCAGACCTTCGCCACCATCACCCTACAGAACTACTTCCGTATGTATCACAAACTGGCAGGCATGACCGGTACGGCTTCAACTGAGGCCGGCGAGTTTTGGGACATCTACAAACTCGACGTGGTGGAGATACCCACTAACCGCCCCGTGATCCGCAACGACCAGGACGACCGCGTCTACAAGACACAGCGCGAGAAATTCCGTGCCGTCATCGAGGAAATCGTGAAGATGCGCAATCAAGGACGTCCGACTCTGATCGGTACGACCTCAGTGGAAATCTCCGAGTTGCTCTCACGTATGCTTGATATGTACGTGAATCCCGAGACTGGCAAGCGCGAGGGCATCCCCCACCAGGTGCTGAATGCCAAACTGCACCAGAAGGAAGCAGACATCGTGGCCCTCGCCGGACAATCCACCAACGGCAAGGGTGCCGTCACCATCGCCACCAACATGGCCGGTCGTGGTACCGATATCAAACTGTCGCCGGAAGTGAAGGCTGCAGGCGGTCTGGCCATCATCGGAACAGAACGTCACGAGAGCCGCCGAGTAGACCGGCAGTTGCGCGGTCGTGCAGGTCGTCAGGGAGACCCGGGCTCCTCCGTATTCTACGTCTCACTCGAAGACAAACTGATGCGCCTGTTCGCCTCTGAGCGCATCGCCAGCGTGATGGACCGCCTCGGCTTCAAGGACGGTGAGATGATTGAGAGTCCGATGATCTCAAAGAGCATCGAGCGCGCCCAGAAGAAAGTTGAAGAGAACAACTTTGGTATCCGCAAGCGCCTGATTGAGTATGATGACGTGATGAACAAACAGCGTACCGTCATCTATGAGAAGCGACGACACGCCCTGATGGGAGAACGTATCGGCATGGATATCTCGAACATCATCTGGGACCGCGTGGTCAACATCATCGACAACAACGACTATGAGGGCTGCAAGGAAGAATTCCTGCACATTCTTTCGATGGAGGTACCCTTCACCAGCGAGGAATTCATGAACCAGCAGCGCGAGCAACTTACCGAGAACGCCTTCCAGGCCGCCATCGAGAACTTCAACCGTCGGACGGAGCGTATCCAGGCTGTGGCCAACCCCATCATCCAACAGGTCTACGAGAACCAGGGACACATGTACGAACGCATCATGGTGCCCATCACTGACGGTCGCCGTGTGTACAACATCCCCTGCAACCTGAAAGAAGCCTACGAGACAGAGTCGAAGTCAGTAGTGAAGGAGTTTGAAAAGAGCATCTTGCTCCACATCATCGATGACTCCTGGAAGGAGAACCTGCGTCAACTCGACGAACTGAAGCATTCTGTACAGAACGCCAGTTACGAGCAGAAAGACCCGCTGCTGATCTTCAAACTGGAGAGTGCAAAAGTATGGGACGAGATGATCAACGAGATGTACAACCGCATCACCTCCATTCTTACGCGTGCCCAAATCCCAGAGATGCAACAGCAGGTGCAGGAGGCAGCCCCAGAGCAGCGCACCCAGCGCCAGCAGTACACGGAGTCGAAGCAGAACCTCAACGAAGAGCAACTGACTGACCCGAACCAGGCAGCAGCCGCTGCTCAGGACACGCGTGCCCAGCAGCCCCGCACACCTATCATCAAGGACAAACTGCCCGGGCGCAATGATCCATGCCCCTGCGGAAGCGGTAAGAAATTCAAGAACTGTCACGGTAAAGGAATCGTATAATGATTAAGATAAAGAACATCAAAAAGACCTTTGGTCAGACAACAGCAAGCGATATCCCCTCGTTCGAAGTGAACGATGGGGATATTCTTGGCTTAGTGGGAAACAATGGTGCAGGCAAGACCACCCTATTCCGAATGATTCTCGACCTGCTCAAGCCCGATGAGGGCGAAGTCAGTATCGACGGCATCAATCCAGCCCAGTCAGAAGAGTGGAAAGACTGGACTGGCGCCTATATCGACGAAGGATTCCTCATCGACTTCCTGACGCCCGAAGAGTATTTCGCATTCTTGGGAAAAATCTCCAATATCCCTCAGGAGACAATCGAGGAACGCCTGAAGGACTTCGACCTGCTGGCAGGCGGTGAGATATTCGGGCAGAAGAAACTGATTCGAAATCTCTCAGCCGGTAACAAGCAGAAAGTGGGCATCATCGCCGCCCTGCTCAACAGTCCGAGACTGGTCATTCTCGACGAACCGTTCAACTTTCTCGACCCTTCCTCGCAGAACATTCTGAAGAATGTGCTAACAGAGTACAACCATAAGACTGGTGCTACCATCCTCATCTCCAGCCATAACCTGCAGCACACAGTAGACATCTCCACACGCATCGCCTTGCTGGAAAAGGGGCAGATCATCCGAGACCTGCCTAATACCGATGCCAGTGCCCGCCAGGAGTTGGACGAATACTTTGTAACCACTCCCCATTTGTAGGTATTTTACCAGGCGTGGGGACTAGTTGCAACTCGTTTGCAAGTTTTTTTGCGTATCTTTGCAGCCGAATCGCGACAATATAGGACTTATGAAACTGTCAGAACTCAAAACAGGTGAAAAAGGTATCATCGTAAAAGTGCTAGGGCACGGTGGATTCCGTAAACGTATCATCGAGATGGGATTCATTCGCGGCAAGGAAGTGGAGGTGCTCCTGAATGCCCCACTACAAGACCCGGTGAAATACAAACTGATGGGCTACGAAGTATCACTGCGCCATCAAGAGGCAGAAATGATAGAAGTGGTCAGTCAGGCTGAGAAAGACGCACACCCCCAAGACTGGCAAAGTGACCCGCTACTCAACGAAAACCGCCATAAGGAAGACTTCCTGCAACATATTGCCCTGAAGGAGCGTCGCGTCATCAATGTGGCCCTTGTCGGTAACCCTAATTGTGGAAAGACATCGCTATTCAACTATGCCAGCGGTGCACACGGCCATGTAGGCAACTACTCAGGCGTGACAGTGGATGCCTCAGAGGCCAAAGCCTCCTATTTCGGATACGAATTCAATCTGATAGACCTGCCCGGCACCTATTCACTGTCGTGCTACTCTCCAGAGGAACTCTACGTCAGGGAGCATCTGACGGAGAAGATGCCGGACATCGTGATTAATGTCATCGACGCCTCAAACCTGGAGCGCAATCTCTATCTGACCACCCAACTGGTGGATATGAACATCCGGATGGTGTGCGCACTGAACATGTACGACGAGTTTGAGCGCAGGGGCGACATAGTGGATATTGGCATTCTCAGCAGTCTTTTGGGAATCCCGATGGTACCCACGTCGTTCAAGAACGGAATGGGCGTGAAGGAACTGTTTCGTACCATCATCCAGGTTTACGAGGGAACCAGCAAATATTCACGCCACCTGCATATCAATTATGGGCATGAGATAGAAAACGGCATCAGCCACATCCAGAAATATCTGAAGACCGACGAACACATCACCCAGCACTACTCTACCCGCTATCTGGCCCTGAAGTTGCTGGAGCACGACAGTCACGTACTCGACTATCTGGGCAACCACATGGCAGGCGAAAACCGCATGGAGGATTTCCACGACCTGACGAATGCCCGCGACAGAGCCTCAGCCCGCGTGAAAGAAGAAACAGGCGACGACTCAGAGACCGCCATTATGGATGCCAAATACGGCTTTATCAACGGTGCGCTGAAAGAAGCGAAATACAAGACAGGCACAAAGGAAGACACTTATCGGACTACCCACCTGATTGACAGCGTACTGTCGAACAGATATGCCGGATTCCCCATCTTCTTCTTACTGCTATTCCTGATGTTCGACACAACGTTTGTACTCGGACAATATCCGATGGACTGGATAGAGGCTGGTGTGGGATGGTTAAGCGATTTCATTGGAACCTCCATGCCAGACGGTCCTCTGAAGGCAATGCTGGTAGATGGCGTTGTCGGAGGTGTGGGAGCCGTCATCGTCTTCCTGCCGCAAATCCTCATCCTCTATTTCTTCATCTCCCTGATGGAAGATTCGGGCTATATGGCACGTGCAGCCTTCATCATGGACAAACTGATGCACAAAATGGGGCTGCACGGCAAGTCATTCATTCCCCTGGTCATGGGCTTCGGCTGTAATGTGCCAGCCGTCATGGCTACGCGCACCATTGAGAGTCGCCGATCCCGGCTAATCACGATGATGATACTGCCGTTTATGTCATGCTCGGCTCGCCTGCCCATCTACATCATGATAGCAGGCACCTTCTTCTCACTGCAATATCGCTCATGGGTGATGATCTCGCTCTATGCCATCGGCATCCTGACAGCAGCCATCGTCAGCAAGTTATTCTCCACATTCGTCATCAAGGGTGAGGATACGCCATTCGTAATGGAACTGCCTCCCTACCGCTGGCCCACAGCGAAGGCCATCTGGAGACACACGTGGGAGAAAGGCAAGGAGTATCTGAAGAAAATGGGAGGTATCATCCTGGTGGCCAGCATCATCGTATGGGCATTGGAGTATTTCCCCCACAACGAGAAACTGACCCAACAGCAACAGCAGGAGCAGAGTTTCATCGGGCGTATAGGTAAAACCATTGAACCGATTTTCACGCCACAAGGCTTCAACTGGAAACTCGATGTCTCACTGATAGCAGGCGTAGGAGCCAAGGAAATCGTCGCCTCAACCATCGGCGTGCTCTATTCCGGTGATGACTCCTTCGCCGACGATGACACCTTCAGCGACGACAACGAAAAGTACACGCACCTTCGCCAACTGATGCTTCAAGAAGGCATAACTCCGCTGGCCGCCTACGCGTACCTTATATTTATATTGCTCTACTTCCCCTGTATCGCCACCATCGCCGCCATCAAGAATGAGACAGGCTCCTGGCGATGGGCCTTCATCACGGCTGCCTACACAACAATAGTGGCCTGGATAGTGTCAGCAGGCGTTTATCAGATAGGAAATCTCTTTTAATTGAAAAATAAATCGTAACTTTGCACCCGATATGGAGAAAATCATATTGGGCATTGACCCTGGAACGAATATTATGGGCTACGGACTGCTGAAGGTCGCAGAAGGCAAGGCGCAAATGATCACGATGGGCGTCATCGACCTACGCAAGTTTTCTGATGCCTATCTGAAGTTAGGACATATATTCGAACGCGTGACGGGTATCATCGACGGCTACCTGCCAGACGAGATGGCTATTGAGGCACCTTTCTTCGGTAAGAACGTACAGTCGATGCTGAAACTCGGGCGTGCTCAAGGTACTGCCATTGCGGCCGCCATCCATCATGGAGTCCCCATACACGAATATGCCCCGATGAAGATCAAGATGGCACTGACAGGAAACGGTGGTGCGTCGAAAGAACAAGTGGCAGGCATGCTCCAACGGCTGCTGAAGATTCCTAACGACGAGATGGGCAAGTTTATGGATGCCACTGACGCACTGGCTGCAGCCTATTGCCACTATCTACAGATGGGACGTCCAACGAGTGACGTGAAATATAGAGGTTGGAAGGATTTTGTGAATAAGAACCAAGACAAGGTGTCTAAACGTAAGACAAAAGATGAAGACGATTGAGATTCAGAATGCAAGAGCACGCAAACCAGAATGGTCGATGGCGGAGCCAGTGAACTTTACGCTTGAAAATGACGAACATATTGCCATCGTAGGGCAAAATGGAGCCGGCAAGACGATGCTTGTGGATATGATCACAGGCAGACATCCGGCTTTTCCCGGTATGGTGAAATATGGTTTTGACACACCTTACGACAACATCAAGTATATCTCTTTCAGGGATACATACGGTGGAGACAATGACCGAACTTATTTTCTCCAGCAACGATGGAACCAGATGGAGATCGACGAAGAGACGCCAAAAGTGGGGAGCAAACTCGAAGAGGCTTATCAGTTAGCAGGCGAAGACACACCTGAGCGGCGCTCCCTGCAACAGCACATCTACCAACTCTTCCATCTGGAGGACTTGCTCGACAAGTATATCATCCTGCTGTCGAGCGGGGAACTAAGAAAGTTTAAACTGGCTTCCTCGCTCTTCACTGATCCACACGTGCTGATCATGGACAATCCCTTTATCGGACTCGATGCCCAGACACGTGACCAGTTGAAAGAACTGCTGGCCGTCTTGTCAAACGAGCGTCAACTCCAGATTATTCTGGTACTTGCCAAGAGCGACGAGATTCCTGACTTCATCACCCACATCGTCGAGGTCAGGGATATGCGTGTCCTTCCTAAAGTCACGCGTGCCACCTTCCTCGCCAACCGTGCTCCGTTTCCGACCATGTTGCTATCAGAGGAGAAACGACAGGCCATCAGCAACCTGCGCCATTCCCGTCAGGCAGAAGATGCCAAAGAGGTTATCCGATTCAACAAAGTGTCAATCCGTTATGGCTCACGAACCATCCTCAAGGATCTCGACTGGACGGTGATGCGCGGAGAGCACTGGTCGCTCTCCGGACAGAACGGAAGTGGCAAGTCAACCCTACTATCCCTCGTCTGTGCCGACAATCCGCAGAGTTATGCCTGCGACATCTCACTGTTCGGACATAAGCGTGGCAGCGGCGAGAGCATCTGGGATATCAAGAAACACATCGGCTACGTCTCCCCTGAAATGCACCGCAGTTATAAGCAGGACATACCAGCCATCCGCATTGTGGCCAGTGGCCTTAAGGATTCCGTTGGTCTCTATATCAAACCGAATGAAAAGGAGTATGAGATTTGTCGCTGGTGGATGGACATCTTCGGCATCAGCCATCTTGCAGACCGGACCTTTCTGAAAATGTCGAGCGGCGAACAGCGATTGATTCTTTTGGCGCGTGCCTTCGTCAAGAATCCTGACTTGCTGATACTCGACGAACCACTACATGGACTCGACAACTATAACCGCCGACTGGTAAAGGACATCATCGAAGCCTTCTGCCAGCAGCCAGGCAAGACACTCATCTTCGTTACCCACTATCAAAAAGAACTGCCCAGCGTCATAGATCATTCTATCTTTCTGGAACGCCACAAAATCGAGTAGGAAGTAAACACTAATCGTAGGTGTTTATCTCCTACTTATTACTCATGCCGAGCATACTAAGAGAATTGCCCGCTTGGTCAAGCGGGCAATTCTTATTTATCTTCCATCAGGGCTGCCGTCCTAACTCTAGACAGCGTCTCTGGCGTCATCTGTAGATAACTGGCAATATACACTAACGGTGCGCGGAGAACCAACTGAGGCTGTCGCTTAATAAGTTTCTGGTAGCGGTCCTGTGCACTTTCAAAGCGCAGCATATCAGCGTGGATTTGAGAGAGGATCAGGCTCTCCTCCAAGATCTTACGATAGAGTATCTGTATGTTGACACTCTTCATGGCCACAGCCTCCAGGTCAGCCTTAGGGAGGGCTATCAACACCGTTGGCTCCAGAGCCTTGATCTGTAGACGAGTGGGCTGCTCGCGAAACAGGCTCTCAATACACATCACAATTGAATTCTCTGTTGCCATATATTCAGTCAGTTCCTTATCATTCTTATAATAGAACTGACGCACCAGTCCCTTAACGACCCAATAGATATTAGTGCATGTCTCCCCTTCGCGGAGAATCATCTCGTTCTTCGCATATTTCATAGGCACGAGTATGCTTTCCAGCATGTCGAGTTCTTCGTGTGTCATTGTACTGTAGCGGCGGGCCAGTTCGCGGGCTACGTCTCTAGGTGTCAATGTAATGTTTGCCATAAATATATAGTTCCTAAGTATGTTATTAGTCAAGTTTAAGTACTGCAAGGAAGGCCTTCTGCGGCACTTCCACATTGCCTATCTGCTTCATGCGCTTCTTACCCCGTTTCTGCTTCTCCAGCAGTTTCCGCTTTCGGCTGACATCGCCTCCATAACACTTGGCTGTCACGTCCTTACGCACCTGTTTCACTGTCTCGCGGGCGATGATCTTGGCACCAATGGCGGCCTGTATGGCAATATCAAACTGCTGACGCGGAATCAGTTCCTTCAGTTTCTCACACATCCGGCGTCCGAAGGTGACCGCATTGTCCTGATGGGTCAGCGTGGAGAGGGCATCCACAGGCTCACCATTAAGCAGGATGTCGAGTTTGGCAAGTTTTGATGGACGGAAGCCGTCGATGTGGTAGTCGAAGGAGGCGTAGCCCTTGGAGATGCTCTTCAACTTGTCGTAGAAGTCAATCACTATCTCGCCGAGGGGAAGCATGAAATGCAGTTCCACACGATTGCCCGACACATACTGCTGATCTATCAGTTCGCCGCGCTTGTCGAGGCAGAGCGTCATAATGGGGCCAATGAAATCAGAAGCAGTAATGATAGACGCGCGGATATACGGCTCTTCGATATGGTCAATCATCGTCTGGTCAGGCAGACCTGACGGATTATGCACTTCCTTCACCTCTCCCTGTTTGGTGTAGCACATGTACGACACGTTGGGCACTGTCGTGATGACATCCATATCAAACTCACGGTCCAGTCGCTCCTGGATAATCTCCATGTGGAGCAAGCCCAGGAAACCGCAACGGAAACCGAAGCCAAGCGCCACTGACGACTCAGGAGTAAATGTCAGCGAAGCATCGTTCAACTGTAGTTTCTCCAACGAGGCCCTCAAGTTCTCATAGTCTGTGGGGTCAATGGGATAGACGCCTGCAAACACCATCGGCTTCACTTCCTGGAAGCCCTCAATGGCAGCACTGCAGGGATTAGCCACCTGCGTGATGGTATCGCCCACCTTCACTTCCTTTGAGTTCTTGATACCACTGATGATGTAGCCCACATCACCCGTCCGCAGTTCCTTTCGGGGAATCATGTCCATCTTGAGCACGCCAATCTCATCGGCATCATACTCCATACCTGTATTGAAGAACTTCACCATGTCACCTTGATGTATCACACCATTCTCTATTTTGAAATAGGCAATGATGCCTCGGAAGGAATTGAACACAGAGTCGAAAATCAGAGCCTGCAGCGGTGCATTCTCATCACCTTCCGGATGAGGTATGCGCTCTACGACTGCATCCAGTATCTGCTCTACACCTTCACCAGTCTTGCCTGAGGCACGGATAATGTCAGAAGGGTCGCAACCGATGAGGTCTACAATTTCATCCTCCACTTCATCAGGCATGGCCGACGGCATGTCAATTTTGTTAATGACAGGAATAATCTCCAGATTATGATCGATGGCCATATACAGGTTGGAGATGGTCTGAGCCTGTACGCCCTGGGTGGCATCGACCACGAGGAGGGCACCCTCACAGGCGGCAATGGAACGACTGACCTCGTAAGAGAAGTCGACGTGCCCTGGGGTATCTATCAGATTGAGAATATACTTTTCGCCCTTGTGCGTATACTCCATCTGGATGGCATGGCTCTTGATGGTGATGCCACGCTCCCGCTCCAGATCCATATCATCAAGCATCTGTCCTTCTGTGACTTGGATGGTCTTGGTGAATTCCAGCATACGGTCGGCTAAGGTTGACTTTCCGTGGTCGATATGCGCAATAATGCAGAAATTTCTGATGTTATTCATTAACTCTACTCGTACTTTGATGTGCAAAGATACAAAAAATCCTTCTTTTCTCCAATATTTTTGCTTTTTTTTGAAGTTTCCACGATGAAATTTAATATTTCTGAGTAACTTTGCACCGAAAAATAGCATTCGTTATGAAAAAAATATTTCTATTTGTGCTGACAACCCTCACATTAGGCGCTTGTCAGGAGTCGATGGATGAGAGATGTGAGCGCGAGGCCAAAGAGTTCACAAAGAAGAACTGCCCCTCTATGGTTGCCCCCGAAATTATGATGGACAGCATGACCTTTGAGAAGGCCACGCACACCTTACATTATTATTATAAACTGACGGGGAACTCCGACCGCTCTGATGCATACAATCTGGAAAATGCCACCCAAAAACTGAAGGACGGTCTGAAGAATGCCACGTCCATGCAGATATATAAGGACGAAGGCTATAACTTCCTCTATACCTATCGCTCGGAGAAGAATCCTGAGAAGGTGTGGATGGACATCCTGCTCACGTCGAAAGACTACAAGTAAAACAAGAAGCCCCTTCGTCGAAGGGGCTTTCTCATTTTCATTCGGGCTGCATGTTGGTGTAGACCGTCTGAACATCGTCGAAGTCCTCCAACTTCTCTACCATCTTATCGATGGTCTCACGCTGTTCGGCCGTCACCTCTTTCAGATCGTTAGGGATGCGGGTGAACTCAGCTCCAGTCACCTCGAAACCACTTTCCTCAAGATGTTTCTGGATGGCTCCGAAACTGGAAGGGTCGCCATAGATGGTGATACTGTTCTCCTCCTCGTCCTCGTCATACTCATCCTCAACACCGTAGTCTATCAAGTCGAGGATCATCTCGTCCATATCCAAACCGTCCTTCTTCTTGAAGGTGAACACTGCCTTGTGGTCAAAAAGGAAACTCAGGGAGCCCTGAGTCCCAAGGTTGCCGTTGAACTTGTTAAACACAGAACGCACATCACCCACAGTACGTGTTGTGTTGTCAGTCAGCGTCTCCACGAAGATAGCGATACCGTGAGGGCCATATCCCTCATAAGTCACTTCCTTGTATTCGCTCTGATCCTTGCCCATCGCGTTCTTGATGGCACGCTCGATGTTGTCCTTCGGCATGTTCTCACGCTTGGCATTGGCGATGCATGCACGCAGTGCAGGATTGTTCTCTGGTTCTGGACCGCCAGCCTTCACGGCGATAGCAATCTGCTTACCGATCTTCGTAAATGTCTTGGCCATGTGGCCCCATCGCTTCAGCTTCGTAGCCTTACGATATTCAAATGCTCTTCCCATTGGATTCTCTATTTTTAATTATTAATCTTGTGTAATCTGCACTTATCTCAGTTCGGCATCAAGTTGTTTCTTGATGTTGGCGATGAGTTTCTGCATGATGGCATCTATCTGCTTGTCGCCCATGGTCTTCTCCTCATCCTGCAGAATGAAGTTCACAGCATACGACTTCTTGCCTGCAGGCAGTTTATCGCCTTCATAGACATCAAAGAGTTCCACTTTCTTAAGCAGTTTCTTCTCCGTCTGACGGGCAATCTGTTCAATCTGCGCGAACTCCACATTGTTGTCCACCAGCAGGGCCAAGTCACGACTCACAGCCGGGAACTTGGATATCTCCGTATACAGCACCTCGTTCTTCTTTGTCACCTTCATCAGTTGAGTCCAGTTCAACTCTGCATAGTAGACGGGATTGTCAAGGCCAAACTGCTTCTGCAGTTTCTTGCTAATGATACCCATCTCTGCCAGTTTCTTTCCACCGCGATTCTCAATGGTGATTCCTGCAGTGAAGATAGTATTCTCAGACTTCTTGCGAACCGTAACGCCAGGATTCAAGCCGATGCGACGGAAGATATTCTCAACGTAAGCACTCAGTTCGAAGAAGGTTGAGTCCTCATCCTTGTGAGCCCAAGAACCCTCAACACGCTTGCCTGTCACCCAAAGAGCCGCATGATATTGCTCCTTGTAGGCCTGAATCGGGTTCTCCTCGTTCTGTTTCTCCGGATCGAACATATACACATTGCCGAACTCGAAGAATCGCAGGTTCTGACGCTTGCGGTTCACATTGTGCTGGATACTCTCCAGTCCACCGAACAGCAGCGTCTGGCGCATCACGTTCAGGTCGCTCGACAGGGGATTCATGATATGGACAAGCCCGTCCTGGCTGTCACCGTAATACGCTGACTTCGTCAGTGAATTGTTCAGGATCTCATTGAATCCTTCGCCCACCAGTTGCTCGCTCACAAGGTTGGCCAACTTGTGCTTGCGGTCCTCATCACCTTTGATGACGAGCGAGCCTTTCAGTTGTGTGGGAATCTCCACATTATTATAACCATAAATGCGCAGGATATCCTCTACGACATCGCAGGGGCGCAGCACATCCACACGATAGGCTGGGATCTCAAGTGTCAGGGCCTCAGCCGTCTCATTGAGCACATTCATCTCCAGACTCTCACAGATAGCCTTGATGGTATCCACAGGGATATCCTTGCCCACGAGGTTGTACACATACTGATAGTTCAGTTCCACAACAGCATTCTTCATCGGCTCGGGATAGACATCACAGATGTCCATCGACACCTTTCCGCCTGCCAGTTCCTGACAGAGGATAGCAGCCTGCTGTAGGGCATAGATCGTACCATTGGGATCTATGCCACGCTCGAAGCGGAAACTGGCATCCGTAGAAAGACCGTGACGACGGGCACTCTTGCGAATCCATGTGGGATGGAAATAAGCACTCTCCAGCACCACGTTCTTGGTGGTTTCATAAGTACCACTACCCCTTCCGCCAAACACACCTGCGATACACATCGGCTCCTCTTCGTTGCAGATAGCCAAGTCGCGATCCGACAGTTTATGCTCAACGCCATCGAGTGTCTGGAACGGGGTCCCGGCAGGCATTGTCTTAACCACAATCTTGTGGCCCTTCACCATATCCGCATCAAAGCAATGCAGAGGCTGGCCGTATGCCATCATGATATAGTTCGTGATATCCACGATATTATTGATGGGGCGCAGACCGATAGTATTCAACTTGTTCTTCAGCCATTCAGGCGACTCCTTCACTTCACAGTCAGTGATGCTCACACAGGCATAACGCTTGCAGGCCTCCAGATTCTCAATGCTTACGCTGACAGGCAGGTCGTGATTATCCACCTTGAACTTTGAGCAGTCTGGGCGATGCATCTTTGTCTCATAGCCGTTGCGCTTCAGCCAGGCATACAGGTCGCGGGCTACGCCCCAATGACTCAGTCCGTCAGCACGGTTAGCCGTGATATCCACCTCAATGAGCCAGTCGCTCTCCAGATGATAATATTCAGCAGCGGGCGTACCGACTACGGCATCCTCTGGAAGCACGATGATACCGTCGTGAGAGGTGCCCACACCAATCTCGTCCTCTGCGCAAATCATACCATTCGACTCTACGCCACGGAGTTTCGACTTCTTGATAACAAACTCTTTGTCACCTTCATACAGCACGCAACCCAGATCGGCGACAATCACTTTCTGACCAGCAGCCACATTAGGTGCACCACATACAATCTGCGATGGCTCGCCCTTACCCAAGTCAACTGTTGTCACATGCAGATGATCACTGTTGGGGTGCATCTCGCAAGTGAGCACCTTGCCCACATAGAGCCCCTTCAGACCGCCTTTGATACTCTGTACCTCTTCCAATGCGTCGACTTCGAGACCTGTTGACGTCAGGGCATCACACACCTGCTGCGCGGTCAGGTCGAAATCCACGTATTCCTTCAACCATTTGTAGGAAATATTCATTATACCGATTCTTTAGTAATTACCTTTTTTGAAATTTCAAGGTGCAAAATTACTAAAAAATCGGTACACTGACAAATATTTCCCTCAAAATCTGTGTAATCAGTGGCTTAAAACTACTCAATACACTTCATAAGGAAGTCAACAGCCCCGTTTACGCCGAACTTACGCACGTCAAGCGAGATGTCATAGTTGCGCGCATCTGTCCAGTCCTTCCCTGTAAACGTCTTCGTGTAGAGTTCACGGCTGTAGTCATTGTCTACCACCATTGCTGCAGCATCCGACAGGCTCAGGTCATACTTTTTGGCAATGCGGTGCTTGCGGCAGTCTTCTGAGGAATGCACGAATATTTTCAAGGCATTCGGATGCTCAGCGAAGATGTGGAATCCGCAGCGCCCTACGAGCACGCACGACTCTTCTTCGACGATAGCGCGAATGGCTTCTGCCTGAGCCTCAAACAGTTCGTGCGACGTCCGGTCGTGCTCCATCCCGTCATACTCGGCCTTGCTCATGTAGTTGCGATAGAAGTCGGTGAAGTCATCGCGCCAGAGCGGATTGCGCGACTCTATCTTCTCCATGGCCTCTTCCACGACGCTCATGCGCTTGGCCATCTCATTGATAACCTGTTTGTCCAGCAGTTTGACACCCAGTCTTCTGGCTAACTCTGCCCCAATCTCATGGCCACCCGTTCCAAACTGGCGGCTGATGGTGATGACGAATTGTTCCTCCCTATTCATAGTGCCTCAATCATTAGTTAGTAAATATTTATGCCACAAAGATACGAAAAAGATTTGGAACTTCCAAATCTTTTTCACATTATTTTCTCAAATAGGCTGCTGCCATCTCCGCGCAACGCTCGCCGTCAACCCCAGCCGACACGATGCCGCCGGCATAGCCGGCTCCCTCGCCGCAAGGGAAAAGTCCCTGAATACGAACATGTTGCAGAGTTTCTCTGTCGCGCAAGATTCGCACCGGACTACTCGTCCTTGTCTCTACGGCTATCAGCACTGCCTCATTCGTCAGGAATCCATGCGCATTGCGTCCGAAAGTTCTGAACCCCTCCTGTAACCGTTTGGAAATCATCTTTGGCAACCAAATGTGCAGCGGACTGGAGATGAGGCCAGGCGCATAGGACGACCTGGGCAGGTCATAACTCAGCCGGCCGTTCACGAAGTCGGCCATCCGCTGGGCGGGCGCTGTCTGCTTCATGTTCCCCTGTTGCCAGCATACCTTCTCCAACTGCTCCTGAAAACTCATCACCTTCAGCACGCCGTCGCCTTCTACATCCTCGGGGTGCACCTCAACCACCATACCAGAATTACTCCATTGCGTGCCACGACTAGCAGGACTCATACCGTTTACCACGATCTGCTCCCTATCCGTTGCTGCAGGTATCACAAAACCGCCTGGACACATGCAGAACGAGTAGACGCCACGCCCGTCCACCTGGGTCACCATCGCATACTCTGCTGCTGGCAAATACTTACCACGACCCTGCTTCGAGTGATACTGAATCTGGTCGATCAACTGCGAGGGATGCTCCAGTCTCACACCCACTGCAATGCCCTTTGCCTCTATCTCAATCTTTGCTTCAGACAGATATCTGTAAACATCTCGTGCTGAGTGACCTGTGGCCAGAATCACTGGCCCATTATACTCCTTGTCGGCCACACATCCTGTCACCTTGTCGCCCTCGATGATCAGTCGCTTCATCTTGGTCTGGAAGTGTACTTCACCGCCACTATTGATGATGGTATTACGCATCGCCTCAATCACCTTAGGCAATCGGTCTGTTCCGATGTGCGGATGGGCATCAGCCAATATCGCCGTCGAGGCACCGTGCTGACAGAACACGTTCAGGATCTTGTCCGTATTGCCGCGCTTCTTCGAGCGGGTGTAGAGTTTGCCGTCAGAATAGGCTCCTGCCCCACCCTCGCCGAAGCAGTAGTTGCTCTCCCCGTCCACCTTCTGCGTCTTCGTGATGTCCGCCAAGTCCTTCTTGCGTTCGTGCACGTTCTTGCCTCGCTCCAGCACGATGGGCCTCAGGCCCAGTTCTATCAGCCTGAGGGCTGCGAACAAACCGCCAGGACCTGCGCCGACAACGATCACTTGTGGCCGGCCCTCCACGTTGGGGTATTCCGTCCTGACATACTCATCATCATGGGGCTGCTCATTCACGTAAACCCTCACCTTCAGGTTCACATAAATCTGCCGCTGGCGGGCATCAATGCTCCGCTTCAGAATCCTTATGCCGCAGATAGTTCTCACGTCGAAGCCCTTCTCGTCGGCAAGGTAGCGCCTCAGTCTGTCTTCCTGTGCTGCCACCTCCGGCACCACCCTAATCTGGTATTCACTCGTCATACACCTTATTTTATATATTGGGGTACAAAGGTAGTACAAACTTCCCAAAT
>OCTX012282143.1_pt1 | contig 19793 bp, 18 predicted proteins | sample 1539691 | NCBI WGS metagenome assembly OCTX01 (sample SAMN02144231, study PRJEB22623) | gut metagenome | biome: sheep rumen | host: Ovis aries | place: New Zealand
ACTCGGCCATCTTGGGGTTCCAGCGGCGGGTCTGGTGACCGAAGTGGACACCGGCTTCCAGCAGCTGCTTCATGGATACGACAGACATTTCTTTGTTTTCCTCCGTTTTTTTAGTTTTTCCCTCCGGACGTTTCATCCTCTTCCCCAGACCGGGAGCCCCGGCCACAGGGGGAAAAGTCCGCGCCCGTGCGAAATGCCTTGATATTATATAAAACTTGTCTTCAAATTGCAAGCTTTTTTTGCTCTTTTTTTCTCTCTTTTTTCGTCCTTGGGCAACTTTTTTCGCCCGCCCCCTTTCATCAGAGGATGTATTTGTTTTACAGCAGCTCGGCGAGGGCTGCGATTTTCTCCGGCGTCGTCGACCAGCTGGTGACGAAGCGCACGGCGATGCGCCCGTCCGTGAGTTTATCCCAGACCTCGAAGGCAGCGTGCCGGCGCAGGCGCTCAAACTGCTCCGGCGTCAGGATCACGAACTGCTGGTTCGTGGGCGAGTCGGCATAGAGGGGATAGCCGCGCGAGACGAAGGCGGCCTTGAGCGCCATGGCCTGCTCGATGGCGTGGCGGGAGATCTCCCAGTAGAGCCCGTCGGTAAAGAGCGCGTCGAACTGCACGCCGAGCAGCCGCCCCTTGGCGAGCATCGCTCCCTGCTGCTTGGCCATCGTGGCAAACTGCCGGGGCATGTCGCCCGCAGGGAAGACCACAGCCTCGCCGCAGAGCGCGCCGACCTTGGTGCCGCCGATGTAAAACACGTCGCACAGGCGCGCCAGCTCCGGCAGCGTGAGGTCGCAGGCGGGGCTCATGAGCCCATAGCCGAGGCGCGCCCCGTCGATAAAGAGGCGCAGGCCGTACTTGCGGCAGGTCTCGTGCAGCGCGCTGAGCTCCGCCTTGGAATAGAGCGCGCCGAGCTCCGTGGGCTGCGAGATATAGACCATGCCGGGGAAGACCATGTGGTCGTGCGTCTCGTCGGCGAGGAAGCGCTCCATCCAGGCGGCGACGGCCTGTGCGGAGAGCTTGCTGTCCTCCGAGGGGAGTGCGAGCACCTTGTGCCCGGTGAACTCCACCGCCCCGGCCTCGTGCACGGCGATGTGCCCGGTCTGGGCGCAGAGGACGCCCTCCCAGCGCCGGAGCAGCGCGGAGATCACAACGAGGTTGGCCTGCGTGCCGCCCGTGAGGAAGTAGACGTCCGCCCCCGGCAGCTCGCATGCCGCGCGGATCTTGTCCTTCGCGGCCGCGCAGAGCTCGTCCTCCCCGTAGCCGGGCAGGGAGACGAGGTTGGTCTGGTTCAGGCGCGCGAGCACCTGCGGATGCGCGCCCTCGGTGTAATCGCTCAGAAAATACAGCATCGTTATTCCCCCGTTTTCATTTGCCGCCTGCGGCGGCTGATATAGCGTTCCAGATGTCCCTCGTCGAGAAAGGAGGCGAGCACCAGCTGCTCGAAGACCGGCACGGTGCAGGAGCTGAAATCCAGCCGCCTTCGGTATTCCGTCAGAAGCTCCTCCGGCAGCACCATGAAGCCCGTGCGTACGCCCGGCGCGAGCAGCTTTGTGAAGGTGCTCAGATAGATCACGCGCTCCGGCGCGAGCGAAAAGACCGTCTCGATCCGGCGGCCTGGCGCGGCAAATTCTGCCTCATAGTCGTCTTCAATGAGCACGGCGTCCCGTTCCCGCGCCCAGGCCGCGTAGGCGCGGCGCTTGGCTGCCGAGGCCGTGACGCCGCTGGGATAGCTGTGAAAGGGCGTGACATGCAGTGCGCCGGCGGCGCAGGCAGCAAGCGCCTCGGCGCGGATGCCGTCGTCCCCCATCGGCAGCGGGACGGTCTGCGCCCCGAAGGACGCGTACACAAGGCGGATCTTCTCGTAGCAGGGCTCCTCCAGCGCATAGAGCCGCTCCCGCCCCAGCAGCTGGACGACCTGCCCGTAGAGATATTCCGCCCCGGAGCCCACGACGATCTGCTCCGCCCCGACGCGCATGCCGCGTGAGCGCTCGAGCCAGGCGGCGATGGCGCCGCGCAGCTCGGCGGTGCCGGCGTTGGGGCTCTTTGCAAGGATGCGCCGGTCGTAATCGGCGAGCACGGTGCGCATCGTACGCGCCCAGACGGAGAAGGGGAAGTCCTCCCCCGGGCCGCTGCCGGCGCGCATGTCCTCAAGCCGCGCGCGCGGCGCCGCAGGCGCGGCGCTCCCGCCGAAGGCCGCATAATAGCCGCTGCGCTCGTGGGCCTCGGCGTAGCCCTCGTCACAGAGCAGCGCGTAGGCGTGCTCCGCCGTGACCACGCTGATGCCGCGCGCGGCGGCGAGCTCCCGCTTGGAGGGCAGCCGCGCCCCGAGCGGGATCGCTCCGTCGAGAATCTGCTGCCGCAGCTGCTCATAGAGCTGCATATATGCGCTTGTCCCCCGCTGCCGTCTGCCCATACGCCCTCCATCTGGTCTGATAAAATCTTCTCGAACTGGCTATAGTAATATATCCAGTTCCAATTATAATGGATGCGGAAGAAAAGTCAAGCGGCCGCGGCCGCATCCGAAACGGAGGTCTTTTGATGGAACGCAAAAAGCTGCTCAGTATACAGGATCTTTCCTGCTACGGACAGTGTTCGCAGACGGTGGCGCTGCCCGTGCTCTCAGCCTGCGGCTTTGAGACCGCCGTGCTGCCCACGGCGATCCTCTCGACGCATACCGGGGGCTTCACAGGCTTTCAGGTGCAGGATCTGACGGACTTCATGGCCCGGACCCTGCGGCACTGGCAGGATGAAGGGCTGCGCTTCGACGCGATCGTCACCGGCTATCTCGGCTCGAAGGAGCTGATCGCCCTCACGCTGCAGGCGGCGGACACGCTGCTCGCACCGGGCGGCATGCTGCTCGTCGATCCCGCGATGGCCGACCACGGGAAGCTCTACGCAGCCTTCGACGCGGACTACGCCGCCGCGATGCGCCCGCTCTGCGCGCGCGCGGACGTCGTGCTGCCGAACACTACCGAGGCGAGCCTGCTGCTCGGCCGTCCCTGGCGGGAGGACTGCGGCGATGAGGAGCTCTCCGCGCTGCTCGAGGGGCTGCGCGCGCTCGGCGCAAAGGCAGCCATCCTTACGAGCGTGAACCCCGACGCGGAGCATACCGGCGTCGCCGTCGCGGACGCGAAGGGCGTCTCGCTCTACCGTCACGCGCGGGAGAAGCGCGATTACCACGGCACCGGCGATCTCTTCTCCGCGGCCTTCGCGGGGGCGTATCTGAGCGGGAAGCCGCTTTACGAGGCGGCCGGGATCGCGGCGGACTTCGCCGCAGGCTGCATCCGCAACACCCTCGGCGACGACAAGCACTGGTACGGCGTTCACTTCGAGGAGCTCCTGCCGGCGCTCGCCGCGAAGCTCTGAGCCGCGCGCAGGCTGTCCGCACCTTTATCCTGTATACCGGCATCTGTACCCTGCATCGGAAAAGGTGCAGGGTACAGGCCTGTTCCTGCATCTTTTTCCATGCAATGCAATTGTTTTGTGTAGATTGTCCAGTTTTATTTCTTCAATTTTGTGAATTATTTTCGTACCTTTTTCGGCCAATGCTGATATAATAATAAATTGAAGGAATAGGAAATCCGTTTTCCCTGTATGTGGAAGGATGCATCGCGATGGAACTGAGCTGGATGAAAAAGCACCGGTCCCTGATCGGGAAAATGATACGTTTTGCGAACACCTATGCCACGATGTACACGAAGGTGACGGATCTCGGCGCCGAGCTGCGGCTCAGCGCAGCGCAGATCCAGACGCTGGAATACGTGCTCGAGAACGAGGACTGCAACATGTCCGAGCTGGCGCAAAAGCTCGGCGTACCGCGCGCGACCTTCTCGAAGAACGTCAAGGTCATCGAGGGGCTGGGGCTCGTGCGCCGCTATAAGCGCAAGGACAACCGCAAGAACATCTACCTCTTCGCCACCGACGAGGGCAGAGAGGTGTACCGCGCCTATTCCGAGTACGCACTCCAGATCTGGTATCGCCCGCTCTTCGACATCGCCGATTCCGTGCCGCCCGCGGAGCTGCGGAAATTCGAGGCCATTCTCGACGCCTATACCAAGATCCTGATCCGCGCCGGGCAGATCGAGGACGAGGTGGAGATCTACGAGCCGGTTACCGCCGTCTGAGCCCTGCGGCCTTTTATGTAAAAATCACGATAAAGAAAACGCATCTGTCAAAGACAGATGCGTTTTCTTTATCAGATCTCGAGCGCCTCGATGCGGCGCTGCAGCGCCTCAGCAAAGCGGCCGATATGCAGGCCGTCGATGAAACGGTGGTTGATCTCCAGGGAGAGCCCCAGCGTCTCGCGGCCGTTTTCCTCGACATATTTGCCCCAGGCGACGCGCGGGATGGCGTCGTTGGGGTCAAAATCCCGCTCGTTGGTGAGGGCGGTGATATCCACCCAGGGCAGACAGGAGAAGAAGATCATGTCGTCCCCCTCCTGGCTGAGGTCGATAAAGCAGCTCTGGCTCTCGCTGCGCGCCTTCGCGGCGGCGCAGAACTCCTCCAGGCTGCCCTCGCAGGGCATGGTGACGATATAGAAACCCTCCGAGCCGCCGCGCAGATCGGTGAAGCTCGGGCGACGGGACTCATAGCGGACAAGCTCCCCGTCCAGCATGCCGTAGGAAAAGGCCTCCACCTCCCCGATCGCGCGGGTGCAGAGCCAGATAAGCGCGTAATAGAAGGACAGGCCGCGCGCGTGCGTATAGCGGTGCAGCTTCGTCACATCCAGGCGGAAGCACACGGAGAAGAAGGGGTCGGAGCAGTGGGAGAAGAATTCAAAGCGCTCCCGCCGCGGCCAGGAGGCGAAATCAAGCCTTTCCATGGGCGTTCTGCTCGCGGATCTTCCGCTTCCAGCACTGGTGGCACATGGCGATATAGCTGTCATTGCCGCCGAGCATGACCTGGCTGCCCTCGGTGACGACGTTCCCGTTGCCGTCGATGCGGGCGTTGACCGTGGCTTTGCGGCCGCAGGCGCAGACGGTCTTGATCTCGGTGATGGAATCGGCCAGCTCCATGAGCCGCTGCGCGCCGGGGAAGAAATGGGTCAGGAAGTCGGTGCGCAGGCCGAAGCACAGCACCGGCAGGTCCTCCTCATCCACCAGCGTGCGCAGCTCGTCGATTTGCGCGGGGGTGAAGAACTGCGCCTCGTCGGCGATGATGACGGTGTGCTTTCCGGCGGCGTGGTAGGCCTCGACGATGCTCTGCTCGGGCGTGATGATCTGGGCAGAGCAGCTCAGGCCGATGCGGCTGCGGATGATATCCGCGCCGTCGCGGGTGTCGATGCTGGGCTTGATGAGCCAGACGGTCATGCCCAGTTCCTCATAGTTGAACTTGGTGATCAGCGCCTGGGCGGACTTGGAGGAGCCCATCGCGCCGTATTTGAAATACAGCTTTGCCATTATGCTTCCCTCAATTCATCTTGGCCAGGTGCGCGCGCACGCGCTCGATGACCATCTCCATGGCGACGTGGTTGTGCCCGCCCTGGGGGATGATGATGTCCGCCCGGCGCTTGGAGGGCTCCACGAACTGCTCGTGCATGGGCTTGACCGTGCGCAGATACTGGGAGATGACGCTGTCGAGCGAGCGGCCGCGGTCACGCACGTCGCGGATGATGCGGCGCAGGATGCGCTCGTCGGCGTCGGCGTCCACGAAGAGCTTGATATCCATCTCGTCGCAGAGCTCCAGATTCTCATAGATCAGGATGCCCTCGACGATGATGACGCGGGTGGGCTTGATGATCTCCACCTCGTCGGTACGGTCGTGGATGGAATAGTCATAGACCGGGCAGGCGATCTCCTCGCCCCGCTTGAGCTTGCGCAGGTCGGCGATGAGAAGATCCGTGTCGAAGGAGTTGGGGTGGTCGTAATTGAGCTTGGCGCGCTCCTCCAGAGGCATGTCATGGTGAGCCTTGTAGTAGTTGTCGTGGTGGATGACCGAGACGTCCGGCCCAAAGTGCTGGATCAGCTTGCGGGTGATGGTGGTCTTGCCGCTGCCGGTGCCGCCGGCGATTCCGATGACCAGAACAGTATGCATGCTGGGATCTCCTCTCTATTTTCTGTGTTTGATTTTCGTAAACAGCTTGGGGAAGCGCTCCCCCGCCCAGGCCACCAGCCGGAACACGAAGGCGATCCAGCCCGGCCTCTCGCTGAGGACGACGGCGCTCAGCACCCGCACCGGCAATCCGCCCGAGGCGCCGGACATGCGCTCGCGCAGGCGCGGCTCGCGGAGCATCTCTCGGATCGCGGCGCGTTTTTCCGCTGCCGAGAGCCTGCAGTTCGACGAATAGAGCGTCGTCAGGCAGGAGAAGACGCTCTTGGCAAACATGTAGCGAAAGTCCGCATCGTCCGGGACGGAGAATTCCCTGCAGAGCGCTTCCATGCGCCGGTCGATCTCCACGGCGACGGCGAACTTCCTGTCATACCAGCTCTTGATCAGACTCTCGCCGGGGTGCATGCGGTAGCTGTGTCTGCACGCGGGCAGCACGGCGAGGCTCCGTACGCTCCCGAGCACATCGAAGAGGAACAGCCTGTCCTCCCCCCAGCGGTAGTCCGGGAAGCGGATCTCCTTCAGCAGCGGCGCGGCGAAGAGCTTGCCCCAGACCTGGTTGAGCAGATTGGCCTTGTAGAGCCGCGCGAGGCTGCCGCCGAGTGAAGCGCGGTCGAGCAGTTCCTCTTTTTCGCAGTATTCCCGCGCGCTCCCGTCGGGGCGCACGATACGGAAGCCGAAGATCACGAACTCCGCGCCCTTGCGCGCGGCGCTGAGCGCGTAGTCTGCGGCGTCGGGGTCCAGCAAATCGTCCGCGTCGAGGAACATCACATAGTCCGCCGTGTCTCCCAGCGCGTCGAGCGCGCGGTTGCGCGCCATGGCGGGGCCGCCGTTCGGCACGCGCATCACCGTGAGCCGCTCGTCCTCCGCGGCAAGGCGCGCGAGGATCTCCGGCGTGCGGTCGGTGCTCCCGTCGTCCACGACGATCAGGCGCAGCTCGCGGTGCGTCTGCTCAAGGACGCTGCGCACGGAGCTCTCAATATAGTCCGCGGCGTTCCAGGCCGGCATGATGACGGCAAGACGTTCAGCCATGGCTTCTCTCGCTTTCTGCGGTCAGCCCCGCCTCTCCTGCGGCGCGGTGCACCGAGAGCAGGTATTCGTACATCGGCATGAGCTCGCTGAAGGCCTCCGCCAGGATGAGCGGCAGCCTCTCCGAGAGCGCGTCGCCCCCGAAATCAAAGCTCGCGTTTGCGCCGACGCGGCGGCGCTCATACCAGGAGCGCACGGGTTCGGGGTAGTTTCCCTTCGGCCGCGCGTAGGTCGGCCCTTCGACGCGAAATTGCTTCATCGCGGCGACGCCCTCCGCCAGGCGCGCAAAGCGCGCGGGCTCCGCGTCGATGCTGCGGCGGAAGAGCTCCATCTCCGAGGGCGTCACGTCGAAAAAGCCCAGGCCGTAACCAAACGAGCGGGGATCGATCTCGAACCAGAAGCAGGGGCCGCTGTTGTAATCCGCGCCGTCCTTGACGGTGAACCAGAGGTGGTCCTTGTAGGGGCCGCGCCCGAAAAGCCGCCGCGCGTCGCGGTAGATGCGCGAGACGTGGCAGTACCAGGTGATATCGGGGAAACGCTGCTGCAGCAGCGTCGTCGTCTCCTTCGCAAGCTCCTTGAAGGGCGTGTTCAGGCAGCGTTCAAACTGTTCTTTGTGCGCCAGAAACCAGGGGCGCTCGTTATTGAAGCTGAGCTCCCAGAGAAATTCGCTGGTCTCCGGGGTAAAACCGTTAAACATATCCTGCGGACTCCTTTTCAATCTCTTGACATTATACCCGACGCAGAGAGATTTCGCAAGAGGGCGAGACTGTACAAAGGAAAAAGCCTATGCTATAATCAGAAAAGATTCACATGGAATCCTTCTTTCAAGTATTCTTCAATATTGCAGGCAGAACAGGGGCTGAGGCTATGAAAATCATCATTGCCGGGGCGGGAAAAATCGGCCGCTCCGTGGCGGAAATCCTCGCGGAGGAGGGGCACGACATCACGGTCGTCGACCGGAGCCCGGATATCATATCCAGCATTTCCAACGCGCTGGACGCCATCTGCGTCGAGGGCAGCGCCACCAATTCCGAGACCCTGCGCGAGGCCGGCGCCGAGCAGGCGGATCTGCTGCTCGCAACGACGGAGGAGGACGAGGTCAACATGGTCTGCGGTATTTCGGCGCGGCACCTCGGCACCCGCCATGTCATTGCCCGCGTGCGCGATCCGGAATACCTGAGCCAGACGGAGTTTCTGCGCGAGGCGCTGGGGCTGAGCATGATCGTCAACCCTGAATACGAGTGCGCCAAGGAGATCTCGCGCATTCTGCGCTTCCCCAGCGCCGCGCGGGTCGACGCCTTCTCCAACGGCAGCGTTGAGATCGTGGAGCACCGCGTGCCGCAGGGCAGCCGGCTCGACGGCATGGCGCTGCGCGAGCTGCCGCAGGCGGTCGGCGCGAAGGTACTGATCAGCCTCGTCGAGCGTGGGAAGGAGGCCATGATCCCCAACGGCTCCACGGTGCTGCGCGCGGGCGACCGCCTGAGCATCACCGGCACGCCGCGGGAACTGCGCCGCTTCTTCGTCTCCACGAAGGAATACAAGCGCGCCGTGCGCAAGGTCATGGTCATCGGCGGCGGGCGCATCGCCGTCTATCTCAGCAGGCTGCTGCTGGAGTCCGGCATGGAGGTCACCGTCGTCGAGCGTGACCGCGAGCGCTGCGACCTGCTCTGCGATCTGCTGCCCGAGGCCCACATCGTCTGCGGCGACGCCACGCGCAGCGACGTGCTGCTCGAGGACGGCCTCTCCTCGGCCGACGCCTTTGTGGCGCTCACCGGAGAGGACGGCGACAACATCATCACCTCCATGTACGCGCGCAGCTGCGGCGTCGGCAAAATCGTCGCCAAGGTCAACCGCGAGCACTTCTCCGAGATCCTGGAGAGCTCCGGGCTCGACAGCATCGTCAACACCATGCAGATCGTCTCTATCCAGCTGGCGCGCTATGTCCGCGCGCTGAAGGCCTCCGAGGGCAGCAGCAGCGTGGAGACGCTCTACCGCCTGGCGGACGGGCAGATCGAGGTGCTGGAATTCGCGGTCCGTGACGATGCCGCCTGCGCCGGCGTCCCGCTCAAGGAGCTCCGCCTCAAGCCCAACACACTGATCGCCGCCGTCATCCGCGGCAACAAAAACATCGTCCCGGGCGGCGACACGTGCATCCTCCCGGGCGACCACGCCGTCGTCGTGGCGAAGACCGGCGCGCTGCATGAGCTGGACGGGATCATGGAGGGCAAGGGATGAATTACCGCATGATCTGCCGCGTCCTGGCCTGGATCCTGCTGATCTACGCGGGGCTGATGCTCCTGCCGCTGATCGCCGGGCTCTGCTACGGGGAAAAGGGGCTGAATTTCCTGTATACCATCGGCCTCAGCGCCGCGCTCGGCGGCCTGCTGCTGATCCCGAAACCGCGGACGACCGGCCTCGTGGCGCGCGACGGCTTCGTGATCGTGGGTCTGGGCTGGATCCTCATCTCCCTGCTCGGCGCGCTGCCCTTCTATTTCAGCGGCAGCATCCCCAGCTATATCGACGCGCTGTTTGAGACGGCCTCCGGCCTCTCCACCACCGGCGCGACCATCCTGACCGATTTCGAGGGCATGCCCCGGGGCGACATGTTCTGGCGCCTCTTCACCCATTTCATCGGCGGCATGGGCGTGCTGGTCTTTCTGATGGCGGTGCTCCCCATGAGCGGCGACCACTCCATGCACATCATGCGCGCCGAGATCCCCGGCCCCACGGTGGGCAAGCTCGTCCCCCGCGCCAGAGCCACCGCCCGCACGCTCTACCTCATCTACATCGCGCTCACCCTGCTCGAGGCCATCTTCCTGCTGCTCGGCGGCATGAGCTTCTATGACGCGCTGCTGCACGCCTTCGCAACCGCGGGCACCGGCGGCTTTTCCACCAACCCCGCGAGCATCGGCGGCTTCCACAGCCGGTACATCGAGACGGTCTGCGCCGTGTTCATGCTGCTCTTCGGCGTCAACTTCAACCTCTACTTTCTGCTCCTCATCGGCCGCTGGAAGGACGCACTCAAGAACGAGGAGCTGCATTGGTATTTTGGCATCATACTCGGCGCCGCGGCACTGCTCACGCTCGGCAACCACAGCCTCTACGGCTGGCGGGAGGGGCTGCACCAGTCCTTCTTCAACGTCGCCACCCTCATCAGCACCACAGGCTTTGGCACCGTGGACTTCACGACCTGGCCGGAGTACTGCAAATGGATCCTCATTCTGCTGATGTTCTGCGGCGGCTGCGCCGGCAGCACCGGCGGCGGCATCAAGCTCTCGCGCCTGCTGATCCTCGGCAAGGCCGTCGGCGCGGAGATCAAGCAGATGATCCGCCCGCGCAGCGTTGTGCGCGTCCAGCTCGACGGCAAGCGCGTCGAAGAGGGCACCGTGCGCGCCGCGGAGATGTTCTTCGCCTTCTACATGGCGCTGCTGCTGCTCTTTTCCCTGCTGGTGAGCTTCGACGGCGTGGATCTCGCCACGAGCTTCACCGCCGCGCTCTCCTGCCTGTCCAATATCGGCCCCGGCATGACGGAGATCATCGGGCCGGCGGGCGGCTTCGCCTTCTTCTCCGCGCGCACCAAGCTCCTGCTCACCCTCGCCATGCTGCTCGGCAGGCTGGAGATCTACCCCATCGCAGTGCTGCTCATCCCCCGCACCTGGAAGCGCTGAGCGAAGAGTGCGCAATACATCTCAGAGAGATAACAATAACACAGGCGTGACCGTACCGGTCACGCCTGTGCTTTTCGTTTGTTTGAGATCACGGACGGCAAAAATTTCTGCCCATCATGCCTGCGGACTCTCTTCCCGCTCGGCAGGACTGTTGCATGCCGGCGTCGGGACGCGCCTGGCCAGATAGATGCAGTACGCGACAGTCATCACGATGGTGACGATGTGCGCGGCCCAGTTCAGCACCGGGGAGGCGTCGCTTCTCGCGAACAGTGAAAACACGTCGGTCAGGCTGTGAGCCAGCACGGCGGGGAGAAGGCTGCCGCTCTTGTAAAAGGCCATCGTGACAACAAAGCCGAAGGCCACGGCGAAAACCATCTGCAGGAGCGTCTCCGCGAGCTCATGGCCGGTAAAGAGATTCACGATATGCCCCAGGCCGAAGGTGACTGCGGAGACGATCACGGCCGTTTTCACGTCGCCGTCCTTCAGCATGGCCTTGAACAGGAAGCCCCTGAAGATCAGCTCCTCAGCAACGCCGACAAGCGCCATGGACACGGCGGCGAAAAGCAGTCCGGGCAGGGGGTATTTTGCCGCGACGCCGCCCCAGAGGTTAAGACTGGCGATGACCCACAGTGGGAAGAACCACAGCATGCTCTTGCTGTTTTTGGCCCAACCGGACAGCCCGTATTTCTCCGTCAGCCCGTTTTTCCATACGAACAGGAGCATCAGTGCGCAGATCACGATCAGTCCGATCATCATGTAGGGGCTGTCATCCCCGAGATTGCGCAGATTGCCCATGAGGACCGTGTAGAGAACGATCCAGAAGATCGCAAACAGGATCTCGCTTTTCTGATACAGTTTTTTCATCATGCTTCTTTCCTCTCCAATCCCTCCGCGATCGTGATCAGCGTGTTTCGGATCGCGTCTTCGTCATAATGCATCCCGTTGTTTGCTATGAGGCTGGCATAGCCGTGTACGAGCGCCGCCAGCGGCTCAAAAAACGCGGCCGCCGCCTCCGGCGGCAAGCTCTCCTCCGCGCTGACAGCGGAGAGCAGGCCGGCCGTTTCCGGGGCGCGGATGAGGTCCTCCAGGCTCAGGCCGGAGAAGCGCCCGGACTGAAAGAGAAAGCGAAACAGCTGCGCTTCCTCCTCCGCGAAGCGGATGTAGCGAATCCCGATCCCCAGAAGATCCTCCGCCTCCAGAATGTAGGCGCTGTGGAAAGCGTCCGCTCTCTGATAGGCCAGCTCCTTCAGCGCATCCATGCTCGGGAACTGATAGAGGATTGGCTGTGTGGAGCAGCCGAGAAGGGACGCGAGATTTCTCGCTGTCAGCGCCTCGTGGCCGCGTTCCCGGATCAGCCGGAAGGCGCCCTCCAGGATGGCTTCCTTCGTTATGCTTGCGCTCCTCGGCACGGAACTCACCTCGCAATATTATAACGTCTGTTATTATATTTCGCCTGCGGCGTTTTGTCAAGAGCGGCGGCCGCGGATACGCAGCATGCCTGTAGGGGCCGCAGCCCCCGGCTGCGGCCCGTTTCTCCAACCTTCATCCATGTCCGCGGGCGGCCGAGGGCGGCCGCCCCTACAACGGAAATGAACGGCCTCGCGCCACCCACAGGGGCGCTCACGAAGCGCCCTTCAACCCCGGTCGCGCATCCGACGCAGGGCCGCTGGGGGGCCGGCGGCCCCTGCGAACGAGAGCAGGCATCCCCCCCCGGTGGGCAATCCCCCCTTCCCGCGCGGTTTTTGTTGCATTGAGCAATGCAGTATGTTAAAATGAAGGGTAAGCACTCTGTATCCAGCTCATTTTTCCTTTGTGTAGAAAGGGTTTTTTCTATGGAACAAAAGAGAAGCCGGCTGCGGCTCAGCCTGATCCTCGTAACCATCGGCATCGTCTACGGTGATATCGGCACCTCGCCGATGTACGTCATGAAGTCGATCCTCGAGGGCAACGGCGGGATCGGCGCAGTAGATCAGGCCTTTATCATTGGCTCGCTCTCCCTCGTTATCTGGACGATCACGCTGCTGACCACGGTCAAATACGTGCTGATCGCCATGAAGGCGGACAACCATGGCGAGGGCGGCATCTTCTCGCTCTACTCTCTCGTCAAGCAATACGGCAAGGCGCTCATCCTCCCGGCCATGCTGGGCGGCGCCGCACTGCTCGCGGACGGTCTGCTCACCCCGGCCGTCACCGTCACGACTGCGGTCGAGGGTCTGCGAAGCATTCCGGCGGTGGACAAGCTGCTGGGCGTCGGCGAGTGGCCTGTGGTCATCATCACCCTGCTCATCATCTCCCTGCTCTTCTCCATCCAGCACGCCGGCACCAGCAGCATCGGCAAGGCCTTCGGTCCTGTAATGCTCATCTGGTTCGGCTTCCTCGGCGTCACCGGCGTGATGAACATCACGGCGCTGCCCGTGGTGCTCAAGGCCTTCAACCCCATCCACGCCATTCAGGTGCTCCTCAGCCCCGCCAACAAGGCCGGCTTCATGATCCTCGGCAGCGTCTTCCTCGCCACCACCGGCGCGGAGGCTCTGTATTCCGACATGGGGCACGTCGGCAAGGAGAATATCTACGCCAGCTGGCCTTTCGTCAAGCTCTGCCTGATCCTCAACTACCTCGGCCAGGGCGCCTGGATCATCCAGAACCGCGCCAATCCCGTCCTGCTCGCCAGCACCACGGAGATCAACCCCTTCTACATGATGCTGCCCGAGATGCTGCGCCCCGTGGCCATCGTGCTCGGCGCGCTCGCGGCCATCATCGCCTCCCAGGCGCTCATCACCGGCTCCTACACGCTGGTGTCCGAGGCCATTCTGCTCGACCTGCTGCCCCACCTGGAGATCCGTTACCCGGCGGACACCAAGGGTCAGCTCTATATCCCCATTGTCAACCACATCCTCTGGATCGGCTGCAGCCTGGTAGTGCTTTACTTCCGCTCCGGTGCGCGTATCGAGGCGGCCTACGGCCTGGCCATCACGCTCACCATGCTGATGACGACCCTGCTGCTCACGGTCTACCTCGCGAAGCTGCGCAGGAAGCCCGTACTCTCCGGCCTCGTGCTCGTGGTCTTCGGCTCGATCGAGACGATCTTCTTCATCTCCTCGCTCGGCAAGTTCACGCACGGCGGCTATGTCACCGCCCTGCTCACGCTGCTGCTGCTGTGGGTGATGGTGGTCTGGTGGCGCGGCACGGAGCTGGAGCACAAATACTCCCGCCGCCTGCAGATCCGGGATTACATCCCCAATCTCGACCGTCTCAGCCACGATACCGAGCGCGACCTGCTCTGCAACAACCTCGTCTACCTCGGCAGCGGCTCGGATATCGAGACGCTCGACCTCGACACGCTCTACTCCATCCTCGACAAGGACCCCAAGCGCGCGCAGGCCTACTGGTTCGTGAGCGTCAACGTCCTCAACGAGCCGGACACCATGACCTACCAGGTCGAGACCTTCGGGACAGACTTCATCTTCCGCGTGCGCCTGGATCTGGGCTTCAAGTGCAGCCCCCAGGTGAACGTCTACCTGCGGCAGATCGTGCAGGATCTGCAGGCCAGCGGCGAGCTTCCGAATCAGGAGAAGAAATACTCCATCTACGGCGACTCCACCGTCGGCACCTTCAAGTTCTGCGTGCTGCGCAAGTCCGTTCCCTCGATGTCGGAGCTCTCGCAGTTCGACCAGTTCATCCTCAACACCAAGTACGCCATCCGCCGCGCAGCGGGTCAGCGTGTCAAGTGGTACGGGCTGGACAACTCCTCTCTTATCATCGAAAACGTGCCTCTGCTCACCGGCGGGGCCAAAAACGTGAAGCGCATCGTCCGCCGGCAGTGACGGACTCGCTCTTTCGATCATCTATGCAAAACCGCTCCCCTGTCCGGGGAGCGGTTTTTCGTCGTATTCCGTTCAGGTCACGACCGTGCCGAGGGTGAGGATGCCGACGGTGCGGCCGTAGATCGCCGCCAGGTCGCGCAGCGGGAGCGGGTTGACCCCGCGCCCGGCCTCGACGGTGAAGCCGGGGCGGCCGAAGTCCTGGATGAACCAGTCCTTGAAGCCGGCGAAGCCCGACGCGAAGGGCGCGTCCTCCGCCCGGTAGTCCGAGACCTCGGCAAAGAGCGCAGCGATCTGCTCCGCGCCGGGCGGCGCGATATCCAGGTACCTCCAGTAGATGACCTCGCCCTGTGTGTGCCACGCCTGCACGAGCGCCGGGTCGAAGCGCAGCGTGAGATCGTACAGCGCCCGCGCCTCCGGCGCCTGCAGCGGCTCCTCCCCCACAAAGTCGGCCGGCGCCGGAGAGCGCACGCCCTGCGCGAATTTGTTCTCACGCGCCTGCTCCCAGCCCGCCGGGTACTGGAGATTGAGATCCACGCCCGCGAGGTTCGCCTTCCAGCCGCCCGGAAAGGCAAAGCGCGGATAGGCTGCGGCGAGCTCCCGCGCGCGCTCGTAGGCGTCCCCGGAGGTGAGCTCCCCCGTCACGAGATCGACCCCGTCCGGGTTCACGACCGGGACGAGGCAGAGCGTGCAGTAGTCCAGGATCTGTGCGGCGGAGACGCCGTAGAGCTCGCCGCCCGCGTTGAAGGCCGCGCAGAGCTCTTCCGCGAAGCGCAGCAGCAGCGGCGCAGTGATCCACTCGTTGGCGTGCTGCGCCGCAGCGTAGAGCACGCGGTTCTCTCCCCGGCCGAGGCGCAGCGACCAGAGCGGCCTGCCCAGCACGCTTTTCCCGATGCTCCCCGTGACGAGGAAGGGATAGCGCGCGGCGAGCCCCCGAAGGCAGAGCGCCGTCAGCTCCGAAAACCATTCGACCTCCGTCGGCACCACGGCAAAATCCAGCGGGATCACAAGCTGCGCGCCGACGGGCAGATTGTTCGCCGCATAGTCCGGGTTCGCCGCGGCAATGGCGGCGGCGGAGCTCCCGTAGCGCATGGCGAGGGCATAAAAGCTGTCCCCGCGGCGTATGCGGTGCAGCAGATATCCGGTGTACCAGGGCAGCAGGGCGCGGTGGGTCTCCGCCCCCGCGACGGCGTCTACCGCGAGGCCGTTCGCCGTCTGGAAGCGCCGCAGCGCCGCCTGTGTGGCAGCGCCGAAAAGGCCGTCCCGCGCGAGCGGCCCGAAACCCGCGCGAACCAGCGCCAGCTGCAGCAGCTGCACGGCCGGCCCCCGGCTGCCGAATCGCAAAATTCGCATGCTTCTCCCCTCCTTCAGAGAAAAACTATGCGCATTTTTCGTCAAATATGCCAAAAATCGTCCCTGTTTTTTGACTTGTGCGGCAGGGGCAATTCCTGTATAATGTATGCGGACCATTATGGCCCGCCATTTCATCGCGGGCGCGGCTCTCCACTTCTCGGTCGCGTTCAGCTAAAAAAGGAGGAAAAGTTCAGCCCCGAGGCTCGGGGTGCGGCAGTGTGGAGACCTGCCGTAATGCGGCGCCGTCCATCGCGGCGGGCCGCGAGGGCATTTCAGGCGGAGGCCGGATGCCCGGAGCCGGAAACATGGCAGAAGTTCGTCTGGTAAACATCAAGAAGGTCTATCCCTACGTCAGCGGCGAAGAGAAAAAGAAGAACAAGAAAAAGAACGCTGACGAACCCGAAAAGAAAAAGGTCAACCTGCAGATCACCGATGAAGGCGTCGTCGCCGTCCAGCAGTTCAGCCTGGATATCGCCGACAAGGAGTTCATCGTGCTGGTCGGCCCCTCCGGCTGCGGCAAGTCCACCACCCTGCGCATGGTCGCGGGCCTGGAGGAGATTTCCGGCGGCGAGCTGTACATCGACGGCAAGCTGATGAACGACGTCGCGCCGAAGGATCGCGATATCGCCATGGTTTTCCAGAACTACGCCCTGTATCCCCATATGACCGTGTATGACAACATGGCCTTCTCCCTCAAGCTGCGTCACGCCCCCAAGGACGAAATCGACAGGAAGGTCCGCGAGGCCGCTGAGATCCTGGACATCACCCAGTACCTCAACCGCAAGCCCAAGGCTCTGTCCGGCGGCCAGCGCCAGCGTGTGGCCATCGGCCGCGCCATCGTCCGTGACCCGAAGGTCATGCTGATGGACGAGCCTCTGTCGAACCTGGACGCCAAGCTCCGCAACGAAATGCGCGCCGAGATCATCAAGCTGCGCAACCGCATCAACACCACCTTCATGTACGTCACGCACGACCAGACCGAGGCCATGACCCTGGGCGACCGCATCGTCATCATGAAGGACGGCTACATCCAGCAGATCGGCACCCCGCAGGAGGTCTTCAACCATCCCTCGAACCTCTTCGTGGCCGGCTTCATCGGCATGCCGCAGATGAACTTCTTCGACGCCGAGCTCAAGCGCGAGGGCGAGAAGTTCTTCGTCGAGATCGGCGGCTACCGCGTCGAGCTCGATCCGGAGAAGGAAGAGCGCCTGCTGAAGAACAACGTGCAGAGCCAGCCCGTTACCCTGGGCGTGCGCCCCGAGCACACCAACATCGGTCAGAGCGGCGTGGCTGCGAGAGTCGACGTCAGCGAGATGATGGGCTCCAGCGTGCACCTGCATCTGAACGCCGACGGCAAGGACGTGATCGTGATCGTCCCGACCATCGACCTCAAGGATAACTTCCACCAGGGCGACATCGTCCACTTTGCCTTCAACGGCAACGTTGCCCACGTCTTCTCCAAGGAGACCGACAAGAACCTCGAGTTCTGATTTCGTCAACGCAATCAATTGAAAAAGCACGCCCCCCTCGGGGCGTGCTTTAGCTTGTCGGCACATTGTCGCCAGGCTGAAGCCAAAAGCGGCGGCTTCTCTTGCAGTTTCTGCTTTTGCAGGCTTGAAGCAGAAGAGGAGAATCCCGTCCCCTCTTCACAGTCTCCCCTATGCAAATCCATCCCGTTCGCCCCGGTCTTATCCGCTGCCCTTTATTAACAAAAGAACATAAGCGAAAGAAGAAAGGAAACACACATGAAAAAGCCGATCACCAACAAACTTCTCTGGATCTTTGCCATCGGCCAGTTCGGCTGGAGCCTGTTGTCCGGCATCGTGACCAACTGGATGGTGTATTACTACACCGGCAGCCCCGACGCGCAGAACCCAAACACCGGCATCTTCGCCTCCGGCATCACGCAGAACCCCATCCTCTTCAAGCTCACCCTCTTCGGCCTCGTGCTCGCCGTCGGCCGCATTTTCGACGCCATAACAGACCCCCTGATCGCCGGCTGGTCCGACCGCGCCCGCTATAAGGGCGGCCGCCGCATCCCCTTCATGAAGGCCATTGCGATCCCCTTCGCGCTGGTTACGATCGGCCTCTTCACCATTCCGCAGACCGGCATCATCGCCGTCAACGACGCGCTGCTCTTCGTGCTGCTGCTCTGCTTCTATCTCTTCATGACCATCTTCTGCACGCCCTACAACGCCCTCATCGCAGAGCTTGGCGACACGCAGAAGCACCGCATCAACGTCTCCACCTACATCTCCTTTACCTTCATCGTCGGCCAGAGCCTTTCCTTCATGATCCCGAACCTGGCCGGGATGCTGCAGGGCGCCGTGGGGCAGGCCGGCTCCATCCGTCTCGCCGTCGCCATCATGTCCGTCATCGCCTGCGCGGCCATGCTCATCCCCTCCCTGTACATCAAGGAGCGCGATTATATCGACTCCAAGCCCAGCGACACCAAGCCCTTCCGCTCCCTGCTCAAGACCTTCTCCAACGGGCAGTTCCGCCGCTTCGTGTACAGCGACGTGATCTATTTCTTCGCCCTGACCCTCTTCCAGACCGGCCTGGCCTTCTATGAGACCAAGCTCATGGGCATTGAGGACACCTGGACCTTCCCGCTCACCGCCACGATGACCGCGCTGAGCGTACTGCAGTACCCGCTGGTCAACAAGCTCGCGCCCAAGCTCGGCAAGAAGAAGCTCATCATCACCGGCTTCTTCGCCTACTCCGCGGTCTTCCTCATCACGGCGCTCTGCGGCAGGGGCCTTGTCTGGGGCTTCATCGTCGCCGTCTGCGCCTCCGTCCCCATGGCGATCCTCGGCATCCTGCCGCAGGCCTGCGTAGCGGACGTGGCGGAACTCAGCCGCCTCGAGACCGGCGAGGATCGCAGCGGCATGTTCTTCGCCGCGCGCACCTTCGCCTTCAAGATGGGCCAGGCCATTGCCATGGTCGTCTTCACGTCGATCACCGTCGCCCAGACCACGGGCAGCTACCGCGCCACCGCCTGGGTCGCCTTTGTGACCTGCCTCATCGGCGCCTGCCTCTTCTTCCTCTATAACGAGAAAGGCATCCTCTCGAAGATCGAGGCGCTCAAGGGAAAGGAATAATACTGATTATATGACGGCGAAACGCAAAATGCGTTTCGCTGTCATATCGGCTTTACGGGCTGGGACAGAGAAACTCTTTGCCGTCCCCGCGCGCCGTAGTATAAACAGCAAAAAACTGCACCGGATTTTCCGGTGCAGTTTTTTGCGTTTATACTATTCTTCAATAAGAATAGTATTAGGCAGATCAGGCCTTTGCGGCTTCCATGCCGGCGGCCAGAGCGGCCTTGTTGCCTTCCAGGAAGCGGGCCTTGCGTTCGCCGAGCTCGATACGGATGGCCTCGACCATCTTGTCGGTGTCGCAGACCTCAGTGGCCTGCATGAGCGCGCCCAGGATCGCGACGTTCGCGCCCTTGGGATTCTTGACCGCCTCGGCAATGCCGTTGGCGTCACAGTAGACGACCTTGATGTCGTCACGCTCGGCCTTGCGGTCGATGATGGAGGAGTTGATCACGAGCACGCCGCCGGGCTTGACGGAATCCTCAAACTTGAGCAGGGAGGGCAGGTTCATCGCCACAACGGCGTCGGCCTTGTCGACCATCGGGGTGCCGATCGGATCGTCGCTCACGATGACGGAGCAGTTGGCCGTGCCGCCGCGCATCTCAGGGCCGTAAGAGGGCAGCCAGGAGACGTGCTTGCCTTCCAGCATGCAGGCCATAGCCACAAATTTACCGATCAGGAGCATGCCCTGACCACCGAAGCCGGCGAAAAGATAACGTTTCGTCATTTCTGTTCAGCCCCCTTATCTTTGTACACGCCCAGCGGGTAGTAGGGGATCATGTTCT
>OCTX012256232.1_pt1 | contig 19783 bp, 10 predicted proteins | sample 1539691 | NCBI WGS metagenome assembly OCTX01 (sample SAMN02144231, study PRJEB22623) | gut metagenome | biome: sheep rumen | host: Ovis aries | place: New Zealand
TCGATATCTACCACCTTGCTTTCGCCAACCTCCACTTCTACTTGCTTGTAGGCTTTCAGAGTTTTCAGTGGACCCTGCTTGTCTGCCATGTTCCTAACATAAACCTGTACGGTTTCCAATCCCTTGCGAGCACCAGTATTCTTAACGGTCACACGTACCTTGTTATTTTTATAGACTGGCTTTGAGATGGCAAAGGTGGTGTAGCTCAGTCCGAAACCGAAGGGGAACAGTGCCTCGCCTGTATAATAGCGATAGGTACGGTTCTTCATGGTGTAATCCAGGAAGTCGGGCAATTCTTCGGTGCTCTTATAGAACGTGATGGGTAGTTTACCGCTAGGATTGCTGTCACCCATAAGAACACCAGCTAATGCTGATCCACCCAGTTCTCCAGCATACCACCACTGGATGATGGCGTCGCAGGTCTCAAGTTCTGGAGTCAGTGCCATTGCAGAGCCAGAGCAGTTGACGAAGACAACCTTCTTGCCTGCCTTGTGGAGCATGGCCAGCATGTCGCGCTGTGCTTGAGGCAGTTCGATGCTGGTACGGTCGCCACCCTTGAAGCCGGGTTCGCTGACTTTCATTTCCTCACCTTCCAGACTGGGCGAGATGCCACCTACGAAGATAATGGTCTCTGCATTGCCAATCTGTGCCAACAGTTCCTGTTGGGTTGGGTTTACTTTCTTCTTGATATCGAAGTTCAAGGCACCATACCCCGTTTCCTGCACGTAGTCTATCTGGATGCGATAGTGCTCGCCAGCCTTCACCTTCAGTTCCTTCTTGTCTCCCTGAATACGATGGCGCACCTTCCAGATGTCAACCAATGTGTCGCTGTTCACAATCAGGCGCATTTTGTCGTCTGCACTGATGTCGAAGATGAGCGTTTCGTCTTCTGTGGGTTTGAAGATGCCATCCAGACGGGCAGAGAAATTCTCTAAGTTTACGCCAGGGGCAAACACGGTGTTACCTCCATTACTCAAGTGAATGGGATCTTTGATGTGAACGGTGGTCACAGGCTCTCCCTTCATCTCGGTATTGTTCCAATAGATGGCTTGCATGCCCTGATATCCCAAGGGTCCCTGCACCTTGTCGAAACGGCTGATGAATGATTCATTGCGGGTCAGTCCGCAGCCTTGGATATAGCGAATCTTGGCTGTGGGTGTCTGTGCTTTGAAATATCTATTGATACCTTCCAGGGCGGTGATGGTACGGGTGGGGTAGCCCGAATAGTTGCCCCACATCATCACGGAATCGTTGGCATTCGGTCCCATCACCACCAGTTCTGTGGGCTGCGATTGAGTCAATGGCAATACTCCATTGTTTTTCAGCAATACAATGCTTTTCTGAGCCATATCCAATGCCAGCTTCTTATGTTCCTTCGAAGCGATGACGCTTTCTGGTATCTTAGTCCATGCGTTTGCTTCGTCGCTGTCGAAGTCGCCCAGTTCAAAGCGGGCGATGAGCAGACGTCGCAGACTCTTATCAAGATCGGCCTCCTTGATGTCGCCACGCTTGATGGCTGCAGGCAGGTTCTTGTATTCCGAACCACATTCCACGTCAGTACCAGATAGTACGGCTTTTGCCGAAGCAGCAGCATTGTCCTTTGATACGTTATGCCATTTGGGCAGGAAGTCACGAATGGCTCCGCAGTCGCTGGTTATCAGACCTTTGAAGTCCCAAAGGTCGCGCAGAATATGCTGTTCGTAACGGGCATTACCACAGCAGGGGTCACCATCAATGCGCTGATAGGCGCACATCACCTCAGCCACGTTTCCTTCTTGCACCAAAGCCTTGAAAGCGGGCAGATAGGTTTCCCAGAGGTCGCGCTCGGGCAGGTTCTCAATGTTGAAGGTGTGACGGTTCCACTCAGGACCGCTATGCACAGCAAAATGCTTGGCACAGGCCAGTAACTTACGATATTTGCTCACGCCCAGGTCTTCGCCCTGATAGCCAACACCTTGCAGACCGCGCACCACAGCCAGTCCCATCTTGGTGGTAAGATACGGGTCTTCGCCATAAGTCTCTTGTCCACGACCCCAACGCGGATCACGGAAAATGTTGATGTTGGGTGTCCAAAATGACAGACTCTGATAGCGCTGGATATTTCCAGAACGCTTAGCCTGTTGGGCCTTGACGCGAGCCTCGTCGCTGACGGCAGTAAACACTTTGTGCACCAAAGCATCGTCCCATGAGGCAGCCATTGCCATCGTGATGGGGAATACGGTGGCATAGCCGTTGCGTCCCACACCATGCAGCGCCTCGTTCCACCATTGGAACTGCGGGATGCCCAGTCGTGGAATAGCTGGCGATGTGTCCATCATCAGCTTTACTTTCTCGTCCAGTGTCAGTCGTCCTAACAAGTCGTCAGCACGTTGTTCGGCTGTCAACTGAGGATTCTGGTAGGGCAGCATTTGGGCGTTTGCTCCTATTGCCACCAATACTAATAACGCGGTTAGTATTTTTCTCATGCTGTTGTTATTTGATAATGATTTTGAACTTTGTTCGAGCTCGTTCACGTTTGGAAATGAGGACAAGCTCTCATTTCTCTCACTTAATTACGACCTTCTTGCCGTTCTGAATGTAGATTCCCTTGGTAGGATTGTCAACGCGCGCGCCTTGGAGGTTGTAGAAAGTATCGTCAGCAGACTGCGTCTTTCGGACTGTTGAAATGCCTGTCGTCATACTGATGAGCTTGATAACTGCAGTCGCTTGGTTGTTGCCAAAACGAATCGCCATGCTACCTGAAGCTGGCGTAGATAGAGTGTATTCGTGGGTTTCAATGGTTTTGCCTGTCCGGAGCGGGAAAGTTCCGCTGTCAGTATTAAATTCATTAGCGCCTAACTTTGATACGTATGCCAAATCACCTGTGTCTACATTCGTGTAGGCTGTCACTTCCACTGATGTTATCGTGATACCTGCTGGCAGGTTAATAGTATAGTCGGTGTTGCGTGAGAACTTGATACCCGTAAAGTCGCTAGTGACATGTCCTTCACTATAATCCTTACCCGAGACGGTGATGCTGATATCACCGAAGTTCCAGCCTTCATCGTGTGTGGCAGGTGAAATGGTGTACGTAGTGCCCGTTTCACCACGAGAAACGGTAGGAATGGTGGAGAGAATGTATGTTGCATCATTGCCTAATGTGGCGCCTGCACCCTCTGTTCCAGTCAGCGTAGCTGGAACGTCGGCGGCTGCAATCTTGGTATAGTTGTATGGCACAGACACAATAGAACCGGCTTGTGAGTTTGCAAAACTATTATCCTTAGCTGTTACATTACGGTTGGCCCCACTGCCATCTAATGGCTTGTTGACACCTGCAGCAGCATAGTTACCCTCAACCAATGCTTTGCTGTAACTGTTAATGGTCATGCCAACACTATTGCCGGGGCAGTTGTGATAGTTGTTGACAAGGTGTATGAAACAGTCGTCTGCTTGCGGAAGGCGACGCATACACTTTTGTCCCCAGATATTACATGCAAAGGTCATGTGAATCACCATTTCATGATTGCTGACCCATCCGCAACCGCAAGTGTAGGCATGTGAGTAACTGCGGTCTGTATAGTAGAAGTGGTTATAGGTATAGGTGGCCCAGTCGCATACCTTGCTGTCCAGGGCACCATCTTGAGAGTCCACAAACGTGCAATGGTCAATCCAGACGTGCTTTCCCTGGTTGGTAATGAGGTCAGCACCGTCAATGTCAACAGCTCCAGGGCCTATCAGTGAGAGGTTGCGAATAATGATATTCTCGCTCGAAGTCTCAATGTGGAAGATACCTGATTTATTGGGTAGGGTATAGGATCCTGTTTTCTGATATTGGAGTTCCATGATGGCTTTCTTGGTGAAAAAGGCACGCTCGTCACATGTCACTGTTGTGCCATCAGGCAGAGTTCCTGTATGTTGATTTGTACTACTCAGTCCCTCTAATCCTTGTGCTTTTAGATAAGCTATATCATCAGCGGTTAGATAGAACTTTGTACACAGACGGGCATTGTTGATACCGATGATGGTCTTGTTCTTGGTAGATGACAGCTTCATGGTCTCTCCAATGGTGAAGTCGCCATTGGAACCGTCGAAGATGATAATGTCGTTCTTGGCGATGGCCTGCTTGATCTGTGCGTCATCAGTTTTTCCATCACCGAGGGCTGTTAACGTAATGGTAGATGAATTAGAAAAATTACCTCCATTTAAAATGTACGCAGTGCCTGTTTCGTCAGAGCAGGTAGCCCAGCCCCAAGGAGCAACGTTGTTATTGGCCATAGCAGGTACAATCACTATGGCACTCAAGATAATCATTAAAATTTTTTTCATCATTTTGTTTATTTAGTTGTTACGATTTCATTCATGTAAAGTTCCAGATTGGTATATCCCTCCTTATCTGTCAGGTTTCCATCTGCTGCATTGTTGGGATTAAGCCCGTGCTGGCGTTCCCATTCGTCAGGCATGCCGTCGCCATCGGTATCCTTAGGCGCCTTCTTGCTTTTCAGTTCAGGCCAAGGACTCGTACCGATATGTACGTCGTTCTGCGTGTTGATAATGCCTGGGGCACAACCTTCTCCTGTGAAGGTGGCCTTGCCCTCGCGAACATCCTTGACGATGATGGCATCCAGTTGGTCGCGATGTAGACTGGCTCCCGCCTTCTCGAGCACTAACTCGTAGGCTCTTTCGGCAGAGTGAGTGGTAACGGGAGCAAAAGGCATAGGCTCTCGCATTCGGATGGTGTCTTGTGTGGTTGCCGTGTAGGTTCCGTCATTTCCATTGCGGTCTATCTGGTTCCATACGCCATAATCCCAGTTGTGTAGCGTCACCTCTGGGTATTTCGAGTTCACATTACCATCTACATAGTATTTCCCCCAAATGTGCCACATCTTATCCCATACATTTGGACGAGCAGTCCCATGGTGTGTATATTGCGATGTCCTGATGTTGGGAGCTGCGATACGCATGCCACGCAAATCAGTTGGTGTACCAGGGCCTGGCTTATAGTAATTGTTCACGATGTTCACCGTCATGGCTTCACCACCATAGCAACCATTTTCCGTCCAGTTATAGATGACGTTGTTGCGAAGGTCCATTCGCTCGTCCTCTTGGGTAAAGGCACTAGGACCGAGTCTGGGTGTGCGAGAGGTGTGATGAGCTATCAGGTTGTGATGATACGAGGCTCCGCTTCCACCCCAATTGCCGCCATATCCATGTTTGCCTTTCTTGTGACCGGCATTGTTCAGGCTTTGTGCTACGATGCACCATTGCACTGTGAAGTTCTGATTGCCAAATACGGACAGACACTCGTCAATAGACCAACTGATAGAGCAATGGTCTACTATGACATCATGACATCTGCTGCCTCCCAGTCCGTCGCCCTCGTGGTGGGCTACTTGGTGATTGCCCAATCTAAAGCGTAGATAGCGAATGATGTTGTTCGATCCTACGGAAACGGGATAATCTGCCAAACAGATGCCATCGCCAGGAGCCGTTTGTCCGGCAACGGTGGTGTTCTCTGTAAAGTGTAGGGGAGACTTCAGGAAGATGGTTCCTGACACATCGAAAACGATGGTCTTGGGCCCCGGTTGTGCGTTAGCCCATCGTAGCGAGCCTTTTTGATTGTCGTCTTCCAGGGTGGTAACATGATAAACCTTACCACCTCGACCTCCCGTGGCGTGGCGTCCGAATCCCTCAGCACCGGGGAAGGCAAGCAATTCCCGCTGTGCCATTGTCGTAACACTGCACAGCATCGTTATCATGAATAGGAAGTTGCGTAAAAATCGCTTCATCTTCGTTAATTAAGTAGTTTGTTTTTAATATCTCTGCAAAGGTACTGTTTTTTCTTCAAACTTCCAAATAATCGATAGGAAATCCCTAAAATGATAGGATTTCCTGTGAACGGACTAACATATACGACATCTTCAAACGAGAAGACGTCTCAGTAGCCTTATTATATAAGGTGTCATCTATTCTGGGGCACGATTTCTTCATGGAAATCTCCGAAGATCTGCGAAAGTCTCAGACAGAAGCATCTCCCTATAGCATTACACCACAACCCAAATCGGGTAGGAGGTAAGTAGTAGCTTCTTGCATCTGTTTCTCCTAGAGAAACACAGTGTTTCCTTCGGAGAAACAGAGTGTTTCTTTAGGAGAAACACTTCGTTTCTGACTATGGAACGGTTGGGAAACACTATTTCTTAGCTTTCCGTTTGGCTTTGCGCGCTTTCTGGCGAGCTTTGAAATCGTTGTAGATGTTCAGAGCTGCAGGGTATCCAGCGCCTAAAGCCTTACGATAGGCCCAGTCTGCATCATCATAGTTGCCTAACTTCTCCAATGATACAGCCATGAAGTAATAAAGATCTGCAGTATGATAACGCTTTTGCAAAGCACTGTCTGCATAGGCTACCGTCATTACAGAGTCACCTGCTTCGAAAGCATCGTAGGCCAATTGGTACAATCGCAAAAACTCTTTACGACGTACGATGGAGTCTGCAGATGTTTCTCGAGTAATGGCAACATCATCCACATTGCGAGCTCTTGACCAGTAGTAGCCACCACCATCGAAATGCGGTTCTGCAGCAACACCACCGTATTTGTCATTCTCAGACTGTGAGCGCAATCCTTTATGATAATGTGACTCCTGGGCATAGGCTATTCCTGTGCCGATGAAAAGTAGGGTAGTTAAAATCAGTTTTTTCATTGTGTTTTTTGTGAATAGCGAGGGCGAACCTTGATGGTCCGCCCTCGGAGCTATTAATAAAGAGAGGCTTGATTACTTCTGCTTGTTCTTTGCAACCATTCCAGGTCCGTCAAAGGCTGTGGCGGCATTCCATGTGTGGGTAGCCAACACCGTCTTCATGCTGTCCTTAGACAGAGTCATGGTTACTGTGAAGTCGTTGGGACATCTGCCACCAGTGGTGTCAGCGCAGAACGTAGGAATCATCACCTTCTGAACGATGTCGTTTTCTTCGTTAGAAAGTGCAGAAACCTTGTTGAAGTTGTTGCGAGCATAGTCCTCAGTGACGTACATTGGATGCTCGATGAATTTGATTTCACGTGTACCGCTGGCATAGTCATCAGGATAGATTTCCTCTGTCAATATGGCGTTGTAGAAAGTAACTGCTGCTGGTCTCAAACTTCCAGCGTTCAGCTCAAAGGAGATCCAGTAGTCCTGCACGTCACCCTGTGTGTGATCTGCAAAAGGATCGCCTGTGATGTCTTTGTCTCTGTCGCAGCTAACGAACGTAGCGCTCATGGCTACAAAAGCCAGAAACACGGTTACATATTTATAAATCTTCATATCTTTAAACTTTTAACTTTAAACTTTTACTTACCGTTACGGAGCTTGGAAGCACCGGCACCACTCAAGTAGATGGGTGAATTCAACACGGCGGAAGTCTGCTTATAATACAGGCCTTCGATACCATTGTCAGTATGGTGGTCTGTACCCTTAGGAGTTGCTCCAATGTAGTACTTCTGGTTGGGTGACTCCATCAAGTCAGTGGCAGTCAATGTCTCATCCAAGTGAACAACCAACTCATCAGTTCCATGAGGATAAATACCCTCACCGCCCTTGATGAACTTACCAGGAGCATTTGATGTAGCATTGAAAGCATTCGAAACAAATGGCTGACCATTGGTCAAGTATGGATCGTTGGTGGTCCAGTTGTTGTAGATGTCGAAGGTAACCTTACCAGATCCGTCACCACCCTGGATGTTACGGGTATCCCAGCCACCAGGTGCGAATTGACGGTTCTTGTCGGCTTCGTCCTTGGTATTGATAATCACGTTATCATGGAATGCCAGGAAAGAACCTCCAGGATTAAAGCGAGTGTTCACAATGACTTGCTTGTTCGTGGTACAGAAATTCACGAAGGTATTGTGGTGAATGTTAATGTTCCAACGTACGCTTTCGTCCCACATGAGGTTTCGGTTGTTATCTGTGAGGAGTCCGCCCTTTTGACAATCGTAGAATACGCAACCACTGATTTCGACATCTTTCAGGATGTTCGACTTCGGTTTACCGTTGTGGTCACCAAAGATATACCAGTATCCGCCGAGTTTTGCATCATAATAACCGCTATTGTAATGCTCACAGTCAATCATGCGGATGTGCTGGATATAGAAGTCGTTAGAACCCTGGATACGGAAGAATCCACGAATCAGACCCTGGAACGAGCAACGGTGCCACTCCAGCGTGGTCACGTTGATACCCATACCGTTAGAGTACATGTTCATGAAGTAGTTACCGCAGGCATTCTTGATTCCCTCCTGAGCTGTGCCATAGTTACCAGCCTCAGGTACGTCAATATCGAGATCCATGAAGCGGATGGAGTCGATGTCAAGCGTGATAGAAGCGTTCTCACCAGATACTGGCTGGCGGCCCAGCATGAAGTTACAGCTGTTGACAGCGTTACCCGTCTTAGTCATACCGCTCAAGTAGAACTTGGCGCGTCCCTTACCAGCAGCCAAATCCTCAGGATTGGTAGCCAGGGTGAAGCCCTTGTAAACCTGAACATTCGAACTGATGAAGTAGGTCTTACCACCTTCCAGATAGAATACCTGATTCTCGGCTGTTACGCTGCTGGCGCAATAGTCGTCAAGCACCTTGTCAATCTTGCAGGCATTGTACTTAGAAATATCATAGATGTTCCAAGTAGCGGGATCTGTACCCAAGGTATCATTCTGCCATACTCGGTGATTAATGATGATAGGTGGTGCAGGATCACCCTTAGTACGCTTCATCGTGGTGTTGTATACGGCATCAATACCAATGTCGATAGAATTATCCCATGCATTGATGTTATAAGCCGAGTTGTCTGACAGGCCTTCAACAACAATCTCACATGTACCATCCTCTTTCCATGCAGATGCAGGAATCTCATAGTGAGCAAACTGAGCAGGAACTGTAGCGTCAGGAGTAGAAGCGTTGGCCTCAATTGTCAGGAAGTCAACCTTCAGTATGTTCTTGTCAGCATCCAAGAAGTTCCAGTACTCACGGAAAGTCTTCTTCTCTTCGTCCTTATACTTGGCAATACTGCGGTTCAAGGTAATCTTCATCGAGGTCTTGGTTATGTCGGATATCTGAATAACGTAGGGCACCCAAGTACGGGGGTCAGTTTCCCTTGAGAAGTAGTCGGCCCACTCACGCAGGTTACCCCAGCCATACCAGTCGGAGTTCTTGCTGTCGTTCATCCATGCTTCACCTTTCACATGCAGCAAGTCGTAAACGTTGGCCTCATTGTTCCATAATTTATGATTTGCCTTGTCGAAGGAGTTCAGGGCACGAATGGCAAACCAATAAGTGCTCTGGTAGTTCAGGTTCTCAATGATGAGATTGTAACGCTCTGGGTCAGCCACAACGATATGTCCGTGCAAATACTTTCCATTTTCCTCGTTGAGACATTCCTGCCATCCGGGACCACCATCAGATACGAATCCTGTAGGTGTAGTCCAGATAATCTCATAGGCAACAGCATCGTTCACAGTATTCCAGAATAGGTTCATGGTATTGTGGTCGGTAATGACGCTGTTGTATGGGTCAGTGTCTCCCTTACCCGTATTGTTGTCACAACGGAATGTTGGGCGAGACAGACGGTCTATATTGGCATCTCCCTTATAACTCTTGTCTATATCTTCCTTACAGGAGAAGAAGGCTAGAGTGGTCAGCAGAGCCATCGATAATAAATATATCTTTTTCATATTCTTCATTCTTTCTGAAAAAATTAGGAATTATTGATTAATATCCATAATAGTTGGTGTATGCACCGCTTGAGCGGGCAATAGCCTCCTCAGGAATAGGTAAGAGATAACGAACGGCCGGCAGACGGCTGATGTTGTCCTTGGCATCGTCTGTAATGTTGAATGCCGAAGCTACACCGCTGTTGTTTACCACTACGATATTGTCCTGCTCGTTGGTGCGGATATATCCGTACAAGGAGAATTTAATCTGGTTACGGATGTTACCATCGGTTCCCCAAGCCAGTGACGATGAGGTCCAAGCAATGTCTTTGCCGCTGGCATCCAAGCCTGTTATTGTCTTTCCTGAAACTGCCTCACAAGACAAACCTTCATCAGCTATATATGTTTCGACCTTCTTACTTGTTGGGTTGGCAATGTTCTTATACGGATTCACGAGATAGAACATATACACACTGTTGTTGGGGAAGTTAGGATCGTTATAGTTCTTAACATAAAAACCATACAGGTCGATAACAAAGTCGTTGTTGTAGTCTACACCGTCATACTCGCTGACCATATCCATATAGCCTGATGTACCGCTCTGTCCCTCAGCAACGGCATAGTAGGCGAGGAAAGTCATGAAGACCTTCTCTGCATACTTGTTGTTACGAACGAGGTCCTTCCAACGCATGTTCTCACCAGCAAACTCCCACTTGCGCTCGTCGAGGACGAGGTTGAGGAAGTCTTCCTTGGTGGTAGCAGCAGCAACGTATGCGTCAACCATATCAGCCTGATTCTCAGCAGTAAAAGCACGGCGACGAACAGTCTTCAGAGCCTCTTTGGCATCCTCCGTAGGACCATTGTTAATCTCGTTGTCTGCCTCGGCAAACATCAGCAGCACGTCAGCGTAGCGGATGTAAGCGAAGTTGATACCGGTAGCACCTGTGGTAGTCTTACCCAGACCATTGGTGTTCCACAACTTTGACCACTTGTTGTTGTGAATCGTATAGTCGTTACCACGTAGTGTGGGCAGACCCTGATTGGAGTAGTACCACAGACCGGTGACAAAGTCACGGCGCAGGTCTTTTTCGTTAAAGAGGTAACGATAGAAGGCAGAGGTTCGTACGCCACCGTCTGCTTTACCCCAAGCAGAATTGCTGTAATCGGTAGCGTCACCGGTATCCACACCATTGGTGGGACCCTGTGCATAACCCCAGTTTCCGTTTGTCTCCTTAGCAAAAGGAATCTCGAAGATGGGATCGTCACCTGTGGTGGCAATGAAGTTACACTCGTCTACAAATACATCGCGGAAGCTCTTGCTCAGCGAGTGACCTCCGGCGTCGATAATCTTCTTGGTATAGTCACGCGCAATCTGATAGTACGCCTTGTAGTTGGATGGACGGGTCATGCTGTAGTTCTTGGTGTCACCCTCAGCGTGGTTCAGCGAGTAGCCACCAGCCTGCAGTGCCAGGCGGGCAATCATAGCGTAAGCAGCCTCCTTAGTGATACGCTCGGGAGCAGACACCTTACTGTCCTTGTCAGAGTACATATACTCAGCAGCATAAACCAGATCAGCAATCAGTGCATCGCTGATGTCCTGGCGCTTAACAATGGCAGGATTCTGATTATCTGTTTCATAAGTAGCCTGCAGCGTGAAGGGGACATCACCCCAATAGCTGATGAGCTCATGGTAGAACATAGCGCGCATTACCTTTGCCTCACCCATCATCTGTGTCAGTTCGGTAACTTTAGGCACCTGGATAGTTGAAACAGAACCGTCGGGATTCTCCTGAACACCATCCTCAGTCTCTTCCTTATAAATGCTACTATTCTGTAGGTTAAAGATGAACTCGTTGGCAGTCTCCACTGCTGAGTAGAGATTATTCCAAAGAGTTTCCACATTACTGGCATCCGAGCGGACATCGAAACGGCGGGGCTGGTTGCCTGAAGCTGCTTCGTTGCTGTTGGCATAGAAGTCAACGTCGCTGTTCAATTGGAAAGTACTGTAAAGGTTGTTACCAAACAGTCCGTCAGAGCAAACCTTGGCATAGACGCCATACAGTGCTGTGCGTGTCTCACCTTCGGAGCCGTACACCAGGTCGGTGCTTGCTGCGTTGGAGGCTGGGTCAACATCCAGGAAGTCGCTGCACGATGTCAGCGCCAGCATAGCCAGTCCACTGAAAAATATCTTGTTAAGTTTCATAATTTTCATTTTTCTATTATCAATTTTCAATTAGAATGTTACGTTGACACCGAAAGAGAATTGGCGTGCACGTGGATAGCGGTTGTAGTCCATAGAAGGAGTCAGACCAGACTGTACATCCACCTCAGGATCGTAACCGGAATATTTGGTCAGGATAAAGAGGTTAGAGGCAGAAGCATATACGCGTACTTTATTAATAAAGAATTTCTTTGAAACCTTGCTAGGCAGTGTGTAGCCGATAGTTACGTCAGAGCAGCGGATGAATGAGCCGTCCTCAACGAAAGCATCGAGCATGATGTTGGTTACCACGTCAGAGGGGTTCCACATACGTGCATTGGCATTCATGTCCTTATACAGGCCAGGCATACCGTCCAAGTTGGTGTTTTTGTAGAGACCTTCACCCGTGATAACACGACCAGTGTAGTCGAGGAATCCGTCAGGAGCTGAATAGCGCCAACGGCCTTCGCCGTACTTGGCATAAACATTCCAGAAAGTGTACTGGCTGCTCGATGAACTTGACAGCGCGTAAGCAGTAGCGTTGTAAACGTCGAAGTCGAGCATATAGGTGAAGTTGGCTACGAAGTCGAAGTCCTTCCACTGGCCGCTGATGCCGAAACCGCCCTGCCACTTTGGAGTGGTGTTACCAATTACAGTCTTATCGTTCTGGTCAATTTGTCCGTCGCCGTTCAGGTCTCTGATCTTAATCTTACCAGGCATGGTAGAGTATCCAGAGTTTGAGTTAGCGAGTACACCGTTGCCAGAGTTGCCCTCATAACCGTCGGTGATGGTACCGCCAATATGAATGCCGTTGATGGTACCCTTACCCTTCGGGGTTGCGGTATAGCTAGATGTAGATGGATAGGTAAACTCATCCCAGGTGTAAAGACCGTCGTAAACATAACCGTACATCAGACCGAGTTCACCGCCAACTTCCAGCAGGTAGTCGTTCTGGTCAGAAGACTTCCAAGCACCGGCGTAGTTGTAGATGCGGGTGTCGGTAGCGTTCAACTCCTTAACAGTCATCTTGTTGTGACCTAAGGTGAAGTTGGCACTCAGTACATAGTCCTTGCCACGGAGAATGTCGCCATTGACGGTCAACTCCCAACCGTTGTTCTGTACCTTACCGATGTTCTGCATCTGCTTGCTGTAACCAGATACGCCTGGGATGGGTGAGCTATAAAGCAGGTCACGGGTAGTGTTCCAGTAGAACTCTGGGGTAATGGTCAGACGACCACCGAAGAGTGAGATATCCAAAGCTAAGTTACGGGTAATGGTAGTCTCCCACTTGATGTCCTTGTTAGGATAGCTGCCGGGAAGACCATAATAAAGTTCACCGTTTGACATGGTGGTTGAAGCAAATTCAGGACCACCTGAGTTGTTGGTGGTGTAGAGGAAGCGCCAGAGGTCATCGTTAATATTGTTGTTACCGGCGAGACCGAAAGCAGCACGGAGCTTCAACTGGTCAATCCACTTCACGTCTTTCAGGAACTTCTCCTGTGAGATAACCCATGCACCAGAAACAGAGGGGAAGTAACCCCACTGGTTACCTGAAGCGAACTTCGAGCTACCATCAGCACGGAAGGTAGCAGAAAGCAGGTAGCGGTGATCCCAGTTGTATGAAACCTGACCGAAGAAAGATGCGGTACGGTTAGGTGTAGAGCGGAGGGTATAGGTGCCCTGAGCGTAAGGCTGGCCGAGAGCCATGTTGTTGATGGCGGTCTCAGCATCTATACCCTTGTCAAAGAGGTGAGCGGTCTGCTTGTTCTCCTTATACTGGGTGTGATAGATTTCCTGACCGAGCAGGAATGAGAAGTTGTGCTTATCCTTCAGCGTCATGTCGTAGCTGGCGGTGTTGGTCCAAGTGTAGGTCTCGGTGGTACGCTTGGTCAACTCAGCTACTGGCATCTGCTGGTGAACAGCCTGCTGACCTGTAGAGGTCAACCAGCCATAGTAACGCTCTGTGTCACGGAAAGAAATGGTATAGTTACCTTCACTACGCAGGCGCAGTCCCTTAATGGGTGTCCATTGCAGGGCGAACTGGTTGGCGAAGGTATAACCATGTTTCTTCTGTGTATTGGTGTTGATGTCGCTGACAGGGTTGGTCAGGTTGAAACGCTCAGCATCAGCAGCGGTATCCATAATACCGTAGCTACCCCATGAACGCAAACCTGCTGTAGGCTGATAGCGCAGTACGCGGTCAACCAAACCACCGGAACCGATGTTAGCACCACCGGCACCCTCGTCACGACGATAAGTCAGTTTGGGGTTGTAGGTAAGCTCCAAGTTCTTGGTAATCTTGGTGTTGAGTTTGAAGTTAATGTTGGTACGGCGAACGCCTGAACCGAGGATGATACCCTTATCCTCTGACTGAGTCAGCGAGAGGTTGAAACGTGTTGATTCGTTACCGCCGCCTACTGTTACGTTAGCTTGATAGCTCCAAGGATGGTTGCCCAGGATCTCGTCCTGCCAATCATTAGTCTCACGGCTGTAGTAGATGTTGTTATCCTTCGGGTTACCAAAGTCAAGACGGAATGCTTTCTGCCAGCTGCTACGAGCACCACCACTGCTACCGGTTGCGCGGTCGTACATCAGGTCAACAAACTGACCGGTATTCATCAGATCCAAGGAACGGGCCAGAGAAGAAACGCTCAGACGACCGTTGAAAGATACCTGAATCTTACCCTCCTTGGCACTCTTAGTAGTTACGATAACAACACCGTTACCACCCTTGGCACCATAGATAGCAGTCAGAGAAGCGTCTTTCAATACATCGATAGAAGCAATATCCGAGGGAGGAATATCGTTGATATTCGGAACCTGGAAACCATCGACGATGTACAATGGGTCGTTAGACTGGGTTACTGACGTTGCACCACGAACGCGGATGTTGATATCAGCACCTGGCTGACCGTCGGTAGTGGTTACCTGCACACCGGCAATCTTACCCGTCAGGGCTTCAGCAGCTGATGATACAGGTACAGCAGCCAGTTTCGCACCGCTTACTGATCCTACAGAACCGGTCAGGTCCTTACGAGCCTTGCTGGTGTAACCAACAACAACGACCTCTTCGAGGGATGCGTTGTCATCCAGCAACTTGATTTGCATGTCGGGACCCGCGGTGACTTCCTGCGTTACCATACCGATGTATGATATCACAACTGTCTTGCCATTCTGCAGCTTCAGTGTGAAGTTACCGTCAAAGTCGGTCACTGCTGCATTCTTGGGATTTCCCTTCTCTACTACGGTTGCGCCAATTACTGGTTCGCCAGTCTGGTCGGTAACCGTTCCCTTAGCTGTGGTCTGTGCAGACAGATTGCCCACGACTAAGAGCAAGCACATGATTAGTGCTGTTCGAAAGATACTCTTAAATTTAACAGACATAAAATTAGTAGTTTTAAAAAATTAATGAAAATAGAATATTCTGGGTGCAAAGGTACATATTTAATCCGTAATACGTGAACAATTATTAAAAAAATTATTGTAAACGTTTACGTTTTAACAATTTCCTCCTTCTTTTGCATATTATATTAATAATGTGTATCTTTGCAGCAGAAATCAAAACAAACTATAAAATGATGAAACGAATCTTATTCTATCTGGCATTTATGTGCTGTGCCCTGTGTATGCAGGCTGTCGAGAACTATCCGTACCGAAGTGACTATCTGTGGGTGACTGTGCCCGACCATGCCGACTGGCTCTACGAGGTGGGGCAGAAGGCTACCGTGGAGGTGCAGTTCTATCTGTATGGTATGCCACGCGACGGTGTGGTGGAGTGGGAGGTAGGTACCGACCTGTTGCCATCAGACCAGAAAGGCACCCTCACGCTGAAGAACGGACGAGGGAAGATTAGCATGGGAACCACCAAGAAGCCCTGCTTCCGCGACCTGCGACTGAAAATGAAGTTGGACGGCAAGACGTATGAGCACCATGTGAAGGTGGGATTCTCTGCAGACAAGATACAGCCGTTTACCAAGGAGCCCAAGGACTTCTGGACCTTCTGGCAGGACAATGTGAAGGAGGCAGAGAAATATCCCGTAAACTTTACCAAGGAGTATGTCAAGGAGATGTCGAATGCGAAGGTAGATGCCTGGCGCCTGAAGATAGACCTGGACCGTGAGCGCCATGCTTTCTATGCCTATCTGCTGATGCCCAAGGATGCCAAGCCAGGCTCATGCCCTGTCGTGCTGACCCCTCCGGGAGCCGGTGTGAAGCCTATCAGGGATGCCACCACGCGCCGTTTCTATCCCGAGAACGGGTTTATCCGCATGGCACTGGATATCCACGGACTGAACCCCACGCTGAGCGAGGAGGTGTTTGCCGAGATTCGTGCTGCCTTCGACAACAAGGGGAATGCCTATCTGCGCCAGGGACTGGAGGACCGGAACCTGTACTATATGAAGCATGTCTATCTGGGACTGGTGCGCTGCATCGACATACTGACTCAACTGCCTGAGTGGGACGGCAAGAACGTCATCATGCAAGGAGGCAGTCAAGGAGGTGCGCTGGCACTCATAGGTACGGCGCTCGACCCTCGTGTTACCCTGTGTGTTGCCAACCATCCTGCGCTGAGCGATATGGCGGCAGGCTCAGCCGACTTGACCAGTGGCTATCCACATTTCAAGAAAGAGAGTGGGGCGTATAGTGAAGCTTGTATGAAGACCCTGCCTTATTATGATGTGGTGAACTTTGCCCGCCATATTCAAGTGCCCGTTTATATGACATGGGGCTACAACGACAATACTTGTCCGCCTACCACGTCGTATGCTGTATGGAATGTGCTGACGGGGCCGAAAGAGAGTCTGCTGACACCTATCAATGAGCATTGGACCAGTGATGCTACGGATGTAGGACAGATGGAGTGGATGCGCAAGCACCTGAAGTAATTTATTCCCTTTGATTCGCGGGCCAGTTTACGAGATAGAGTTGCTCGGTGGCTCGTGTGAAAGCGGTGTAGAGCCAGTGGATATAGTCGACAGACAACATGTCGTCGGTCATGTATCCCTGGTCTACATAGATGTGTGCCCATTGTCCACCCTGTGCCTTATGACACGTGGCAGCATAGCCGAACTTAATCTGTAGGGCATTGTAATACTTATCCTCGCGCAACTTCTTCAGACGGTCGGGCTTGCGGGTGATGTAGGCATAATCGGCCATCACCTGATTATAAAGCTCATTCTGCTGGTCGCGGGTAAGTGCAGGAGCCTCGGAGGTCAGCGTGTCCAGCAAAACGGTAGCCGTCAGCTCATAGTCATCATAATCAGGGAAGGTCATGGTGACCTCGGCAAAGCGAAAACCATAGAGCTCCTCCACACGACGCACCCGACGAACCACCGCGCGGTCGCCATTAGCTAGGAAGGCGGGGGCTGTCTCCTCCTCGCCATGCGTCCAGTAATAGTTGTTCTTGACTATCATCAGCAGGTCGCCCGAACAGAGCTCGTCCTCACGTCCCAGCACCATATTGCGAATGCCTTGGTTGTAGATGTTCGCCCGTTTGTTGGAACGGGTGATGACCATCGTCTCGTCCATGCCTGCACGACTGTAGCTCGTGGCCAATTGCTCAATCAGCTCATCGCCAGGAACCACGTGGATATCGCTGAAACCCTCAAATCTCACCTTGGGCAACTGGCATGTGCCATCAAACATCAGACTTCTGACCTCGGTAGCATTCCACAGGATGCCCGACTCCTGACTCTGACGTAACACCTCGTTCAGGTTGCACTCGTGGACATGCAGTCCGTAGCTACGCATCACCTCCGTCTGCAAGGCTGGACTCTCCGTCTCGCCCACAGGAGGCAACTGGGCACTGTCGCCAATGAACATCATCCGACAATTACGCCCGTTATACACATACTGGATAAGGTCGTCCAACAGCTGTCCGTTGGCAAAGGGCGTGTCGCTATAGCTGGAGGCATTGGCCACCATCGAAGCCTCGTCTATTATAAATAAGGTGTCCTGCTGATTGTTGTAGTTCAGTCCGAAAGCACCCTCCAACGACTTCTGACGATAGATGCGCCGATGAATGGTGGAGGCGGCATAGTCGGCATAGAGCGAGAACACTTTGGCAGCACGCCCCGTAGGTGCCAACAGCACTATCTTCTGCTGCAGCGACAGCAGTCCCTTCACGATGGCAGCAGCCAGCGTGGTCTTGCCCGTACCGGCAGAGCCTCGCAGTATCATCAGCGCCTGCTCATGACGGTCGGTCATGAACTGCGTGAACACCTCGATAGCCTGTTCCTGCTCCGTGGTCGGCGTGAAGCCGAAAGCATTCCTGATGCGATATTTCAGTTCGTCAGTAATCATTGCGGCTACAAAAATAAATAATATTTATGAAATATGGATAGAAGAATATAGATTATTTTTATTAATTTTGCAGCCGTAATGACAAGTATCGGTAAGACAAATATAATTCTCGCGGTGGTGGCGCTGGCACTGGCTGTGCTCTGCGTCCTGAGCATTGTGGGGTAAACGATAAAGAAAAAGGTAAAGCACATGAGTGACATCGCAACCAACTCAACACGAAGACTGGTGATAAGAATCAGCAGGAACAGTCTGTCGTTCTCAACGACGGACGGAGCGCAGGTAATCTATGAACCCTATGCCTTGAAAAGTAGTATATCGATGGCTGCCAATCTGCGTGAGGCATTGCGCACCGTGCCCATGCTGAGCGAAAGGTATGGCAGGGTGCTGGTCATGGTCGATTCGCCCGTGCTACAGGTGCCTGCCGATGAGTTCAAGGAGGATTTGGCCGAGACCTACTATAACCATAGCTTTACCAGCCAGCAGCAACAGAAGGTGTTATATACCGTATTGCCAGAGCTGAAATGCGTAGCCGTGTTTGCCCTGCACAAGGACTTGTTTACCGTGATTACCGATGCTTGGGATAGCGTGCGCATTGTACCTGCCTTGACCTCCGTCTGGAACCATCTGAACCAGCGCAGCTATACGGGAGCACACAGCAAGTTGTATAGCTATTTCCACGAACATCAGTTAGAGGTGTTCAGCTTTGCTCAAAACCGTTTCAAGTTCTGCAATTCCTTCACGGTCACTACTCCTGATGATGCCATCTACTACATCCTGGCATCCTGGAAGCAACTGGGATTGGTTCCTGAACACGATGAATTGTTCCTGGTAGGTGATGTCCTGGAGCGCGACCATACGAAGGAAGAACTGGAGAAGTATATCAAGCGCGTGTTCGTGGTCAACCCCATTGGCGAGTTCAATCGGGCAAGCGTAGCCCAGATACCGGGCATTCCCTACGACTTGATGGCTTTATATGTTAAGGGACTGTAACGCTTCGCTAGTGAAAAGTAAATAGTGAAGGTCGCGATTAAGTGAGAACAGAGCTAAGCTTGCTTAAGCTATGTCGAACGTGAGCGAGCTAGATGTGAAACATCAATAGTGAAAAATGAGGATTATCACAGGCATATATAAAGGAAGGCATTTCGACATTCCGCGCACGTTCAAGGCAAGACCAACCACGGACTTTGCCAAGGAGAACATCTTCAACGTGCTGACGGGCTATATCGACTTCGAGGGTGCTACCGCCTTAGACCTCTTCTCAGGTACGGGCAGCATCTCGCTGGAACTCTTGTCCAGAGGCTGCAAGCAGGTGGTAAGCGTGGAACTGGACCGTGACCATCACCGCTTTATCCAGGAGTGTGTCAAAAAGCTAGCAGCTAGTAACAGCAATATCATCCCCCTCCGCGCCGATGTCTTCCGCTTCCTGAAGTCCTGCAAACAGCAGTACGACTTCATCTTTGCCGACCCCCCATACGCCCTGAAGGAACTGCCCCAGATTCCCGACCTTATCTTCGAGAAGCAGTTGCTAACCGCAGAGGGCATCTTTGTCTTCGAACATGGCAAAGACTACGATTTCTCCAACCATCCTCATTTTCTGGAGCATCGCAGCTATGGCAGCGTAAA